>Ga0307516_10007564_pt1 | contig 12457 bp, 14 predicted proteins | sample 19_EM_MG_FD_203310 | JGI IMG/M metagenome (GOLD analysis project Ga0307516, IMG submission 203310) | Populus trichocarpa ectomycorrhiza microbial communities from riparian zone in the Pacific Northwest, United States - 19_EM | ecosystem: Host-associated > Plants > Roots > Unclassified | place...
CGTCAGGACAAAGGACGGAAGACTGTCCCCCCGAGCCGGTGCTCGGGGACTCAGTCATGTCCGGACGCCTCCTCATCTCTGGACGCCTCCTCATCTCCGGACGCCTCCTCATCTCCGGACGCCTCCTCATCTCCGGACGCCTCCTTATTCTGACAACTTCAAACGTGACGCGTTGTCTGGTTGGCGATGTTGTCGGACGCGACGCGGCTCCAAAAAAGTTAAGGCTTAAAAACGAGAGTGCAGGGATGAGACGCAGAAGCGAGGCACAAAGCGGCGTGTAAGGCTGGTACGATTATTGATGGGTATCGGATTGGCAGAGCGTTCAATCCGGGCTCATAACCTGTTGGAATATATGGATCGATAAAAGGTGAAGATTGTGAACTGATTGTATTACAGTATTATGCGGGCGCAAGATCTCTCTCTATACAGGAAGGCCGTCAGGACAGAGACGGAAGACTGCCCCCCCCGGTGCTCGGGGACTCAGTCATGTCCGGACGCGTCCTCATCTCCGGACGCCACCTTATTCTGACACAATGAGCGCACCAAGCATATCAGTGTCTGCTTCCACTTCGTCCGTGATGCCTGCGAACGGAACGCCATCAAACCCATATACCTTCCGACATCCGACATGCTCGCCGACATCATGACGAAGAACCTCCCTCGAGAGACTCACTGGAAGCACGCTCACGGGCTTGCGTTTGTATGCTGGGACTCAGGGGAAGTTGTTGACAGACCACTCGTTTAGCGGTTGAAATTGTTTTTCCCTTTTTTCTTTCCCTCTCATCTTCCTGCTCTTTCTTTGGAGGATGCACTCTTTCTCCTATGTCCGTGGTTTCTCCCTCGAAGGGTTCTTTTTCCGCGGTTACGAGTTTTAACGAGGCATCCGAGGATTCTGTTCCTCTCATTCTCTCCTGTGTTCCTTTTCTTCTTCCGTACGAGGGGAAGTGTTAGAATAAGGAGGCGTCTGGACATGACTGAGTCCCCGAGCACCGGCTCGGGGGGGCAGTCTTCTGTCCTTTGTTCTGATGGCCTTCCTATATATAGAGAGATCTTGTGCCCGCATAATACTGTAATACAATCTTCACGGTTATCGGTCCATATCTTCCAACACAACGGACACCTACCGGTCACCAAGACATCGAGTCAATAACCATCCTCCTACGTGCGATCCGTCGAGCGAGTCGTTGCCACGGAACCGAGCGATCCGTCGAGTGAGTCGTCGCCACGGAACCGAGCGATCCGTCGAGTGAGTCTCCGCCACGGAACCGAGCGATCCGTCGAACGAACTGCCGCAGCTATACTCGCAAGCCTCCTGCAGCCGCCGGGCCTGTGCCTCGAATCGGTGATACGTCTAAGCGCCGCCAGCGGGACGATAGTTGATCGGAAGGAGACGGAAGGATACGTGAGGAGCTGCAGAGTCTTGGCAGAAGTGGGGCTCACGAGGTGATGACAAGGTTGAGAAGTCTAGACTGGAGATAATGGACCAGAGTACCGGGAATTCCGGAGAAGCAAGGAAACCAGTAAGTGGTGGACATGCAACTGCAGGCACGGAGTCTGTGAAGTGGCCCCACTTGTAAGAGGACACGTCAGCCGAGGCAGGATTCTGTCTAGGACAACGGACTGGCGTGCCCCGGAATTCTTCCTCTCCTTATCGCTAACACCAGTCGCGACCAATCAACCCCAGACCAGGAATCTGTCCGCCAGGAACCATCTGTCACGCCTCTGATGAGTTCCCGGGGGAAACCGACCAGGACGAGTAGCTCCGGGCTTAGGCCCACGCCCACCTTGGCTGGTGCGTGCGTGAGCGTATTCCTTAGCTTATCTTACCCGTGAGGCAGTTGTCGTTCGAGCCATTTGGCAGTCACCGAAGCGTCAGACGATACGCCGTCTCGATCCGAACCAACTGCCGAAGCGTCAAACGATCCATCGTCTTGATCCGATCTTCTGCCGAAGCCCCGCCAGCGAGCCGACGGGCAGGACGCGGGGCCCGCCTCGACCGAACCATCCGCCGAATCGCCGCGAGCGGGCCCTCGGGCAAGACGCCGGGCTCGTCTCGAATCGAACCATCCGACGAAGGGCCGCGAGCGAGCCGCCGGGCAGCAGCCGGGCCCGCCTCGAACCGAAGCGACGCGAAAGCCGTCGGGCAGGCTGCCGGGCATGCGTCAAACCATCCGCCGTCGCGAACCGCCGTGCGAGCCTGCGGGCGATTCCAATATCGAACCGAACCCCTTAGATTATTCGCTGTGAATCCATTAACGGTGGGCGAACTTGGAAGGATGGTCATGAGGGATGTTATTTTTGTATAACAACTTAACGCCGGCGAAGACCGCACGCGCCACATCTCCTTCGTGACTATCGTGAAACCTGACTAGTTCAATATTGCCGTCACTCCGACGTTGACCGGACGTCCCAGTGTCACATGACTGCTGCCTGAGTCTCCGAGCACCGGCTCGGGAGCCAGTCATCCGTCCTTTCCACTTGTCGAGTCCCTCAGGCCCGTTGTATATAGACAGAATGTTCTGCCTTCGACTATGTATCAATCAACCATTTCACTATCTTCATCTCTATCGATCCCTATATTCCAACAGAAGCCACAGCAAAAGATCCAGTAAGCCAAGCTTAAGATAGAGACCAGGATGTGGAAAGATAGGTGAAAGATCCCTTCTGGCGGATGAGACATGCTGCTGGGCGGTACTGGACTTCCTCTCCTGTACGGATGTGTGGAAGCGAGCGCTGGCAGAGGAGCTGGGAGCGGGGGAACCGCCAGTATTCCTTCCCACGCCCGGCGTCGGCGCGGCAGCAGGAGAGTGCTAGCGGGGGGAGGCCACGCTTTCTGTTATCTCTTTCCTTTGTTCTTCTGATCTCCTTGGTGCGAGTTACGTCTCCTTGGGGCAGGCCTGGGCGGACGGCAAAAGTGGTGCTTGCGACGTGCAGCCACTGCGCGGACAGCGGAGAGGAAACGGACTGCTGCCATGATCTCGCTACTGTGGACGCGAGTAATGAATGAACAAAAAAAACTCCATTTCCTCGCAGCCCGACCGATAGCACTGGAAAATATTTCAGATAGGAGGGGTATGAAGACTACCGAATCTAAAGTAAGATACTTTTATTCAGATGCCCCCCTGTAACTGCTGCTGATATAATCTCAGGCACCGATTGCCGTCACCACCTGAATGGAGGCAGAGAACACCACTGGTTCAGCATGTGGAAAGCGGCAGTCTGACTCAATTGTAAGATTACATTCTAATTGATGCAGACCGACACTAATAAATTTTCAGGTACCAATTGCAGTTACCGCTACCACCAAAAATCCCCGTACCGGTGGCTCGATGTTTGGCTATCCTCCCAGCTCTCCAACCAGCGCCCACTAATATCGCCATCCCGTGCTCACATGGCAAACGAAACCACGGGGGCTCCACCGACCAGTCGGACTATGCAGCTGGTGCCGAGGACGTCGACGCGATGGACCTCCAACGAACAAAACACATCATCGAGACGCAGTCTGGCAGAGACAACAACAAGACCGACCAACCGAAGCGCCGGAAATGTCGCGCACACCATAACCAGCCGGCGAAGTCAATACCTACAACACCGAGCAGGTGAGACTCATTTTGTCGCCGCCAGCAGGCCTTAAATCTGTCAGAATAATGGGCGTCTGGAGATGACGGACCGGAGCCGGCACGTCCGGAGATGACAGCTGCCCGAGTATCCGAGCGCCGGCTCGCGAGACAGTCTTCCGTCCTTTACCCCTGGCGAGTCCCTCAGGGCCGTTGTAGATATAGAGAATGTTCCTCCTTCGAAGTTGCATCAATCAATCAATTCACTATCTTCATCTCTATCGATCCCTATATTCCAACAGGTTTTGAGCCCGGATTGAACGCTCTGCCAATCCGCTACCCCTCTATAATCGCTCCCGCCGTACCTGCCGCTTTGCGCCTCGCTTCTGCATCTCTTCCCTGCACTCTCGTTTTTTAAGCCTCAACTTTTGGAGCCGCGTCGCGTCCGACAACATCGCCAAGATGGTCTCAACCAGACAACGCGTCACGTTTGTAGTCGCCGGCCTTTACAACGCCCGAAACTACCGCTCGTGGAGAACGAAATAAGATCATTCCCTACTGCTGAGTGCCCTCAAGATTGTTACCCGCAAAGAAATTTTTCGTCGCACTCTGACACTTGTACTGCCTAGGGACGTGGCTACAATCACTGCGACGACCGCGCTGCCTCGACTATCTATCTATCCGTTGAACCCGCGATTCGAACCTTCATCCTAAGTCCTCCCGCGAACGAAATCGATTCTGCAGCCCGCGTCTGGGAAATCCTTACGCAGGACTACGACTCTGCCTTCACGATAACCGGTCGTCGGATACATCTCGAGCCTACTCGCTGTTCACCAGGAATTGGCTGCAAGTGACGAAGCAATCTCGGATACCACCGTCGTTTGCAACCTTCTTTTCGAGCCGTACCGCGATCGTTCGATATTATCGTCGGCGTTTTTTCAAATACAAACCTTCGGGGGAGATGCGTGCGCGCTTGGTGGTGACGGAGTTGCTGCGGCACCCCACACCGGAGTTGACGTGCGCGCTCGGGGAGCTGTGTGCGCGCTTGGTGATAACGGAGCAGCTGCGGCGCCCCAGACCGGAGCTGCCGTGCAATCTCAAAGATGCGTTTGCTTTGCGCGCTTGGGAATACGGGGGCTACTGTGGCGTCCCCATACCGGAGCAGTCGCACATGCCTTATGACGGAGTTGCTATGTTCGCTCAATGCTGACAATGGGCAGATTTTCTTATAGATCGGCCTGGGAATCGGCCTGCTATCCAGGGGAAGCTTCCGGTGAAGCACATGGCGGGTGGTTGAACAGGTTTTCTTTCCCTCTCCTTTGGTTCTTTGGTGGATGCACTCTTTCTCCTATGTCCGTGGTTTTCCCATGAGGTTTTTTACTTGGTTATGAGTTTTAACGAGGTATCCGAGGATACTGGGTTTTTCAATATTGTTCCTCCTGCTACTGTTTGTTTCTGTACTGGCCGTTTCGTTTTCTCCTTCTCTCCTGCGTTCCTTTGCATCTTCCATACGGGAGGAAGTGTCAGAATAATGGGCGTCCGGAGATGGCGGGCCAGAGACAGCGTCCGGCGATGACGGAACGGAGGCGGCACGTCCGGAGATGACAGCTGCCCGAGCCTGCGAGCGCCGGCTCGGGTGACAGTCTTCCGTCCTTTACCTCTGGCGAGTCCCTCAGGCCCGTTGTATATAGAGAGAATGTTCCTCCTTCGAAATTGCATCAATCAACCAATTCACTATCTTCATCTCTATCTATCCCTATATTCCACCAGGGCGATCTGCCATGTGGGTGAGCTCTGGCGCCTACGGGCCTTGAGTTAAGCTGGATTCCTGCTATGTGCACGTCTGGAGTTCATACGTGCCAGAACTCTTCCATATGGCAGATTCCCCGCAGGACCACGAGGCCAGTATCCAATGGGCCTAGTATCATCTTTCACCGCAATGCGGCTGTCTTGCAGGAACCGCTCCATCGATTCTTGGGGAGCCGCCACGTTAACGTCTTATTCATTGGCCAAATGACGGAGCCACCACGCCAACTTAAAAGACTGCGGGACGTCGTGAAATTCACCTGCCTCATCAGTACGCCACCATCTAATCGTCAACGACCGCACGCCGACGGGAGTGCCATTCTCCACCGAGCCACCAGGCCCACGCCAACGCCAGCGCACCCTCGGGAGGCTAATACTTCTTCCAGCGACTACGTCTACATATACGCCAGCGGGTCATCGGAAGTATCATCGCGGAAATCACGGAGCCTCAGTCGAGGGCGCATCCGCCGAGTCGGCCGATGGCCCCGTCACCGTGCCTGCAGGCTGCACCAGCACCGGTCTTAACATGAGCTTGCTAGTTAACCTTTGTGGGAGGATTCGGAGGATCTAGGCTCAGGGCGAAAATTTTTGGGTTACGTTGTTGTATTGCCTTCGGCTCTGCCGCTTCATTTCCTTAGGCTCCGTTTCTACATTTCCTTAGGCTCGGTTGGTATATTGCAGTTGGTTCGGACGGACCATTGAAGGATTGGGATCCGTGGGTTTAAGGAAGATTGACCACCCCGGTCGGTATATAGATAGAGGGGTGGAGCGGAGTTGGTTCTACATCCTTGTCAATCACCGTATCCTATCGCAGTCTATTATCCTCTCTTTTCTCCCTCCCTCTTTTCGTCGTTTGTGACATCGGGCCTGGCATAGGTCCTTCACCTTCGAAGGTGGCGGCGATCGAGAATCATCACTCCAAGCATGCAGGACACTTATCCGGGTACTTGGTAGGCTACAGGGGTAAACTAAGAAAAAACTTTGTTGCCAAGCCGACGCCGACCACCCAGTCAGAACGAGAAACATCGGCAGCTACAACGAGCCATCATGCCACAGTAAACGAAACCCCGCCATCAACACCAACATTGGCAGCAACACCGCGACATCATGCCAATGTCAACGCCACGCCGACATCGAGGGAAACATCGGCAGCGTCATTGAGAAATCAAAGGATATCATCCACGGTTGCTGCAGGATAGCGTAGGTGAGCACTGATCCGGGCAATCTATGCGAACGACAACAAGCATTTCAAAAGTAGACGAATATGCTAGAGAGGAAGGGAGCAGCAGGCCGTCACGCGGATATCCCTATCGCATACGACGAACTAATACCGCATCTCCGAGCCGTCAAGACAACGCCAACGAGAGCAAGCAATCAAGAACAAGAATGGTAGCTACACCGAAGCATATATAATGACGCCAACTACTGCGAGAGCGCGTCATAAGACATCAGCAGCACGACCACGCAGCCAAAACAACGACAACACCAGCGAGACATCCGGAGAACCAGACCATACGCCACCGTGAGAAACCGCGTCACCGCGAACACCAGTAGGACGCTGAGAGTTCTACTGGCTGCATCACGAAGTCTATAATCGGCTATATCGCTGAACCACGATGACAACCTCAACGCCAGCGGGAGGTAGGGAGAATCATCGGCTACACAAACAAGCCATCACGCCAATGCCAGCGCCACCCAGACATGGAGGGAAAAGCTGACGGAAACAGCCAGTCATCACGCAAATGTCATCGCCACCCGCCATCAGGAGAATAATCGGCGGGATCATGAAGAATCCATGATAACGTCATCTACAGTACTGCGCGAGGGTACCGGTGAGTACTGATCCGTGAATTCAACGCGAATGACATTGAGCACTACTGAAAAATACGGCTGCAACAACGACCGATAGCACCAATTTCAACGCCGCCCGGCCATCGAGAGAAACATCGGCGGTGTCATCGAGAAATCGAAATGGCGTCATCCACATAGCTGCAGAATTGGATAGGTGAGCAGTGATCCGGGCAATCAATGCGAACAACATGGAGCACTACTGAAAAACATCGGCAGCAGTAACGAGCGATCTGAAAAATGTCAACGCCACCCAGCCATCGAGAGGAAAACCGGCAGAAACACCGAGCCATGACGCAAATGTCAACGCCACCCTGACATCGAGAGGAATATCGGAGGCGGCGTCGAGAAATCAAAATGACGTCATGCACAGTGCTGCAGACTTGGAAAGGTGAGCACTGTTTCGGGCAATCAATGCGAACGACAACGAGCCTTTCCAGGAGTGGGCGAATATGCCAGAGCGGAAGCGGGCAGCAGGTCGTCACTCGGACGTCCTTCTCGCCCATGGCTGATCTTCTATCGCATCTCGAACCCCACACAGAACCGCATCTGGCTGCTCTCGGATCGAGCCATCACGCCGCTTCGGTCGCCACCACATGGGCTGATCTGAAAAAGTCGGTTTTCTTCAGTTCATCTTCCACTCTCCTTTGCTATACTGCATTCTTTGCGATTGGTATTCGCTCGGGGCTAGGTACTCCTCCGATCAGCGCGGCTCGCTAGTGTAACATGCTCCTGTTGTGTTAAATCCACAGATGAAGTGCGACTGCGGTTGAAAATTGAGGGAAGGATTGCGCAAGGAGATATTCAAGAAAGAGTTACACTTGGATCCGATGGAACTGTTCCTGCTAGACGGCCACAGGCAGCTGCTCCTTCAATTCCGTCTCCCACCAGTGTAACGATTTTTCGAATATGCGCAATCCTTCTCTCGGCTTTCAAAGACAGTCGCACTTCATCTGCGGATTCAACGCCACAGGCGCATGGTACACTAGCGAGTCGTGCAGGACGGAAGACTGCCCCCCGAGCCGGTGCTCGGGGACTCAGTCATGTCCGGACGCCACCTCCGGTCCGTCATCTCCGGACGCCCATTATTCTAACACAAGTTTTCTCGCCTGGAAATCTGCACAGCACCACACTGAAACCTCGAACAACACCATAACGGCACTACTCGGACCAATTTGCGAATTCGTTGGGAATGGGATTCGGTACCAGCTTAAAAAGCACTCGATTACTATTAAGCTGCCAGGCCTACAAGAAATGAAGGAAAGGGAGCTTGAAACGCAGAAGCACTCCTTCAGTTGACCGAAACCATCACGAGACTGTCCGATCATGTTGCAATACTTTCCTCCCGTCCAGTTCCTACTGCCACATCAACTATTGTCAAGACTATGATGACACCGACACCACGACAAATTCCACCGAACGCTCCGAAACCCATTCAACCCTCTGCACCAATCAATGCACAGGTGCTGCAGAACATGCCACCGGAAGTCACTGAAGTTCGAAGCAAGAAGATGAAGGTGAAGAAGGAGACAATCCTGCCGAAACCATACCCGACTGCAGATCGACTGGTTATCTTCAACCTGAGGACCACGCCGAATAACCGAAAGGAAGCTGCCAACCGTGCACTGCAGGTGATCAGCAAGACTATTACCAACCATGCGAATATCTCCCACCCACCCTTTATCCTGGCAACTATTAGCGCCGCCAACAACCCCGTCTTCACAACCGCTCCCCAACAACGGAGCATCAATTACGATCTAAAAATCACGAAAACAAAAGCTGTTGGAGGAGACTGTTGTCAGGAGTCACTTTGTACAGTTGCATGTTGTTTGTTCCGTTTTGCTTTTAGGTGGTACTAGGAAAGATGGGAACCCCATGGTGGTGGTATGGCGAGGAGGAGCGCAGATAGCCTGTAGTGTTGAGCGCAATTGATTGAAGTTGCATATTATCTCTCTGCACCAACTCCTACTTCTCTAACCCGTGAACGCTGCTACCAAGCCAAACCGCGAGAACGACACCGACCTACGCCAGGCGAGATCCCGATACCGAACGAGACCGTGCTACGATAAGACTCCTTGGTGGCAGTAGACGAAGACAGCGTATGACCGCGACGACCGCACGAAAGGCTACGCCGAGGGACATCCTTACACTTCACCAGAAAGAGTGGGAAGTACTTGCCTGCGCCAGAGAGCTGAACGAACACAGCCCAAGAGTCGAACAGACGGAAGCCCTACAAAGCAGGAACACTGGGGAGCTACGTTGCCTGTCGAGACCAGGGGCAGTCAAAGGAAGTCTGGACCCTGACATTAGATTGCATCTTCAATCGACGCCTGACGTAGCGGGAAATCCTCGAGAAGGAAACAGGAATCCACGGTGGATTCCCCAGACCCAGAAAGAGAATACGAGGTAGACGACCTCGACCCGAACACCTTTGACCTCGGGGAAATAAGGGAGGTACCGGACGACAAAAGAGCAGGAAGCCCAGTAACCCCCCGAACCCCGCTCACGCCCTCCCACCCCTGAAACCCCGGAACAGCAACGAAGAATGACGATGGAAGCCTCCGGCAGTGGAGGAACGGAGGTCATGCAGGCTATACTACAGGAACTCATCACGCAACGATGGAGGAGAGATAGGACTAGCGAGCCAAAAATAGAAGACCCCGAACGGTACTATGGGGACTGCGCCAAGCTCCGAGCCTTCCTCGTGCAATGCGAATTGAAGTTCAATTGCGAGGCACATCGGTTCCAGGACGAGAGTGGAAAAGTCCATTACGCCAACAGCCGATGCCGCGGAGCAGCCTGGAAATGAATCCAGCCCTTCATTAAGCAAGGAAGAAGCGGCTTTACGACATGGCAAGAATTCAAAACGGCTATCCACCACGCATTCCGGGAAATCGACGGGAAGGAAATCGCCAGAGTCAAGTACAACAAAATAAAACAAGGTGCTCGATCAACGGTGCTATATTGGGCCGAATTCCAAAAACATTATTGCGGACATAAACTACAATGATTCAGCCTACATCAACAAATTCAATGCCAGCCTTCCTGAACGAACACAGACGCTGCTCGCAATGCTGCCGACAAAGCCAACCACCATAACGGAATACGCCAATAGAGCAATGAAAATCGACAACAAGTTATACATTATCCGAGCACGACACACAAAGTGACCAACGTGGGCCGGACCCTCACACATACTGCCACACAACGAAAGAAAAGCGGGAGGAGGAAACACCGGTTCGCGATCCAGGACCTCGCCGACGAGGGTACAGCCAGGCGGTATTGGACTTCCCCTCTGCGACAGATGTGGGAAGGCTAGTGCTGTCCGAGGAAGGCGCGGGGAGCGATGTGTCAGGGCGGGAGCTCCGGGAGCTTCGGGAGCGGGAAGATGGGAGACTCCGGCGAAGTCTGAGTCGGTGTAGCCGGCGGGCATGGTGGCGTCGGAGTCTGATGCATTGTACTGGATAGCGAGTTTGGCCGTGTGTCGCAGATATCGTAAGGTATAGGTGGCTGCTAACAAGTGCTCGGTAGTCGGGGTGGAGGAGGATTTGCTGAGCATGGAGATGGTGAATGCGAGGTCCGGCATCTGAGTCAACAGTCTCTGCTGTGCCGTTTGTCGGATTTGACTCAGGATCTGATCTTTGGAGTTTGCTTTCAGTAGGCTGTGGTGTCCAGTGGCCGTTGCAGTCGGAAAAACTATTTGTCACAAGCAGCTTCCTGACAGCGCGCTTTTGGTGGATATGCAGTATCCGTCGTGATCGGTCACGCTCAATCTCTATACAGAGGAAGCAGCGAATTGGGCCGAAGTCGGTCATATTGTACTCGGCGCGGAGGAGGTGCATGATTGTGGTGACTCGGTTGGCCAATGGAGTGAAGAGTAGCATGTCATCAACGTGCACCAGTAGAATTATTGGTACGTCGTTATGAGCCGATTGCTTGGAATTCCAGATGGCCAGTGGGGAATCATTTCAATTGGTTAAGGTGGTGCCTGCCCAGAGATAAACAATCGGACCGTACTCGCATCGCTGGAGACCGAGAGATCTGAGAAAGTGGTCAATATGCTCATACCAGAGGCGGGGGGCCTGCTTAAGTCCGCAAAGCGACTTTCTCAGCTTGCAGACTTGAGGTTTGTCCGCCTCAATACCCTGCGACAGAGCCATATAGACGTCGCAGTCAACTTTGGGATTCAGGAAGGCGGTGACCATATCTATTTGTTTGAATTCCCAGTCGTGGACAACAGCGAGGGCTAGCATAATGCGTAGGCTTTGCAACTTTGCTACTGGAGCAAAAGTTTCATTGAAGTCAACCCCCGCCTGCTGTTCAAAGCCTCGGATAACAAGCCTGGCCTCATACCGAATGCCGCCTCCTGGCAACTCCTTGGTCTTGAAGACCCACTTGGAGCTAATGGGCGTGACGCCGGCTGGAACGTCTTCCAGCCCGACGCAGTCCCAGGTTGAGTTTTCCGCGAAAGATCTGAGTTCCTCATCAACCGCATCAGACCATTTCTGGCCAAACCTCGGGTGCGCAACGGCTTCCCGGTAGGACACCGGATCTGCAGAATCCATTGGTTCCTCTTCCACCCGGATTCGGTGGGCGACCGCTCTAGATCTCTTCCGAAGATCATACCGGCCGGTGTTTCTTTCCAAATTGCCAAGACTTCCACTCGAGGCGCCGAGTCCGAGTCCGACTGCTGAGGTGTCGAGTCCGAGTCCGCCTGAGACGTCGGATTCTGAGAAGGTGACGTTTGATGACTGGATTACTAGCCTCCGGCGGGGATCCCAAAAGTGCCAGATAGTGGTACATTGTTTGATGAGTTCGGGCTTCGAGCATAACAAGTAGTTCGCTGTGGAGACAGCTTCTACCCACATACTTGGTGGGAGGGAGCAGTCCAGTAGCATTTCACGGGCTTCTGCATTGTGGGTCTGAATCATCCTTTCGGAGACTCCATTCTTGTGCTGTGTGTATGGTGGTGATGGCTCGAAGGCAATGCCAAATTCTGTAAGGATCGATCGAAATGCTTCGTTGTCGTATTCTCCTTTGCCATCGCTTTGACGCAGATATCGCATGTAGTGGGTGCAGTTTCCGTTTCAGCATAAGATCGCTTAGACAATAGCTTTCGGACATCGCTAAGGTTGAGATGGCCAAGGCGTCGGTGCCAGGTTTGGGTATCTGCTTGACTTGACCGGGATCCAGAGTCCGAGTCAGAGTCCGACCGCCGTGGCATCAAGTCCGATCGTCGTGGCATC
>Ga0307516_10007565_pt1 | contig 12457 bp, 17 predicted proteins | sample 19_EM_MG_FD_203310 | JGI IMG/M metagenome (GOLD analysis project Ga0307516, IMG submission 203310) | Populus trichocarpa ectomycorrhiza microbial communities from riparian zone in the Pacific Northwest, United States - 19_EM | ecosystem: Host-associated > Plants > Roots > Unclassified | place...
ACGTTACTGATGTGTGACATATGATCACGTGACTATCTACTGGCTGCCCTCTAACGGCGCCATTACACAATGCGGCCGTAAGGCGCATGCCATAAAGGCGGGTCGAACTTCCCGAGTTCAACAGTGCTGGGCTGTCGTGACTGTCACTGGGAGGGGAGGGACATAATTTATTGTAGGCGTTCTTGGCATAACCAAGAGCATGCTTATCACAAGTGTCCCATCAGCCAGGAATGTTGTTAGATACCTTTGGTAGTGTATCTGGCAATTCATCATTTATCTGCTCCTTCTTTATGTCACGAATCTCATGACATAACCGTGTGACGTCCTGAGTGGTTATCTGCGTTCGTGACACTGATCGAAAAAAGGGGGTTTTCGGCATATTCAAGGGTGGTGCAAGTCGGGTGGGGCTGTTGGTTCGACGCTAGAGGGTCTGATTGTCTTATGACTTCGAAGAGGTCCGCAAAGCCCCGGAGTTGTCAGCTCGGGGCGCGTTCGACTCGCTGCTTTGGCGAATGTCCCGACAGCGTTGGAAAACTCGAGTGATTCGCACGGGCCCTGAAGGGCGAGAATTGTAACCATAACCAGTTCAAACCGTCGTTATCTATTTAACCTGGATATTACATGGGGAGCGTGATCGTAACAAATCATTCTGTTCTCGGGAAGATAATGCGGCTCATGAGTGGAACGAAGGAATCAACTACAACCTGGCCCCGGAGATGGACACGACGCCACGACGGAACATAGTTTTTCTGCATTAAACGGGGGGCCAAGGGATGGACTCGGCCTGGGGTTCAGGCGAAGGTCCACGGGGGGACAAAGTGTCCGGGTTGGCTCTCTGTGTAGTGTAGCCGCCCGGTCGAGTGCAGTTGGGCCCCAGCAGACGTGGGGGGCGATCAGCAGACCTTCCGAACGTCAAGGTCAGATCTCATGCGTTCGAAGATGTTACAAGACTTGTTATCGCTTGCCGGATGCCGCGGCATAAGTTGAAGTCCCGACCGATAGAAAGGGAAACGATAATTAGAAACATTGTCGCCCAAATGCGAGGTCGTGAACCCATCATTGTCTATCTGACACCTCCGTCAGCCTTCTCAATAACGGGTACCGTACTGCCAAGAGGATGGTGGGTGAAACGAGGGCAAGCCACCGGATTCCATCTCGGCAGTACGTATGGAAAGATGACAGACCTTGCGGAACCACCGCGCCGTAGGCTTATGAATCGCAAACACAGCAGCAGACCCAACGATCAGGCCTCCAAGCGCAGGGCCGACAGAAATAAGGAGAATGCAATAGGGGGTTGTCTTCGTATACGGCAGTAATTTTTGATCCCCAGGAAGATTTGTCGTACAGAACGCTGTCATCGCGGTGAGGAGCAAACCAGCCTAGCATCGGAGTCAGGACCAACGAGACGCTTGTCGATACCTAACCCACAACGCACCACGAGATTGACACGCTCCAGCCTCTCCCTCAATGCGTTCCTCCCAGCCTCCCAATCCCCAACCGGACAATCCGGATAGCTCGTCTCCCAGACGTCACGCAAATGTGGCCCAATCCAACGACACAGAACGAACGGACGCCAACAGAAATACGAATGTTGTGGGTGTTTGTCCCACTCGAAAACCCAATGGGATGGCACGTCAGGAATAGCATCCCCTTTCGGCCTGTGGTTGCACGGAGGGTGGATCCCCGGCGTCGCGGCCACATCTGGTAACATAGGGCTATGGTTGAGGAGAAGGAGGAAGCAGGAGCAGGTGGGTGGGGTTGGCAGGAACGCATGACAGGTGTGAGGCAGATACGAGGACCGGATGCCATGTGGGCGGTGACGAACCCCCCCGTTCGGAATTTAATTGGAAGATTTCTTTATGAGGGTTGACTGTAAACGAGGCCGGGGCGTGACGATGATCGATGACAGCTGAGATGGACACCCAGAAATACACGAGGCAGTCTATCGTGTACATTCTTGCGTGGGCCAACTCCGTCACTGGCAACCCTTACACGGCCACAGTTGGAACACGGGGCTGCTACCGAAACATTCCCATCAGAACGTCGCCCATTCATTTCTGAGCAAAGGAGGCGTACTTGAGAATGAGAGCAACCGTACCCCCCGTTCTGAAGCGAGACCTCGTCTCTTCCTTCAATGGGCGAAGTGCTTCCGATCTTGTGGCAGTCACTAGCAACGCTGAGGGGCGGTTGCAGTTCAACCTCCTGATACCGAGTGAAGTTCGGTGATCCAATGGTCTGAAAATTTGAACACCGTTCCCCAGATCCCCCCCCCCTCGCACGGATCGCCGAAATTCAGCGACACAATTCGCGTAGGATCATGTGGGAAGAAAGCTGGAGCTATGGACGTACATCACACAACCAATCCGAGATTCTCCCCGACATCACAAACACGAGGGCGGAGAATCAACGCCGAGGCCACCAAACGACAGCCCAATGGATGTCACGGGCAGCGTGCACGAATCAGACCCTGTGTGTGGGAACAATTTCGGATTCCAGGGAGGATCCGTCTTGCAAAACGCCAGTCGTCGTGAGGAGCAACCCGGTCTGTTCAAATTTCGAATGGAAGGATTTGATGTGAAGGTTTGAATGAGGTGGGGAACGGATCAGTGGGCGGTTCATACCGTCTACATAGCAGACAGAAACCCGTGCTCACCCCCTCATCTCGTCTGTCCCCTTCGGAGAGAGCCCAGAACTCTTCCGTCGTCCCCCTCCCAACGCCAATGCACAATTGGGCAGCCTTGAGTCTAGGAAACCGACAATTCCTCGATGTTCTGGCATCGGCGGGGCATCCTCGAGCTTGTATCCAGCAGGGCTTGAATAAGACTCTATCTTTCGGTCAACGACAACAACTCTCAGGCCTTCCAGCTGGACCGGCGATGTATATACCGGTCGTGGGTCAGACACGCCATCATATGGGGGTAACGTGTAGTTCGGGAGGGTGAATTGGCGGACGTGAAGTGATGTGCATCTTTGGCGGGGCGCTGGACGGGAAGGCGAACAGTATTCATAAGGGATCAAACCGCGACAGGAGCCTCGGAGTGGGCGGCACGCCCTTGATGAGAGGGGGTGGAAGGTGGGTGCTGACGGAATGTGAGAGAATGTGATCGAGAACCTCTTGTGAGGTTCAACGTGGTTTAGCGGACAAGCACAATAATTGAGTAGGAATACAAGATGCGATACATAAATAATACAACGCGGAAGAACGAAAGCGGTCTGAACTGAAACAAACCACTGGTGTGCTCAGCACGGCTCCCGGCTGAAGACAATGAACGTAGGGATAGGTTGTCGACCAAGAAGAACAAAGGGTATAGGGTCTCATTTTTTCCCTGTTGTGCGTCGACCGTGAAAAGGTCAGACGACAGATCCAGATACCGAGGGCCAAGCGAAGAGGTGATCAAGACATGATAAGTGCGTCGTCTTCTATGAGCAAGGATAATGTCTGCTCGTTGTCGGGTTTCAGATCACCGTCTAGAGGACTGAAACATCCGCGAACGATATTCCCTTGCCTCCGCCATCTGGCAGTATACACGGCCACGATCCGGCCCTGAACAAATTCACATCCAAAGCCTCAGCTCACACGCACAAGAGAGAGAGGAATCGACCGGGGACGTACCTCGTGCATCTCCAGAGTTCCGTTGTCTTCGATTATGACGCGCCTCCAGCGGGCATTCCCGCCTCGTGCCCAAGCGCTATCACCCTTCTAATACCACCGCGGCAGGGCTCAGCTCCCGAACCAGGTCAGAACGGTTCGGTGGCTGGACTCACGGAAAATTTATAGGGCCATGGCTGGTCGGCCCAGGATGGCTTTAAAGATGTGACTCCGAATAAGGAATCCTGGAGACGGCTGACGGAGAAGGAGAGGACGCTGAGGGCCATGTGTTTTGGGGAAGAGAGAGAGAGAGAGAGAGATGAGGGACAAAAGCGGAGGGAGCAGGATCTATATAAGGATGGCGGGAGTTACAAGGAGAAAGATAACCGTCTGTCAAGACATCCGAGGAACAATAAATCGCTCACATTTGCCGTTCAAGATCGAAATCGAATTGAAGCGGACAAGTTTCACCCACTTCGGCATCTCCCGCGCGATCAACCGCCGGCACTCTCACTCCCGCCGTCCACCGAAGGATGCACAACATATACATGTTCCAGAACAAAAAGCCGAATACTGAATGTGATTCCGAGTGCCTCACCAAACCAGAGGCCTTGAAAACAGGTATCAAGGAGGGACGCCTCAATCGTAGGCACGTCGTTCGCCAATCAGCCGCTCAGACGAAACACCTTTTCCGGTAAACCGCAGCTCTGTCTCTTCGAAGACGGCGACGTGCTTGGTTATCTCAAACCCGAGCTTCTGGAATAATGCGATGCTCGCCGTGTTCTTATCTCCGATCCGAGCGACCAAAGACTCCTTTGCGATCGGCAAAGGCGGCTTGGGATCAGGTGCGGTGGCATAGGAAAACACAAGTTGCAGAGCAAGACTTGCAATTCCCTTTCGGCGGTACTCTGGCTCTGAGTAACAAAACCCCGCATGGTCATCATCAGTTCTGATGTGGCGGATGGTGGGAGGAAGGGGCGAAAAGGAGGGGAACGTAGATATTCCGAAGGGTCAACTCACCCGCAATCATGATCTCGGCCTCAGCTTCAAATCCTTCGTCGCCCGGAGTACCATTAAGGAACATATTCACGTCTCCGACCATGGGAAGGGTCGGGATCTCGCTGTTTGCGAGCTTCCCGCCTGACGTTCTTGCGAGAATGATAAACGTCAACTCTGAATTCGAGTGGGACTTTGAGGGCTCCTGCCAACTTGGTCTGGAAGTGAACGTACTGTCTCCATCCACCCGCCATTTCGCTAAAGAGTGGACAATTGAGGTCGTTAGAACCTGATAAACGTAACGATAAACCCACCCTGCATCTCGTATTCCTCTTCCAAAGACAGAGGTTCGCTTGCCGTCAATTCCCTCAAAACCTCATCTTGCATCCACTCATGGTATCTCTGCGGTGATAACGATTGATACCAGATCATTTGACAACTGTGCGAACTTTTCCAATTCACCCACCGGCACATGTTCTGGTCTGTCGTTCCCGGGAGAAATCCTCGCGGTAAACATAAAGATGTTCGGAACCCCCCAAAACGGACACCCTCACCTATACGGGACCAAGACGATCTTTTCGTGAACGATCGCGGTGAATTCGTTGGCTCTCATACTGTGGTCGGGAACGGGGCCCGCGGCCACAGATCCACAACGTGTCGGAAGGCCCGACAGGTCTGAATGTCCGCGGGGTTAAAAAAGGGGTAGAACCTGAACCCCGGAAGTGATGGTCGAGTGCTTCGAAGCGGTCTCGCCGTGACACCAGTTGGGGACGGACACTGAGAAGCAAGCGGCAGAGTGCGGGACGAGCCGACTAGACGCCGGCCCGAGGGTCGTAACCGAGACGACTTCGTACGGAAACCAAGACACGATTTCCCTCGCCCACCCCCCAATTCAGAATCCACACCCTACAACCGGGATTCTGTGAGCGTTGCTACGTCGCAGCAGAAACTCGAGCGATGGCTGTCGCCGGGCCGGGGATCGTAACATCCCCCTGCGTTTCCCGACCGCGGGAACCCTCCAGCTGCTTTGGCGCAGAGGCTTAGAACGGAGCACAGGTTCTGAGTTTTGGGATGTCGGGGCTTTCCGGCCTATCGCTGCACCACCAGTGGATTACGTGGTCTGCGGATAGCGTTCCTGTTGACTTCCCGTTCCATCGTCCCCCATCGCCCTTCCCTCGTACTACGTACAGTAGCGCGTCGGGTCGAATCCAACAACCCTCAACACCACCTCGAACCCCAGCATGGAGACCGCCCACGGTCCTGGTGAGTCTCGAACACCACGTCCCCCACCCGCCCTGTCCGACGACGCTGACATTCTCGTCCTAGGGTCCGCCTCCCACCTGTGGAAAAACCCCAGATCGGTCGATATACGAGATAGGATCAACGAGATCTCCAACCAATTCACCAGTGCCGGGTGGAAGAATCTCCCCCAAGAGCTCGTGGACGAGATCTTGGGTTACCTCCTGGATGACTTGGGCGCGCTGAAGGCCTTTTCGCTCACATGCAAGTGTTTGTTCGGTGCAACGCGACCCCTCGTTCACCAACGAGTCGTGTGTGTGGATCCAAGACCGACCGTCTATCAACCGAAGGGATCCGTGCTCCCTCGTCTCAAGGGAAGTCCAGGAGCCTTCGAACAGTTGATCGACACAGATCGCTCGGGTGTTCTACGTTACACCATACACCTCACATTCAAGCCCGGAGACGACTCTTGTAATCCGCCATTTGAACCGGGAGACCTACAAGAGTACCTTCCACAACTTCGATCGATCACCAAGTTGCATACTCTCACTCTTGACCATTTCCATATCTCCCGGTTTACCCCGGTTTTCAATGAACATTTCGGCATGTTCACCAACACTCTACGACACCTCGACATTCGGGGCCCCCTTAGCGCCAAACCGGACCTGTTGTATTTCATATCACAATTCCATCTGCTGGAAGACTTGACCATTGTGTTTCCACTCGGCCAAGCCATCCCACACCCTTGGCACCCCGTTCTAACGATCGTGCGGTCACCACCGCTTCGGGGCAAGCTTGTCTTGGCGGAAACACCCTCGAGGGGGCTATCCGACGGCCTCGCGGCATTCCCCGGTGGACTCAATTTCCGCTCATTGGAATTGCACTTGTGTCGACACCCACAACCCATCTTTGAGGCATGTGGTCACACTGTGACGTCAATATCATTCTTGTTTTCACCGGACGATACCGAAAGTGAGTCAAATACCTCTATCCAGCTAGACGCTACGATGTAACCATTGGGGGATTGCAGTGCCCGCGCTGGACCTCAAGCAAAGTGTGGTGCTTGAAAGATTCGAATTCAGCGTCGCGATAACTGATCTCTCGCTGGCCCACGGATGGATCCACCAGATCCTCGAATCATTAACCTCTCCTGTGTTTAACGAATTCGTGATTTGGGTCCTGGGCGAATGGTATCCGACCACCACAATAGATGGCGACGATTGGAAGGCCGTGGACGCATCGTTGGTTTCACTAGCCGAACGTAACCCTGGTCTCAGACTCGTACTTACAGGGAACGGCGATTCTTCGCCTATCCCGAGTTACTTACCCCTTGCCACATCAGGGGGGTTGATCAGGACTGGCTCGACTCATGGAGAGAACCGGTTTAAGAAATTTGGTATGCCGTAAATGTTCGTTAGTTTCGTCTATGCTCTCCTAGAATCATCTCGTCGTGTCGCGCCCCCAACCCTTTCGTGAACCCCCAAACGGCCAGAATGGCATGGTGGCGGGATGGTGTCGGGGTTGACGCGACGTTGAATGGTCCGTCCCGCGTGTAGCCGCCGGGCTGTTCCCTTGCGGGGACGAGGTCAACGGAACGTGTAGAACCCGCGGGATCAGCGTTGAAACGGTGGCCTCGCCACGGCTTCCGCACGAGGACTGCACTGGCCAGGGGACGGTGGACGGAACAACAATTCGAGGAAGAGAGATGAACTCATGACGCGCAGGGAGGTCTGGCCGGTAGAGATTAAAAATGGTTGTAATTATGCAAATCCGACATGTAATCCTGACCCTATTTCGTTTGGTCCAGCGGAGGCTTATTAGGACGGGTGCTAGTGATGCGGGATGCGGGCCGGCGGTCCAGCCACGTGCACGCAATAGTCTCTTTACGATGACATCCCGTTCTAGCCCGTTCCCTGTCATTCTTCCCTCATACGAGACTTTCACTTCGTGGATGCGGCGACGGGCTGGGTCGTATCCGGTATTGGCCTTACCTTGAATCCGAGGATGAAGGCCGCCCGCGATTCTGGTGAGGAAACTTCCGCTCGTCCTATCAATGGTTCTGACATTCCCGTAGGGTTTGCCTCTCGTATATGGATAAAGCTCACACAGGGCGATATACCATGTAGGGTCGGTGACATCCCCAAGCAATTCCCCGGTGCAGGGTGGAAGAACCTGCCCCAGGAGCTCGTAGATGAGATCCTGGGCTACCTCCTGGACAACTTGGGCGCGCTGAAGGCGTGCTCTCTAACATGCAAGCTCTTGTTTGGTGCAACGCGGCCCCTCATTCACCAACGACTGGTGTGTATGGATCCAAGGCCGGACTTCTATAGGCCGAAGAGAACTCTGTTCACTCGTCTCAAAGGGAGTCCAGGAGCGTTTGGACAATTGGTCGACGCAGATCGCTCTGGCATTCTACACTACACCCGACACCTCTCGTTGAAGCCGAAACGCAGCTCTGATAGGCCACGTTTCCATCCGAGGGACGTTCAAGAGTACCTCCCACACCTTCGGTCGATCACCAAGTTGCATACTCTCACTCTCGACACTTTTCATCTCCCCCCATTTACCCCGGTTTTCAACGAATATTTCGGCATGTTCGCCAACACTCTACGACACCTCGACATAAGAAGAGCCGACTGCGGGGAACAATACCTCTTGTACATCATATGTCAATTCCCACTGCTGGAAGACTTAACCATCGTGTCCCCAGCCGGCCAAGTCCTTCCATACTCTGGGGACCCCATTCCAATAATCACGCAGTCGCCACCGCTTCGAGCAGAACTAGTTTTGGTCCAAGGAGTCTCGAGGGAGCTCTCCGAAGGCCTCGCTGCACTCCCTGGTGGACTCAACTTCCGCTCATTGGGATTGACCCAGTGTGAGCACCCGCAAGCCGTCCTTGCAGCGTGTGGCCACACTGCGACGTCTATATCTTATTTATGGCGATGGGAAAGCGATAGTGAGTCAAACCCCTCAATTCAGGTGCGGGTTGCGAGATAACCGTCGGGGACCATAGAGATCCCACTGGACCTCGGACGAAACGTGGTTCTCGAAAGATTCGAATTGAACATCACGACGAACAATCTCTCGTTGGTCCACGAATGGATCTCTCGGACGCTCCGAACGATAACTTCGCCCGTATTCAACGAATTCGTGATTAGGCTCTTGACCACGGGGTACCCGTGGGTTCCGCTGAGAGGTGATGATTGGGGGGCCATAGACGCGTCGTTGGACGTCCTAGCCAAACGTCATCCTGATTTCAGGGTTGTGTTCACGGGGTGTGGCAACTCGTCGTTTATCGCGAGTTACTTACCTCTTGCCAAGTCAAATGGTTTGATCAGGCTTGACTCACCTCCTCTGGAGAGCCGGTTTGCGAAGTTGGGGTTTCCGTAAAGATTTTCTACCGGCTTCGTCCATACTCTTTTGTTTGTACGGGTTTTTGGTAAATGGTGGGGTCCGTATTTCCTCGAAACGCCGCCTCTCAAAGTGGTCGAGCGGGTGTCAAGAAAATCCTCAATGGAGGCGTACTTGAGAATGAGAGCAACCATACCGAAGCGAGACCTCATCTCTTCTCTCAAAGCGCTACGTCGGATCTCGTGCGGTCACTAGCAACGCTGAGGGGCAGTTACAGTTCAACCTCCTGATACCGACTAAGGGTGTGAAAGTATGAACATTGTTCACCAGATCCTCCCCCTCGTACGGATCGTCGCCTATGTTAGGAAGCGGTCTCGCCACGACACTTGGGGACGGACACTGAGAAGCAAGCGGCCGGGACGAGCCGACTAGACGGGCCGGTTCATGGGTTGTAGTAAGTTACGCGTACGACTTGCTGTCACCATATTCCCTGCCCTTTCGTGTTTCCCAACCTCTTGTTTACACTCAGCAATCCCAGAGCACCAGGAGTACTACCCACCGCCCACGCACTTACTCCCCGCCAACTATGGGGGTCCTCCGGGTGGCACCGGCGCGGAGGCTCAAAACTGAGAACAGGTTCCGAGTTTTGGGATATCGGGGGCTTTTCGACCTATCACATCACCTGTGGTATTACGTGGTCTACTTGTAATGCGGACCAAGGAGTGGTGTCAGCCACATGAACAATATTGATAATATAGGTAGCGTTCCTTTTGACTTCCCGTTCCATCGTTCCCCATCGCCCTTCTCAGCGGCCTCTCACACGGGGTTTTCACTGCTAGTACAGTAACGCGTAGGGTCAAATCCAACAACGTCCTTGCCCTCAACACCACCTTGAACCCCAGCATGGAGGCCGGTGAATCTTAAACACAACACCCACCCACCCTGTCTGACGACGCTTACATTTTCGTCCTAGGGTACGCCTCCCACCTGTGGAAAAGCCCCAGATCGGCCGATATACGAGATAGGATCAATGAGATCTCCAAACAATTCACCGGTGCCGGGTGGAAAAATCTTCCACAAGAGCTCGTGGACGAGATCCTCAGTCACCTCCTGGATAGCTTGGGCGCACTGAAGGCCGTTTCGCTGACATGCAAGTGTTTGTTCGGTGCAACGCGACCCTTCATCCACCAACGACTCGTGTGTGTGGATTTGAGACCGGACTCCCCGATACCAAAGGGATTCTCGCTCAGTCGTTACAAGGGAGACCCCGAAGCCTTCGAACTGTTGATTGATGCAGATTCCTCGGGCGTTCTACATTACACCAGACACCTCACATTCAAGCCGAAACGCGACTCTCATAATCCGCATTTCGAACCGGGAGACCTGCGGGAGTACCTCCCGCACCTTCGGTCGATCACCAAGTTGCACGCTCTCACTCTCGACTCCTTTGATCTCCCCCAGTTTATCCCGGTTTTCAACGAATATTTCGGCACTTTCACCAACACTCTACGACACCTCGGCATTCGAGACCCCGATGACGCCAAACGGGACCTGTTGTATATCATATCACAATTCCTTCTACTGGAAGACTTGACCATTGTGTCCTTACCCAGCTATCCCATTTCGCACCTTTGGCACCCCGTTCCAACGATCACGCAGTCACCACCACTTCGAGGAAAACTTACCTTGGTGGACGCACTCTCAAGGACACTATTCGACGGCCTCGCAGCATTCCCCAGTGGACTCAGCTTTCGCTCATTGGAATTGCACTGGTGTGGACGCCCACAATCCGTCCTTGCGGCGTGTGGCCACACTGTGACGTCGATATCGTTCTTGTCTTCCCCAGGTGACGCAGACGGTGAGTCAAACACCCCCACCCAGGTGGGCGCTATGATATGAGCATTGGGGATCGCAGTGACTCCACTGGACCTCAAACACAGTGTGGTCCTCGAAAGATTCGAACTCAGCATCACGAGAACCGGTCTCCCGCTGGCCTACGGATGGATCTACGAGATCCTCCAGTCAATAACCTCTCCTGTGTTTGACGAATTCGTGATTTGGGTTCTGGACGTTCGGTATCCGCCCGCCCCAATGAATGACAACGATTGGAAGGCCGTGGACGAATTGTTGGTTTTCCTAGCCGAACGTAACCCTGGTATCAGGCTTGTTCTTACGGGGGATGGGGACTGGTCGTCTATCGCGAGTTCCTTCCCCCTTTCCACATCAGAGGGTTTGCTCAGGACTCGCTCAACTCGAGTAGAGAACAGGTTTAAAAAGTTTGGCGTACTGTAAATATTTCCTGTTAACTTCGTCGACATATGCTCTCTCCTGAAATCATCTCGCCGTGGCATGGTGGCTGGGTGTCCATGAGCTTCAGGCTAGTAGTGACGCGGGCCGATGCGGGCCAACAGGTCCAGCCACGTGCACGTCGACAGTATATATTGTCACAGGCTCTCACCGCGGGCAACCACGAATAATTTCGTTGAATAAACAGCTGACGTTTGAATCAGTTCTTTCAGGAGAAAGGCGAACGAAAAACCTTGAAATTATTGTGATGATATAGACGGGAGCTATTCCCATTGGCTGGCACATGGTTGTACTTAACATTTTTCCGCTCGCTTTATCCTGCAGATATGGTTGAGGAAACAAAACGTGTTTTCAACGATTAAATCCCCCGTTGCCCCCCGTGTCTCCCGTTGTCGTTCTTACCTCATATGAGACTTTCACTTCGTGGATACGACAACGGGCTGGGTTGTATCCAACACCGGTCTTACCGCCAACACCACCCCGAACCGAGGATGAAGGCCGCCCGCGATCTTGGTGAATATCAAGCGCAATCTCCCCCGCGCCCTATCAATGGCGCTGATATCCACGTAGGGTTTGCCTCTCGTGCGTGGAAAAAGCTCACACACGGTGATATACTGTGTAGGGTCAATGGCATCTCCAAGCGATTCCCCGGCGCAGGGTGGAAGGGTCTGCCCCAGGAGCTCGTGGACGAGATCCTAGGCTACCTCCTGGATAACCTGGGCACGTTGAAGGCACGTTCCCTGACATGCAAGTCCTTGTTCGGTGCAACGCGACATCTCATTCATCAACGACTCCTTTGCGTGGATTCGAGACCAGACCCCCATAAACCGAAGGGATCCCTGTTCACTAGTCTCAAGAGAGATCCTGGAGCCTTCGAACGATTGATTGACCCAGATCACTTGGGTGTTCTGTGCTACGCCCGACACCTCACATTCGAGCCGAAACTCAACTCTATTCTACCACACTTCAATCCGA
>Ga0307516_10007566_pt1 | contig 12457 bp, 20 predicted proteins | sample 19_EM_MG_FD_203310 | JGI IMG/M metagenome (GOLD analysis project Ga0307516, IMG submission 203310) | Populus trichocarpa ectomycorrhiza microbial communities from riparian zone in the Pacific Northwest, United States - 19_EM | ecosystem: Host-associated > Plants > Roots > Unclassified | place...
CGGAATCTGCTGACCGTAAATGGTGGAATCTTCGTTGTCGCCTTTGGGAGGTACGGCGCGACAAATTTCTAGCGTTGCTGTTAGGATGGAGCGGATGAGGCTTGGCTCCGCACTTACTTGTGCAATCTGCTCAGATATTGTCTGAGGCTGTTTACCGTCGCGGGGTAGTCCGAGGCTTTCACCAAGTTCGTCCAAAGACACCCACTCCTTGTCGTCGTTGTCGTCGGGGTCCTCGGCGAGACAGCCTGCGGCAGCTGAGAGCTCCGCGTTCCCATTACGCTGGCTCCCACCGTCCAACTTGACTTCGTTCACGTACTGTGAAGGTGATGAATTGACAAATCGACAGGATGGCGAGGAATAACCTACCGCTGAGAAGAGACGAAGGAAATGGTCAATCTCTTCGTCGTCGTAGAGGTCACGTAGCTCTTTTTCCGAGAGGGTAGCCTCATAGGCTGAGTCTACGGTGAGTGAACGCGCCTTCGTTGCGTTGTGTACAGGAGGCGGCGGTGAGGCTACCACCTGGGAGTCCCTGATCGAGTGGGAGGAACTCGCACGGGAGACCGGCGGAGGCAATTCAGGCGAGATGCTTGAGTGTTTTGGTGGAGGTGTCGGGGTCCCAACAGGGTTTACATCTCCACTCGATGTGGATCCGACGACGTTCTCGTAAAACGAGCGGGAATCACCGGGACGATTTGGAGGAACCGGCGGGGGGAGTCTCTGGATCGCAGGAGTGTAAGACGCATCCAACGGCGGGGCTACTTGGGAAGGCGTGGGTTCAACAAAATAGTCGAACCTGGCGTCTGGCCGGGGTGGCGGACGAGGTGGCAGCGATGGATGTGAAGGATGGACAGGCGGTGGTGGCGCATTGAAGTTGTTTGAACGGTTGGGAGATGGTGGTCTGGCGGCTGGGTGTCTAGGTGGTGGGGCGGGGGTTCTGTTCCTAAGCTCAGACATGGTTGACGTTACAAAGAGAGGAGCAAACGCTGCATGTTGGGCGTTGTGAGCGGTATTTGGTGTTCCGTCACCGTCATTGAATCTTTGATCAGAGGATCAAGCCCGCCGGCCCGGGCGTCACGGTCATCCCTTTCCCAACCACGTGAGACTCGCGTTCCACGGCCAACAAACAGACAGTGCCTCTACGCTCCGTCTTCACAGGATGGCTGAACCCCAGCGAAATCGACCTTCCAGCCAATGGATCCATACCGTCCGCGCAGGGATGGCGAGCGACAATGGCCGGACCTGGTTCGATGCCAAAGTTCAGGAACACGGCTTCGACTTTCTCGACGATTACCTCGACAGGATCCTCGCGCAAGCCAAGCAACCACAGTCAGTCGCGTTCCTACGTTCATTGCGCTGCCCCGCTCATATTGTATCAAAGACCATTTATTGAGCTCGTCAAGACGCCAGGTCGGAGAAGGAACCCACAACCGAAAGGCAAATCCGCTGTTCCGTCTTCCAGTAGGCTCCGGTCTGTTTTGACCGCCTCCATCGAGGTACGAACCCTTGGTGCTACCTCGGTTGAAGCTAACGTTACGCTTAGGGACCGGAAACGGAAGACGATCAGACACTTCCACCAGATGTTTTCGCACAAGCTCTCATCAATGCCGGAAACGAGGAGGACACTTTCTCGCGTCCGATACCGGCTAGCGCGCAACTAGTCGTCCCCTCGGCCACCAACTTGAAACTATCGCCAGTTGTCGAGGTCTCCTATCAGGCAGAACAGGTGGTCGACCCGACACCGGAACCCAAACCGCCAGCCAAACCACCCCACGTACCACATTCTGTTGTTCGACTACTCAGTCCCGAGCCGGAGCCACAGCAGGATGAGATCGCCGTTGACGAGCCTGCGAATGGTGCACCACCTTCCCCACCAGAGTCACCTATGGCTATGTCCCCGGACCTGCCACCTACGAAAGCACCGCCCACACCTTCCGACGACGAGGTTGAAACAACCGGGGAACGGCACCCACCCTCAACGACTGCTTCCACAAGACCCGTGGAGAAACCTACTATAATACACGACCTATTCAAATCTCCCCCTCAACTAGAATCTTCCACCCGCCCTGGTCCATCACGGACATTACAAGCAACGGAGAAACCGGACCTGAACGCCAAAACTGCTCCTCTTCCAACTCCCACCACCAACGTCTTCACCCCTCTCCCTCCCCCCACCGATATCCCTGGCACAAGGCTGATGCGCAAAGCAAGTGCACCACAATTACAGCAGAACGTTCCCACCTTCGTTCGGGACCCTGTGTCACAGCCAACACCTGCTCTACCTAAACGTACCTCTTGGCTGACAAAGGCTCGAGAGGTCCACCAGGAGGCGAAAGCTCTGACACATACAAAGCGTACCGAGGCACAGCCTGGGCCGCCCGAGACTTCCACAACCACCACCAATAACCTGGCGAAATCTACCAAACGAAAACCTTCGGAAGTCTTCGATGGAGTGCTCATCCCGCCTCGGCAAAGTGGTAAGGTGCAGAAGGTGACCGAGACGGATGTACAGACGAACGCAATCAGGGAACAACGCGATAGGGAGAAGAAGGACGTCCAACAGGAATCTCTCTCCGATTTCGACATTCTTGACGAAGAAGATGCTCTTCACACATTGAAACGTACGGTCGAGGGGTTAGGATCTCGCGCCGGGAAGAGCACAGGCAAGTCCATCGGGGGGTTGGCTGCTGCCGCTTTGGCTGAGGCAAGGGCCACAGCCGAAGCAAGGATCGCAGAAAAGACGGAGAAGTTTGCCGTGATCGAGCCTAAACCTAAAGAACCTGAGCCACAGCAACCAGAAGAGAAAGAGGTTGAACCGCCCAAGTCGAATTCACAACCGCAGAAGGAGAAGAGCCCTGCTCCCCAACCTGCGAGCGTAAGGAGTTCGCTCCACAATAAAGAGAGGGTCTTCCAGCCCCCATCTCAGGCGGACGTGATCAAACTCAAGACTCATAAGGACGACGTCAGCAAAAGTAATGATCCAACTCAACCCTCGCGGTCTATTTCGAAACCGCCACCTGTCCATCAGCCTGTCTTCTCGAAACCCGTCTTCACTGCCCCCAAACCCAAGCCGATGTCCCCCAGACCACCTGCGGTCACGAATGTCGGTTTGCAACCCTCCTTCTCGAGCTCGGGTGATAACAGGCTTGAGGATGCCCCCGCACCTACTGCTTGGCTTCTTGGGAGCCAGGAGAACATGGACAGAGACGACCACGACGACCACGCGGCATTTTCTACTGCTCTCTACGACACACGGAACGACCTTGGTGCGCCCGGAAGCGACTTGGATGAGGGCGATAGTTGGCACGATGGCGACAAGTTGAACCCTATCTGGAGCGCCTTGGATTTCGACGGGGCCCAGAGAGATGACGAAATGACGTGGAGTACGATTCCAACCCAAAACCACACTTCGTCGACCCAGGGCTTCCATTCGAACCACACCGAATCCAGTGCGGGCACAGGATACAAGGCGACGAAGTCGAGGGAGGAGAAGGAGAAGGAAAGCCTGGAAATATTGGGATTGGCGGACCCGGACGCCCCTCCACCTCCTCCTAAGGGAGACGAGGTGTTGGAGGAGAAGGCACAGGAGTCCCTGCGTGAAGTAGCTCACGAAAACGGCGATGTTTTAATGGATGTCGACGTGGTCGAGCAACCGGTAGAGGTTGGTTCCGATAAGGTAGAGATATTCCCATTCTCTTCGCCGACATTGCACAAGCTCACGAATTGCATAGCAGCCCACGATAGCACCTTCGACCTCCCAAGGTGGACTGCTCTCGAACGCTCTCAAAACCGTTGTCGGTGTGTTCGGAGCAGGTAAGAAGGCGAAGACGCCTGAACCTCCGAAGAGCTTGCAATTGGCCGCTTTGATGGCCAAGAAGGTGCGTCGAATCAGCCTGACGAACCCGCTCGCACTTTGCTTACACAACGTAGCAACAGGAAGAGGAAGAGAAGAAGGCGTCAAAGATGAAAGAGATGGAGTTGCGAAGACAACAAGTAGCCGAGAAGAAAGCAGTGGAAGAGAAAGTAAGGCAAGCGGAGGAGGAGCGAAAGGCCAAGCTTGAGGCTGAGAAGCGAAAGCGCGAAAAAGAGGAGGATACGAGCAAGAAGCCGGCGGTGAAGCCTTCGACAATAACAAAGAAGGTTAGTTGCGATAACCCTCCGTCCCTTTGATCTCGTTTAATCGAATTTTAGGCTACGGAGGATGGTTCGAAGAAACGAAAGCTGGACGGTGATGGTTCTGCTTCTGAATCGCAGTCATCACAATCGTCAAAACCTCCCGGTAAGCAACAAGCCCAGCCCAAGTCGATCCTCAAGACCCCCGCGCCTTCGAAGGAAACCACCCCTGCACCACCTCCGAAACCTATACCCACCACTGTTCCCTCGTCAGATACCACCAGGACCAAAGTCGCCGCGACGCCCCTCAAGAAAGGCACGCCAAAGCCCAAGGGCAAGGCCAAGGCCATGCTCGACGACGACCTTCAGCCCTCGCAGATCGTCAAAAGCGACATGGCCGCACGAGCACGCGCTAAACTAGACCCACCCCAAGCCACTTCCGAGAGCATCGAACTCCCAGAGATTAACTCGGAGTACTCGGATTCCGACGACGAAGATAGGAAAAAGAACTTTGATCCACCGGACTGGGCGCAACAGGCGAACGTAACGAATGCCTTACAGACGCTCAGTAGGGTGAACCCGGATAATATATTCGGGGCTGTCCAGCCGCTGCAGATCGAGGATATGTTCAGGACGAGGACTAGTAGGTTCAGGGCTCGGACGAGTTCGGCGAATTGGAGCGGGACTGATGGGCTGACGAGGGAGGAGGAGGAGGACTACGTGAAGAGGATGGGTTTCCAAGAGTGATTTTGGTTGGGGCGTGTTTCCTGGACGTTTTCTGTTGTCTTGCATTCATTTTGTTTTCGCTTCAAGTCATTGTCTTGCGGCCCATGCACCGCGCTCACATTCTTGGCCATCAAAAGTGATGGATAAATTTGGGAGTGAGGTTTCCAGCCAACGAGCTCTTGGGAACGTGGAAGACACATACTTCAAGTTGGCGTGATATCACATCAATACAAAATGTCTTCCCAGTCCCCGCCCCAGACTTTTGTTGTCAAAGAGCTGGACGTGGGCGGCAGCCACAGCGCAAGCGTCAAAGAGGTGCGCCGATGGTGAATCCAGCCGTACCTCGCGCCCACACCAGAGGGGAACCATAAGTACACCAGCACCGGGGGGGTAGCACCGTCCAGATTCACGGGGTGGGGCGTCCCCTGTGAAGTCCAGTGACCGTTGCAAACCGTGATAGAGTGATGGACCAGTTTGTATGGTGTATTTCCTGGTGGTGAATTTTGAAACGTAAAACACTCACCGTTTACCACCACGGTGGGAATCCAAATCTGATCAGGTCAATCACGAGGGGGAGGAATGTGGTGTAGGATGATCGTCCTAAATAGAACTAGACATAGGGTTGGGAAATACAACATCTGAGATCGTTATTGGCCCGGTTGGCCTCAGGCAGGTGGAGTCAGCTCCAATTTATGGCAGTATTTTTTGTGGCGTTTCCAGTCTGCTTTCTGGGGTGGGTAGGAGGGTCAAAGGGCGTCACCCCTACAGCTCTGTGAAGGTTACCTGACACGCCGGGGTGCAGTAATAGATGGTCTGCTTACAATGTTAACATCACGGCGGTTAGGGGCAGATACAAAGAGAGGCACACAGTGCATTTGCCACAGTGTTTGAGCTCGTTCTTATTGAAAACTTGCCCGGGGCACTGCAGACGATGGCCACCTTCAGGGGCAGCCAGGGGAAGGTACGAGATGAGACTTACATCGTAATTCCCACAAGCATACATGCCCGTGGACTTTCTCATCTGCTTTGCGGCCAGGAGATTCCCCCTCATCTCATATACGATGGCCAGGTTCTCCCTCGACGTCGCCGCGTCGAAGGTTGGGCCGTCCGCGTTACGGATCTTGACAGCGATCTCGAGGTGTTTCTCCGCGTCGTCCAGCCTGTTCATGGCGATGTACAGCTCTCCAAGGGCGTTGTGACTCAGTGCGGTAGTGATTGTCTTTTCCCCGATGTGCTTTAGCTTTATGTCGAGGGCCTTGAGATATTTCTGCTCCGCGGCCGCGTACTGACCGCTCCGCTTGAGAGCGAGGCCTTCGTTGTTGTTCTGGATAGCTTCTGACATCGCCATTGCGTATGCGGGGGTAGGGTTGATGTGAGTGTTGAGGTGCATAGGTCTATTTTGCGTATTCATTCGCGGTTGTCTTGAGGGTGCGCCGAGGGTGTGCTGTTCCGGTCCTGAGGCGGTGGTCTTAGCGTAAATCCCTGCACTGGCCCTCGGATCGTATCCGTCCCGGATCAAATGCTCGGCATCTCCGAACTGGGCCATTGCGCCCGAGATTCTTATCCCCGTGGGCGTCCACGGTGTATTCAACGCATGGGATTCAGATACACATGGTCAAGAGGTACAAAAAGAGCCGGTAGGGTCAGAGGAGTCTCGGGTCGGACGACCAAGGGCCGGGAGGTTGTGGTGGGTCCGCTGGTTGGGCCACATTCCCTGGTTTATCACGTACGGGAATGCGATTGTTTTTACTGACCGTGAGGCCTTGAGGCCCACTGGAGCCGGGTTCCAGCAAGGAGAAGGTGGGGTGGGGACATGCGGTGGCCCATCCCTGCGGCCACAAACCGAGTTGTTGATTCTTGGGTGGCCGCAACACGGGGCGGTCATGGCCCGGCCACACGGTGTTGAAAATTGCGACCTCAGAACCGTGTGGACCCTGAAAATACAAAACCACCAATCCACAGCCCTCCGTGGCCCACCGGCGCCGGTTTAGCGGGGTGGGTTTGAGAGGCGCACGTGACGTTACCCCATCCACAAGTGTGGCACGGGTCGGGTCAACAAGACGATTTCAAGCGTAGTGCCATCTCAAACACTGTTTTTATACTCTCACCACTTCCACAACCTGTACCTGTCCTGGCTCGTTCCTTCACCTCTTTCCACTTACTCCCAAATGGCGTCGTCCTCGTCGTCTTCGCCTGAAATTTCGGCTGCCCCAACGACAATAATGGCCGACAACTCCTCCAATTACACATCCCTGGATGATGCCCTCGATGATCTCTCAAGGTAGCCCTCGCACGACCCCACCACCCTCTACTCTCCCGTGTTGACCTCCTACTTCCCAGTCGATTCATCCTCAATCTTCCAGAATCAGAGCTGTCTTCTGTAGAGCGTGTGTGTTTTCAAGTCGAACAAGCGTGCGTGTCCTTTTTCGCCGAGTGTCGCTGGCCCTGATTCAACCGCCCATAGTCACTGGTTCTATGAGGATTTTGTCCGAGAAGCAAACCCCCAGTTCCCCTCACTACCACTCAAGAAGTTTACCCAAATCTTCTTCCGTGCCTGCCCTGTTCTACGCCGGTGGAGCTCGGATTTCGAAATCGCCTTCAACAATTTCATGCAATACAAAACCAGAGTTCCTGTGTGCGGTGCGATCATGTTGAACGACTCGTGGGAGAAGGTACGCAGACCGTGGCTTCGGTTGACCTGTCCGGTTTTGACCCCCGTCCTCAAGTGTATCCTTGTCAAAGGCTGGAAATCATCAGCTGGCTGGGGGTTCCCTAAGGGGAAAATCAACCAGGACGAAGAGCCTCACAAGTGCGCCGTTAGAGAGGTACACACCCTGGTGTATTTCGATTGCGTGGATTCGCTGACTGCCACTCTCAGGTCTTCGAGGAGACCGGTTACGACCTCACTGGGCAAATTAACCAAGACCACGTCGTTGAAATGTCGATCAAACAACAAAAGATTTCCTTATATATTGTTCCCGGAGTACCAGAAGACTATCCTTTCAAGACTAGAACCCGCAAAGAGATCAGCGTAAGCTGTTCACGCCTTTTATGCGCGAATTGTTCACCCATTGTCCCAATAGAAAATTGACTGGTTCAAGCTGTACGATCTGCCTACATGGAAGAAGAGCGGCTCATCCTCTGGAAAGTTCTATCTTATCTCCCCGTTCATCGCGTAAGGGACCCATTTTCATCCAGGACTCGTCAGAATGTTCTAACTTCGCAACCTAGTCCATTAAAGAGCTTCATCCACGAGCACAAACCCGTGACACTGGGACGCGGCAATAGGCGCAACCGGAATAATGGTTACTCGAATCGATTGCCACCTCCAGATGAATCCGCAGAATCCAGTTCCGAATCTCCGCCGCATTCGCACTCGGCCGCAGACAACAACACACAGGAAACAAGTTCCCAGTCCAACGGTCCTCATACACCTTCCCCTAAGTACGGCCAACTGGAACCATACGTCGTCAAGGAAGACCAATCGGAGAAGCCAATAATCACTGCGGACCCTCACTTGGCTCGTTTGATGGAATCTCTTTCCATGTCCGCCCTCCAAGGAGGCAATGAATCTAAACCGGCGCTGGCTCCGATCGTCACTGAGAACCAATCTCCTCCCCCTTCGGCTGCAACCCCTGTTCCTGCTACCGCCTCCTCCGTAGATTCGCGCCCAACTGGGGACTGGAGTGTTGATGCATCGCAACGTACCCCAGATACTGAGATTACGCCGAGCTTGCCACCCACTCAACCCCAGGTGACGAGCGATTCAAGCGACCCGCTTCAAACCGCTCGCCTGCCACCGGGCTCCCTTGCGTCCGCGGTGTCTCTGTCTCCCCGCCATCAGCGTAGCATATCGGCCCTGTCGTACCCAACCCGGCCCGCGGAACTCACACCATCTGTGAAGAGGATGAAACATCTGGCGTTGTTAGAAAGCGTTGTGGACGAGTCGGTGAGGTTGACGCCCACCCTCGAACAGCAGCGGGCGAATTTACAGGGCCAGATGTTCAACCCCGGCGCCCCCATGATCCATCGCTCGACTACGGCCTCCGTTCCTCCGCAGAACACCATGTTCTCCGGGTTAGTGCCGGGCTCTGTGCTCTATTCTTCCGAGAAGGTATCCGGATTCCCACCACGCGTCCAATCTATACCACCCCCAGTCAGTGGAATCCCTCCGCCGGTCAGTTCCACCGTCGGATTCGATCCTTTCACGGTTAGACCACGACCATTGGATGTACCGTTGGTGAACGGCGCCCCTCCGCACGGGCTCCTCCCCGGAATGTCGGGAGGTTATGCTTCGGTGGTGCCTCCTCCTCCTCTTCTACAATTTGTACCTCAGTATCATCACCAAATCTCTGGTCCGTTGACGTCCACTGTCCCACCTTTTCCGCGACACGCAGGTAACCAGCTTTTCCCCGGACAATATGGGGGCAGGATACCAGTCGGGCACAACACACTCGCTGCGCGACCGCAATCTGCGGTTCCTTACCCCACGGGGTGTACGCCATTGACTACTCCTGGAGTTGGACCGCAACTTTCCTTCCCGGGTCGTTCCCCTCAGTTATCACAACCGAGGGGTAACGCACAGCTGTTGTCGATTTTGAACAGCAAGGGCCCGGGATCCGCTGGTGTCCAGACGAGTATGACCCCGCCAGTTGGAACCCTCACGGGTTTCCAACCTAGATGAACGGGCGGCGTGGATGCGACCATACCACATTCTTTTGGCAGTTCGTATCATTATATTGTCCCGATTGTTTCTCTTGTTTTGTGTCCATTACGATTACACCTTTCCTAGTATTGCTTTTTGCTATCAGTGACACATCTTTCCCGTCTTTAACTCGACTCGTAATTTCCCCCCTCCTCCTCTCCACATCTCTATCACTCGTGTCTTCGTATCCCCTCTTGTCTTGCTAGTGGTGCTTCGAGTCCATGTCTCGTGCTATCCTATATTTTCTCTCCCCTCCGACCTCTCTTTCTGTTTTCTCACTCCCCAGATCTGTTTCGTCTGCATCTTCCGGGTTGTTGGATGACGCATATTGTACAAACGCCTCTTTTTCTGTCCCCCCTCCCCAGATCTCACCCATCAACATTTCACCCTCCTCCCCTTGTCTATTCCGTATCGCCTCCTCGAGCCTCGAGCCTTGCTCAGGCCTGGCGGTGCACCTCCCCCCACGCCCTGCCACACGCTCTCCGACCTCCAACTCGGACACTTGACCGACACCCATGGCTTCAACGCCGATCATCCGATATACATACCTTACCTTTTGGTCTCCGGGACCCTTCCTTCCTTCCGTAGTATCGACGGGTTGTATCTCTGTAGCCTAACTCAGCTCTCCCGCACACCATGTGCTTGTTACCCCGCATGATCCCCGAGGATTCTACACATTGAGCGATAACCACCCCGACCAGTTGCATGCCACCCCTTGATTCTGGTGTTCTCGGCTCCGATGAGAAAATTTTGGATGAGCACTGAATGGTTGCGATTAACGCAAGATTCTTATGAAGGTGGTACAGGTGCGGACATTAGATATTAAACAAGCGGAGTCGAGATTGCCCTAATGCAGTCTCGTGAATCATGAATTGGTGGTGCTTGGAAGGCTGCACCAGCCAGTTCCAGTGGGGGTCAGAAGCGGTTTCAGACTCTGCAGACGAGATCCGCGTCCCACTCGTCTGATCCAATGCCTTCGTAAACTACGAAGAGGGAATCTGGGTCGTATTTTCGCTTGATGGCTTGGAGCTTGTCATAGTGAGTGCCAAAGAAAGACTTCTTCCAGTCGAATTCGTATCTCGAAGCCTGCACGTGCGACCGCCCGGTCAGTTTGTTTGTTTTTTTTGGGGGGAAGTAGAAAAGGCGTGATTCTTACCTCGTTAAGGTATGCGCCAGATTCCGGGGCTATGCCTTCGAGGATCTTCATATCCTGAACGAGAAGTTGACGGGCAGCTTCGATCTGAGTCAAATTGGCACCATCTTCCCAGCCCGTGCCAAGAGTCGCGTACGCCAGGCTGTTTCGCCAGGCAGGGTTGAGTCCTGTAGACTCTGGGTCCACACGGGACACCTCTCCGCCGGTTACGAGGCTAATGGGGAGAAATTTCTCAGGGATCCGTTCTGCCCGGGGAAGAGAGAATTCACAAATAACCAAAGCCAGAAATCCTGAGCAGTTCCGCGGCCAACTCTTCGGGCTTATCGGTGTCGATGACTTCCTTGGGAAGCAACCAAGATGAAATCTCTTCCGCATAGCCGACCTGGCCGTTCGTGTTCCATATCGCGTCGTTGAATTTCCAAAAGTCTTCGAACACGACGGTGAAGTTTTGGACTGAGAAACCGTCTTGAGAAATTGCATACTCGAAGAGCGGGAAGAATGTAGCCTGGGTCTGTTCCGCCGTGACGTTGGGTGAGAGAACGAAGAATTGGACCTGGTCGATGGATCCACCACCGTAGCCTCCGTAACCTTGCTCGACGAGGGAGGGGGTGAGACGGATGATCTCCGTGAGCAGGTTCTTGGTGGAGGTGGGGTTGGTGGAGTTGGCGATGAGGAAGGCGGCAGAGAAGGGGGTGGAGGGGTGGGTTCTGTAGGTGACTGAAGTGATGACACCCCAGGTGCCTCCACCTCCACCACGGAGGGCCCAGAACAGATCCGGGTTGCTGTACGAGTTGGCCACGACGTGATTACCGTCCGCAGTGACGATCGTCATCTCCAAAACGTTGTCCACGCCTGGAAAATTACTATGTGAGTGTGACCGGGTCGGGTATAGTCTATGGCGTACCGAGGCCATAGTTCGGAGCCATCGCGCTGTGGCCCCCGCCCGAGACCCAACCACCTGCAGCGCCGACGCTTCCTCTTGCACTGAACCCTCCGACGATGACCCTCTTGTGCTGTTTGGCTGCTTCGTAGGCTTCGAACCATTGGACACCAGCCGCGAAGGTGAAGGCTGGTGTCACGTGTTAGTCGGAAACCGGGTTTCACCAAAGATCGGAAACGAACCGTTCTCGTACGTGACCGAATCCGTTGCACCCGTGGGAGAGAATGAATCGTGGAAGGTGATGGCCTTCATGTGGTGAGTCCATATCAAAAACGAACCCTTGCCGGAGCTCCTTCCGAGAAAATCGTGTCTGAAATACACGTCAATCAGCTCGGAGAAAGGGAATGAAAAGAAAAGCGAGCCCACCCCGTGTTCTTTATTACGAGGCGTAAATTGTGCTTCCCAGCAAACTTGACAGCTTCCTGGATATCCCCCGTCGTTCCGGCATCGACGCCGATTACCGGCACACTCCCTTGTTGGCACGGAACGCCGAGGGTGGTGTTGAGGTAGCAGGCTTGGATCGTGCCGTTCGGAAAGACGTATGTCTCCCGGTTGGTGTGTTCGGCGGCCCCGGACTGATCAGACCGCCAGATGCCGTTGAGCCAGCCGGCTAGGACGTCGGTGCAGTTTCCTGCGGCGGAGTTGTAGCACGGAGCGGCCGGCGGGACCGGGTGGATCAATGGTTGGGAGAGCTTTGATGCGAGAGTTTGGAAGTCGGAATCGGATGGCCAACATTCCGATCCAGACGTACAGCGGCAGTTTCGGGTGGGGTTTGCAACTACCGATGTGAAGCCGAGAGCGACGGTCAACAGAGAGGTGGAGA
>Ga0307516_10007567_pt1 | contig 12456 bp, 12 predicted proteins | sample 19_EM_MG_FD_203310 | JGI IMG/M metagenome (GOLD analysis project Ga0307516, IMG submission 203310) | Populus trichocarpa ectomycorrhiza microbial communities from riparian zone in the Pacific Northwest, United States - 19_EM | ecosystem: Host-associated > Plants > Roots > Unclassified | place...
CGAACGTAGGTCAGCGGTAATGAGGTCAAACGAGCAACGCGTAGTAGCAGTGGCCTGCAAGGAGAATGAGGCCAGACGGGCAACGCGTACGAGATGTTGTCCGGCGAGGAGAATGACGGCAGACGAGCAACGCGTACGAGATGTTGGCCAGCGAGGAGAGTGACGGCAGACAAGCAACGCCTACGAGATGTAAGTCAGCGAGGAGAATGAGGCCAGACGCGCAACGCGTACGAGATGTAGGACAGCGAGGAGAATGAGGCCGGACGCGCAACGCGTACGAGAAGTAGGCCAGCGAGGAGAATGACGGCAGACGAGCAACGCGTACGAGAAGTAGGCCAGTGATGTGTAACAGGTCGTTTCTGTAACGTGTACGACGATAGGTGAGCGGTGCGTAGGTTGGTGGTGTGTATTATTTCAACTCGTAATGACTTGGACGGGGTGTGTTGCAAAAAAGCGAAGTTATGGGTGACTGGCAGCTGTGGCCGCACTTAGGAGATAAATGAACTGACGGGGGGCACAGTCGGCGTTGTTGGTTGCGCTAATCACGTGACCAGTTTTTTGGTGGCAGTTAAACTTGACATCAACGAGCTGGAGACCGTCAGTTCATTGTGTTTCGAGATGTCGAAGCCTAGGTCTAGGCAATAGCGCCGAAATTTGAGTGGAAGTAAGTTCACGAGGCGGGTAGGCAGTAAACAATTGAATTGCTACTGCTACAGTCTTTGAATTAAGCCATGAGTAACTCGCCGACGCAAAGTTAAAAACCGGTCACGTGATTAGCGCAACCAACAACGCCGAGTGCGCCCCCCGTCAGTTCATTTATCTCCTAAGTGCGGCCACAGCTGCCAGTCACCCATAACTTCTCTTTTTTGCAACACACCCCGTCCAAGTCATTACGAGTTGAAATAATATCGAGGTTTTGCAGACCCCGTCTTATTTCCGTCGTGCATATATCACCACAGCAACAGCGCTAGCAGGGGGGGTTGCAGGGATTTATGCTATGAACAGAGTCGAGGGCTGAGCATAATATGCGCAGACTACAATCCGTCGTAAAATCCGTCATATTTTTTGCCAAGATGTAAACAAAGAAGATCATTGGTCAGTCACAACCTCATGTCTCACCCCCAACTCATGTCTGTCGCGAATAGCGTCATGGTGCCGCCATAATACTCACACAATGTTCACAGAACGTAGGTAGTCTGGTTCCTGCTATAATCACCCGTGAAAAATGTTCACCCTCGGATGCTATGTTCCTCTTACCTGCGCCATATCGATATCTTTCTTCCTTCTTTCTTTCATAGAGTAATGAACAATCAACAGTTGTCTATAGAGTAAGTATTAACAACTTAATATTACCACGCTCTTTAGCGCTGCCAAGAAAATAAGCACGACGGAGAATACGACGGAATCTGCAAAACGACGTTTATTTTTTCCGTCGTACTTTGTGGCAAAATAAGCACGACGGAAATATGACAGGGTCTGCAAAACCTCGATAATACACACCACCAACCTACGCACCGCTCACCTATCATCGTACACGTTACAGAAACGCCCTGTTACGCATCACTGGCCTACTTCTCGTACGCGTTGCTCGTGTGCCGTCATTCTCCTCGCTGGCCTACTTCTCGTACGCGTTGCGCGTCTGGCCTCATTCTCCTCGCTGGCCTACATCTCGTACGCGTTGCGCGTCTGGCGTCATTCTCCTCGCTGACTTACATCTCGTAGGCATTGCTTGTCTGCCGTCACTCTCCTCGCTGGCCAACATCTCGTACGCGTTGATCGTCTGCTGTCATTCTCTTCGCTGGCCTACATTTCGTACGCGTTCCTCGTCTGCCGTCATTCTCCTCGCCGGACAACATCTCGTACGCATTGCCCGTCTGGCCTCATTCTCCTTGCAGGCCACTGCTACTACGTGTTGCTCGTTTGACCTGATTACCGCTGACCTACGTTCGGACGTGTGCTAGAAACGCCGTGTTAGGCATCACTGGCCTACTTCTTGTACGCGTTGCTCGTCTGCTGTCATTCTCCTCGCTGGCTTACATCTCGTAGGCGTTCCTCGTCTGCCGTCATTCTCCTCGCCGGACAAAATCTCGTACGCGTTGCACGTCTGGCCTCACACTCCACGCTGGCCTACCTCTCGTACGCGTTGCTCGTCTGGCCTCATTCTTCTCACTGAATTTCATCTCGTACGCGTTGTTCGTCTGCTGTCATTCTCCTAGCTGGCCTACATCACGTTCACGTTGCTCGTCTGGCCTCATTCTCCTCGCTGACTTACATCTCGTAGGCGTTCCTCGTCTGCTGTCATTCTCCTCGCCGGACAACATCTCGTACGCGTTGCCCGTCTGGCCTCATTCTCCTTGCAGGCCACTGCTACTACGTGTTGCTCATTTGACCTCATTAGCGCTGACCTACGTTCGGACGTGTGCTAGAAACGCCGTGTTAGGCATCACTGGCCTACTTCTCGTACGCGTTGCACGTCTGGCCTCATTCTCCTCGCTGACTTACATCTCATAGGCGTTCCTCATCTGCTGTCATTCTCCTCGCCGGGCAACATCTCGTACGCGTTGCACGTCTGGCCTCATTCTCCTCGCTGGCCTACCTCTCGTACGCGTTGCTCGTCTTGCCTCATTCTTCTCACTGAATTTCATCTCGTACGCGTTGCTCGTCTGCCCTCATTCTTCTCGCTGGCCTACCGCTCGTACCGGTTGCTCGTCTGCTATCATTCTCCACGCCGGCCTCATTCTCCTCGCTCTCCTACCTGTCCTACTTGTAATACGCGTTGCTCGCCTGCCCTTATGCGCCGCTGTAGCTGCTCTGTACTTCGACGAGATTTGGGACGTTGGACTTTGTATCATAATGTTTATATAGATTTTCAATACAATAAGTGATTTTCTGTGCGATTGAAGAGCATAGCCAACTGCGTGTAGTAGCATTATAACTAGTAATGAAACTGCTCACAGTTCACACTCGTTGCTCCCGTAAGCTTCCCTAGCTTTCCTAGCTTTTCTAGCTTCCCTAGCTCCCGTAAGGTTGGTGGTTGCGTCGGTACGGTTGGTGGTTGCGTCGGTAAGATTGGTGGTGCGTCCGTAGCTTTGCTAGCTTTGCTAGCTTTCCTAGCTTCCGTAAGTGGGTGGTTGCTTCGGTAAGATTCACTATCTTTACCGGAGCTACAGATGCTAGCAAAGCTACCGACGCAGGTCGTTCTTACCGACGTGCAGGCATAATTTCTTAATTTTTTCCTGATGGAGCTGCTTGATTCGGTGTCCGTCGGTTCCATTGTACGCAATGAGAAGATCATCAACATAGAGAAGTAGTAAGACTCCCAGCTGGAGGTAGAGGTTTGGGTCTTCAGCTGATTGCTTGAATCCTATAGAGCGTAAGAAGCCATCAATATCTTCGTACCAAAGCCGGGGAGCTTGTTTTAATCTGTAAAGAGCTTTGCGAAGGACATTAACTCAGCCTTTATGGTACTAGTGGTCTCGAGCCACTCGATTCCAGGTGGTAGGGACATGCAGATGTTGTCTCGATCGATCTTTGGGTTTAGAAAGTCAGTTACCACTTCCATTTGGTGAACATACCAACCATGCTCTGCTGCCAGTGCGAGTAGCAGTCGGAAGGTTGCCAGTTTTGAGACAGGAGCGCAGGTTTCATCATAGTCAATACCAGCCTTCTGCCCGTAACTCTTAATTACAAGACGTGCCTTATATCGAGTGGTTCCGTCGGGGTTGAATTTTCTTCGATAGATCCATTTGCAACCGATCAGCTCTTCCATGAACTCAGCGCTGCGGACTCGGTGCTGTGGACTCGGCCCCGCGGACTTGGCGCTGCGGACTTGGCTCTGCGGACTCAGCACTTTAAACTCGGCGTCGCGGTCACAGTGGAAGTGATGGTCTTTTCGGTTTTCTTCGACAATATCGAAAGTTTGATTTTCAATCAGGGCCTGCCATTCCTGCTGCATTGCTTCTTTCCACTTCTCATCCTGTGGGCTTTTCAGAGTGGCCTCATAGGTGGCAGTTTCGTATTCATCTTCAGGAATGTTTGTTGATTCGACTTCGGCAATTTTGAATGTGAGAAGCGCTGAGGCTGAACTTTCAGTAATTCCAAGCATCAAGAAAGCGGTTGCAAGGTTCTCTGAAGATCTCAGATCACCCCCTGCTTCAGAAGCCTTGCTCATGATTGCTTCATTCGTCGCAAGTCGTGACTTACTGCGTGTTCGAGCAGCGACATAATCAGAGCCTAATCCATTTTTAGCGACTTGCATTCTTTTTGTGCAGTCTAACTTTTTTTTTTTTTTTTTTTTTTTAATGCCCTTTTTCAGCTGCTACAGCTTCCGGCATTTATCCTTTTCAGGATCGACCTAGACTTGTCAACACTGAGATCAGTGGGCTTTGTCAGGATTTTTCTGAGTACTGATTTGTCAACACCGAAGATCGGTGGGCTTCTCACATACTCCTTCGCCCACCACAGATATCTGCTGAATTTCGTTGCTTGCTCACCCTCCACAGATATCTGCTGCTTCGGCGGACCATAGGTTACATCCCGCCAGCTACTAATGGCCATGTCAACGGGAGCCTCTTCCGTTCATTAAATGACGGGCATTGATATCTCACCACTGGTCACCAGCTGTGACAACGGGAGATTTCTTTCGCGAGCGAAAGTGAGAAAGTCCACAAGATTTTTGGGGTATTTGACTTACCATCAGTGTCGTGCACTATACCCAATGAATCTGTTCGATGGGCAGGATGGTTCCGAATAGAGCTTCAAAGGGGGAGCGATTGCCAGATAGGCTTGTGGTTGGAGATCGCCGGTGGAGATAACATGCAGTGCGTATCGCTTCAGACCAGAACTTGGTCGGCACATTTGCTTCCCACATCATGCTTCTCGCTTTGGTATTAAGCGTGCGAATCATTCTTTCTGCAACTCCATTCTTTTGTTACGTATATGGTGGTGCCGGTTCATAGGCAATTCCTTTCTCACCTAATAGTGCGAGAAATACCGAATTGTTGTATTCGCCTGAACCATTATCGCACTGAAATCGTTTGATACGAAATCCCCGTGCTTCGACCCAGGCTTGATAATTTTGGAATTTCGCTGATATCTCTTCTGCCGATTTCGTCACAAGGAAGTACACCTCCGTGTATCTTGTACAATCGTCAATGTATACAATATAGTATTGGCTTCCTCCGATACTTCGTTTGATAGGTCCACAGAGGTCTGAGTGGATGAGTGCGAATGGGATTGAAGTGCGAGATGATGGGGTGTGCGCGACACGTTGTTGTTGTTTTGTTTGGATGCATGTTTGACATAGACTCACAGAATCCGGCAGTTTCCAGGGTGTTTTCAGTGTCGTTTCCAGTATCCGTTTCACATCAACGTAGTTGAGATGTCCGAATCGTTGATGCCAGATGTCTATCGAGTTGGAATGTCGTGTTTTGCGGTTGTAAGATCTTAGTTCCAAGATATATGCGGATCCTTCGATTGTGAGTGTGTAGAGTCTGTTTTCTAGTCTTTCCTTTAGAACGCTCTTCCGGTGGGAGTCTGTAATCGAGCACACTCCATATTTGAAGGTCGCCGTGAGTCCGGATGTGTAGAGCTGGCTGACGGACAGTAGCGAGATTCGGAATTCTGGGACAAAGAACGCTTCAATGTCGACGCCTTTAAGCCTGACGATCCCCTTTTTGTTTGCGTGTACCGTGCTGTTGTCTCCGACTTTAATTAACATCTTCGTCTCTGTGAACAAGGCTTTCGGAAAGTCTCTGATATTGTTGCTGTAGTTGTGGGATGCACCTGAGTCGATTACCCAGGTTCTGAGTCTTGATGTTGCCGATCGATGTGTTGCGACCATCACCTCCGAGCTGAGGGAGGTGGAACCCTCATGTCACTCCCCATTGTCTGGTTCATTGGCAATTAGGTGACGACCGTTTATTGTGTCTGAATCGTTTCCACTTCTGTCCGATCCATTTCCTCGGTTGCTGCCACCAGCTCGGTTTCGTCAGTTGCCACTGAATCCACTTCCACCAGATCCATTTCCTCCAGATCCACCAGATCCATTACCGCTAGGTCTGCCAGATGATCCTTGGTTTCCAAAACGAGCAGCCTGGGCTTTCATCTTAATTGGACAATCCTTTTGCATATGTCCTTCGTCTCCGCAATAGTAACAGATGTCTTGATTGGTTTCTCGTTTCCGTTTATTGCCGTCCTGATTCTTCAGTTTCCAGCAGTTCTCCGTATCATGGGAGGTCATCCTGCAGTTGGTACACCATTTGTTTCCATTCCGACGACCTTGTCCTCCTTTTCCGTTTTTCGATTGCTGGCTATAGAGTGCTTCCGATACAGCGTCCGGTTTGGTCATCATAGCTTTGTTGCGTTCGCATTCTTTCAGGGAATCCATGACTTCCTGGATCGTGATACTGGCGCGGGATTGGAGAATTTCGATGGTAACTGAGAATATTGAGGGGAGGGTGGTGAAAATATGGGTTTTGAATGAGGCATCAGATATGGCTTCATCAGAACCAGCCAGTTGATTCTTCATTTCCATGAGCTGAGAGAAATAGCTCTGGATCGGTTCGCCAATGGTCGGTTTCAAATCTAGAAATTTTCGGAGAAGCATCATTCGTCCAACTGTAGTACTGACTGCATCCATTCGAGCGGCTAGGACAGTCCACATTTCTGCAGGATCATGAATGCCTTCGAGCTCGATTTGGACTTCCTCTGAGCAAGATCCACTGATGATGGCAGCCGCTTGTGCCCAACGTTCCAAGTAATTGGTCTGGACTGCCCGTTCGGCTATGGCAGCAGTGTTGAATCCAACAGGAGCATTTGGCTCAACTTCCTCGCCAGTAATGATGTTCCAAGCACGAATACCTTTGAGGATGCGACGGCAGTTCCTATTCCACTTCGTGTAGTGTGTTGACTTGAGGAATTCAATCAATCCGAGCGCATGTTTGTAGGGTTTCTCCGACATCGTGATGAGGGGACCTGGTGACGTTTTCTTGATCGAGTTAGTACCGAATGGAGCAGTAGATTCCGACGAGGCAGGGAGACATAGAAGAATGGGCCTCAACTTGCCGGCCCCCGCGTTTATAGCTGGCTCCCTTGAGAGCTACGTTTTGCGTGAGGATTGAGCGTTGGATGGAGCGGTCACGACTCCGGGCTCATAACCTAAACAAATAGTAGAGGTTTGAGGGGCAAGCCGGGCAGGGTCCTTCTTCAAGGCGCTGAGCGATAGGAGACGGCGAGGAAGATGAGGAAGAAGGACTTGAAGGGAGTGAGAGAGAAGCGGCGATGGTTCAGTTGATGCTCACGTTGGGCGAGAGCAGCGAGCGATCTTTTGGGAACCGTGATCGTTATGTATAAGTCTAAGGAAAAACGAGAGAAAGCAAACATTGTACAGAGTCCCACAGGCGTCACGCCTATCCCTATTGGGTAGTCTACCCCACTCGCTCCCGTCGCCCCTCCGCTCGACACAAAGAAAGAGTAACACTGAGCACCAAGCAAGAGAAGCTTTTTTCAACAGCATCAAGTATCGAATTAATGGCTGAGAGGCGTGTATTGCCAAAATAATACACACTCCACCAGGTGGTGCATTCGGCAGAGCGTGGACAGGATAATATGTCCTCCGGACTACCTTCCAACAGAAATAAGTAAGGTATTCTGTGTGAGTAGTAGATGCGCCGCCAGGCGTAGCGTTTGGACGGAAGAGCAGCTCGGACAGGATAATTTGGTCCTCCGGACTACCTTCCAACGGACATGAGTAAGGTATTCTGCACGAGTAGTAGATGCGCCGCCAGGCATAGCGTTTGTACGGAAGCGCAGCGTGGATAGGATAATTCGACCTCCGGACTACCTTCCAACGGAAATGAGTTAGAAATTCTGCACGGGTAGCAGATGCACTGCCTGGCGTAGCGTTTGGACGGAGGCACTGCACGGACAGGATAATTCGACCTCGGGACTACCTTCCAATGGAAATGAGTAAGGTATTCTGCGCGGGTAGTAAATGTGCCACCAGGCGTAGCGTTTCGATGGAAGCGCTGCGTGATCAGGATAATTCAACCTCCGGACTACCTTCCAATGGAAATGAGTAAGGTATTCTGCGTGGATAGTAGATGCCACGCCTGGCGTAGCGTTTGGATGGAGAAGCTACCTATTGGCTGTTACTGGCATGCCAACTGCCTATCAACACCAAATTGGAATCTAAGATTTTGCCCAACACTCTCAACACATCTAACGCCGGTCTCTGTTGGAACGGAGATTTTTTTTCCCTGAAGAACATCCTTATTCCATCCCTTCCAATAATATATCCCAGGAATATACTTCTTGTCCTCCATACACACTTCTCTGGTAAGACCGCTAGCCCGTTCATTTTCAATCTATTTAGGACATCCCTGAACGGATGGTCATGTCGTTTCTGGGTTTTAGCGTAGACCAATATGTTGTCCAGGTAGGCTTTTATGCGAACGTCCAACATGTCCGAGAATATGTGGTTCATCATCTCCTGGAACGTGGATGGTGTGTTGGTGAGTCAAAATGGCATTACCTGGAATTCGAATAGTCAGTAGCGTGTCCGAAATGCTGTTTTCCATTCGTCACCCTCCCGGACTCGGGTGAGGTCGAATCTGTTTTTCAGATCCATTTTTATCAACCATTGCGCACCCCAGATGGGGTCTTGCAGTTCCTGCATCAACGGGAGTGGGCAGCGGTTTGTAATCATGACACAGTTCAGTGCTCAGTAGTTCACGTATAGGCGGAGTCCTAGTCCGTGTGGTTTTGGTATGAAGAGGATTGGTAAGCGTGCTGGCGATGTGGAGCACTTGAATTTCCCTGTTTTTTCCATTTCTTTTAGCCATTCTCGGAGAGTTTGGAGTTCTACTTCCGAGAGCGGATAAGTGGGCTCCCATGACGCCTTGCTTCCCACTTGGAGGTCGATTTTGCCATTGTATGGCCACTGCTTCAGGAGTGCATCTGCTACTTCTTTTTCCATTATCTTTAGGTATTGGTGGAATTCAATTCGCACTGCTTTAAATAGTTATTTCTCTTTGGTTACCGCTGAGATATATCCGATAAGGTGCGCCGTCAGGTTTATGGACACCGATTCATCCCAGGTCAGGGAAAATTCTCATGTTGTATTTTTGGTGCATTTCTCCAGACAGCGGGCGCTGTTGAAACGCAACTCTTGGTTTGTCCAGGTGGCTTGGGGTGGGTGCTTCAATATCCAGCTGAAGAGAAGAAATATAAAGTACTAGGCCAAAAGTTTCCGTACACCCAGGTACAACTGCCCATGATGCCCTCACTCAACCTTCTCGATCCCCACAACCACAATTTAGAAAGTCTCAGCAGTTGGCATACATCTTGTCTCGCTCCAGCCGTTGTCACGTGCACTTGATTATTTCGCTAGCTCAAAACCAGGCTTCGTTTCAACGTCTGAAAGAAACCCCTTCCGAAATAGGGGCTTTGCACCCTAACGCCCGACACAACAAAATTTGGCTGTGGCGAGTGTGTCGTCATAACACATCCATGATGGTGCAGACTATTGGAATTCACATACTAGATGGATTCTCAAACTTAACCCGGATACCTGAAAAAATTTACACCATACTCCATAATTGAGGAGACACCCATATACCAGACAGCAGTAGAAGATGAACAGAGAAATGGGTTATTTTGACAAACACAAAGTAGAAACTCTACGTTACAAGTAAGAGCAAGGGGGTATTGTGCATATGCGGGTAAGGCAACCATTGCAACGTGAGCTAGTTGTCAAGACTCTCTAAGTCCTCCGCAAAGGTGCTCATTCGGGCCGGTGGTGTAGTACGACGTTCGCGAGCTGAAGACTTGGCGTGCATATCATCGAAGGTTTGAACTGCTGGTGTTTTGCGGTGATACGATGCAAATGCCTGATTCGGCCTGGTACGAAGCGGAGTAGAAGCGGGGACTCCTGAGAAGGATCCTGAGGGAATCCGTTAGGAGGATGAAGAGCTACCTCCACCAGATCGGCGAACCTTTTTCAACGTCTTGCGCCGATGAGTGTAGTCTCGGGACTTGCGCTTCTGTCCTGGGGATGTAGTCAAGCTCATCCCCGGCCCAAATTCTTCCATCACCTGCTTGTGTTTCTCCTTGGCAGCTTTCAGGGTGACGGTGTCGGACTTAGCAGATATGCCATCGAGAATATAGCGATTCTGCTCAGCGCGAATTCTTGCACGTCTCACTTCTTCGATCATATCTTCACACTTATCCATCTTCTTTCCAAAGTGCCTCACAATCTCTGCTGCTTGGTTATATTCGGCACTGAGACCTTGCATGACATAGTTAGCAGCTCCAGTGAAACTTAGCCGTCCAAGAATAAGCCCACGTCGAGTTATCTCTTCCCACGAATTGTGAGATTCGACGACACCAGCAATAACTTGGCAATCAGCCTCCCACTCTGCATTGACCATCTGCTCTATCCTGCTTAGCATCTCGTCGGTGACATTGACATGCTCTCCACCAATCTGCAAGAAGGTCGAGAGGCCAGGATTTGCATCGTTATCAAGAAGGGTAACAGGATCGAATTCGTCTTCATCTTCCGAGCCGCTGTTGATTTTGTCTTTCTCAGTTTCGGATTCGCTGGTACAAATGGCTTGGGATCCCGTTGGAGTTGACTTGTAGGTGGTAACGGTGTTTTTGGGAGACGGGCTAGTCTCACCACGGGGCTTTGCGCTGGATTGAGACACTGGTATGCGGGTAGCGCGTCCATCCGGTGGTGGTGTCTTTGGTGCAGTAGAACTCGATTCCGGATGAGCTCGCACCCGTGGAGTTGTCAACTTTGGATCAGGGACTCGAGCCTCGTTGCCCAAGAGTTTGACGTGCTTGACGATAGTGTCCCGGGGAGCACTATACAGATCATCATCATCTGATAGGCATTCGGCCGTAGGGGTGGTAGATGTCACTGCTTGAGGCGCAAATGAATCACTACAACTGCCATCAGAACGAGTAGATTCAAGACCAGCTGATTCAAGACAAGTCACTTCAAGACGAGCGGTATCAGCAAGAATGGGGTTGGGCCCGGTGTTTGAGGCCTGTCCTCTGACTGAGGTGATGATGCTGTCGACGTCGATGGTATTAGGTTGGACGCTGCTTCCATAAACTGGCAGATCTCCACCCAGACGCTCAAGGAGACATATGAGGCCCCCGGAAGAGTTAGCTTGTGGGTACATATCGGGTCGTGAACTCCAAGTCTGAATCGCAGAGTCCGGAGGAAGCTCAGGGTTGAGTGAAGGCCAGGATAGATTGTTGATCTTTTTCAATGAGCAGGCGATGAGTGTACGCATACGTGAGTCGATACTGATATTCATCGTGGCAAATGATCCTCCAGTGGTTAGATTCTCGATCATGTCACGAATGATCTTGTGGGATGAGTATCGCAGAAAGTCATAGTGCTCGCGACTGTATTGATGGAACTGGGTTGGATCCCAATGGCCCTTGTGTATGACATCGTAGATTGGGGTCCAGAGGGCAGCAACTTCGTTGATCTGAAGGTTGAGAGACTTCTCTATTTGACTGATTGTAGGGAAGGGAACCTTGTTGTGACGCTGCCTATATACAGCCAACCGTCATCAGTACTTTGCTTAGGTGTATGTGAGGGTTTTTTACGTACCGCTTTTCTGTCTGCCTGTTTAGCAGATCTTGACCATCTCTGTATGCCAGCCAGCTGCGCGCAACACGCTCGTGAGCATCACAGATATCGGATTGCAACTCAGAATAGAGCTCGCTAATTGGATCAAATATCTGCGTGACCTCAATGACATGAGGCGTAGAAGGAACTAGGAGTGGTGCCAGTGCGCGGATGGTGCATGGATCGATGGCATGCCAGTGATAGTAGAAGAGAGCTACGAATACCCTCAACTTGGCATCCCAATCCATACGGTTCTACATCGATTTAGCTTTCCACATAGATGTATGAAGAGATGAGCGACAATTTACCTGCGCCGACTGGACAAGCTTCAAACCTTGAACGGGTGCACACTTGGAGAGCTGAGCCGTGGTAAGCAGGCCACGGTTGATTGCCTCCTTTACCGTCAGTCTCGTCGACTCTGCCATGATGGCAGGGCTTCTTTGTGTTGCAGTTGCAAAGACTGACAACGAATCCAGCCGGAGATGCAAGATTGGGAAGGGGGTTGTGGAGGGTTGTTGTGTATGTAGTTGTTAGGAGAGAGGGGTGGGGTGGAAGCCTAGTGTGATAGCATCACGACATAGATCAGCTGACTACACAGGTCACATGATACAGCTCATCCTTGTGTGCCAGTGCCGTTGGATCTTCCCACATCAACTACAGAAGGAACTCAAAGGCGCTCAAACCAGCCAGTGGTCAGTATGGCCAAAGCAGAGGTCTGGTTAGATCCGTGATGTGGTGGAAGGCATGGTAGTATTGTGAGGAGATCTAACATAGTCGTCATATGCATTATGCTATTAGATGGTGGTATA
>Ga0307516_10007568_pt1 | contig 12455 bp, 11 predicted proteins | sample 19_EM_MG_FD_203310 | JGI IMG/M metagenome (GOLD analysis project Ga0307516, IMG submission 203310) | Populus trichocarpa ectomycorrhiza microbial communities from riparian zone in the Pacific Northwest, United States - 19_EM | ecosystem: Host-associated > Plants > Roots > Unclassified | place...
GGAGCCAAAGACTTCGGGCTGTTTCACGGCTCGCATTTGGTGCTGGTCGACGGCAACGCACAGATCCGCGGCTACTACCGCACGAGCGAAGACGAGCAGATGGCGCAGCTGCTCCAAGACGCCGCGCGTTTGACGGGCTGAGCGGCAGCCGCTTTGCCGCTGGCGGCCAGCCGCGCACCCGGAGTTGCGTGCGAATTCTCCGACGTTTTGGCGGTGGCATGCGGCGTGAAGTGCCTCGGCAAACCCATGCAGGCTATACTGAGCACCACGATGGTTTCGCAGCCGGTCGTCTCGCTCCGCTACCGAGTCGGTAGAAGCCCCGAAGCATGGGAGCTGCCGGAGGGCCCCGTGCCAGAGTCGACCGCGCATGATGCGGCCTTGGATCGCATTTGCTCGCTACTGAGGGCTTGGGCCCAGCGCAGCGCCAACGGCGCGCGTATCTCGCGCAACCTGGCCGTGCGTTGGTTGAAGGCGCACCCAACCACGGGGCTCGACCCCGACGTGGCGGTGCTCCTGCCGGGGCCCAGCGATTTCGACGACCTGACCTCGTATCGCTTGTGGCAAGACGGCCGTCCGCCGCCGGCGCTCGCCGTCGAGGTCGTCAGCCAAGGTCACCCTTACAAAGACTACAGCTGGGTCCACGAAGGCTACGCCGAGATGGGGGCCCTGGAGCTTCTGGTGTTCGATCCGCAGCTCTTCGGTCCCAAATCACTGGGCGGTCCGGTTTGTTTTCAGCTCTGGCGTCGCGATGTGAGCGGCGCTTTCGAGCGCGTGTACTTCGGAAATGAGCCGGTCTACAGCAGCGTTTTGGACGCCTGGTTCAACGTCGAAGGTCGCAGCCTCAACATCTCCGACGATCGCACCGGCCAGCGGCGCTGGCCGACCCTCGAAGAAGCGGCGGCGGCGCAGGCCTCCGCCCAGGCGCGCGCCGAAGCCGAGCGGAGCCGTGCCGAAGCCGAGCGGAGCCGTGCCGAAGCCGAGCGGAGCCGTGCCGAAGCCGAACGCGAACGCGCGTTGCGTGCGGAGCTCGAAACGAAGCTGCGCGAGCTGGGCGGCAAGCCCGAAAAATAACTACTCGGCGGCGACGGGCGCGTCGGAGTCGGATTCGGGTCGGCGCGGGTAACGCATGCGCTGCGAGGTTGCGATCTTGATGATGCCGAGCTTGTCGAACAGGACGATCGCCGGGTAGGTCGGATCGATCTCGAAGCGGCGGGCGGCGAAGTTCGGACTCATCGAGAACTCGTGGTGATTGTTTTGAAACAACTCACCGGCCGTCAGAAAGTCGAAAATCAGCGTGTTGCGCGAGACGTCTTTGCAGTCGTAGTTGCGGTAGCCGTACTTGTGGCCGCACCAATTCACGATCGCGCCGTGGATCGGCCCCATGATGAAGTGCGCGGGCAGTAGCACGAACAGCCAGGGCGTGGTCGCGAAGTGGACGTAAAACAGCGTATACAGCCCGCCCCACGCCACGCGCCCCACCCAGTTTTGCCCGAGCTTCTCGAGCGCGGGCCAGGTCGGTACGTTGGCTTCGAAGCGCGGCTCGGGCGCCTCGCGGTAGTACGCGAAGTCGTCGTAGCGCTTCTTGGTCGAGAGCATCATCGTGAACACGTTGGGATAAAACAGCGGCGAATGCGGATCTTTCTCGGTGTCGCTGTAGGCGTGATGCATGCGATGCAAAATCGCGTAGCCTCGCGGTGACAAGAAGCTCGAGCCCTGCGCCACGTAGGTACACAGGAAGAAGAACCGCTCCCAACCCTTCGACATGGTGAACTGCTTGTGTGCACCATAGCGGTGCAGGAAGAAGGTCTGAAAGAAGACCGAGACCTGCCAATGGGCGACGAAGAAGACCAAAACGGGGAGCATGGGCTTCCCAAACCTAGGGTAGGCAGCCGCTTTTGGCGGTCATTCTTGTGTCATTTGGCCCGCTTAGCGCGCTGCGGCACGGCCACGGTGGCGTGAGCGGCGTGGGGCCCGCCCCGCCTCGTGCTTCCTTGCGGAAATCGCCGAAATGGTTAAAGTGCGCCCTTCCTCGTGGCAGATCCAGCGGAAAAACAGCCTCTCGTTGGCGTGATCATGGGCTCTTCAAGCGATTGGGAGACGCTGCGTCATACCGCCGAAACGTTGACTGAGCTCGGCGTGGCGCACGAAGTCAAAGTGGTGTCTGCGCATCGCACGCCCGACTTGATGTTCGAATATGCGGCCAGCGCCGAGGCGCGCGGGCTCGAGGTGATCGTCGCGGGTGCTGGCGGCGCGGCGCATTTGCCCGGCATGGTCGCTGCCAAGTCCGTGTTGCCCGTGCTCGGCGTTCCGGTGCAAAGCCAGGCGCTGAGCGGCATGGACTCTCTCTTGTCCATCGCGCAGATGCCGGCGGGCATTCCGGTCGGCACGCTGGCGATCGGCAAGGCGGGCGCCATCAACGCGGGACTTTTGGCGGCTGCCATCGTTTCCGCCAAGTACCCTGAAATCCGCAAGGCGCTCCACGCCTACCGCAAGAGTCGCACGCAAGCCGTGCTCGACAAGCCCGATCCGCGCGGCTGACGCGCGAGGCCTGACGATGAAAGCTCTCGAAGCGAACGCTTCGGTCGCGCTGGGTGCTCGCATTGGCGTGCTGGGCGCCGGGCAGCTCGGGCGCATGTTGGGGCTCGCCGGTCGTGCACTCGGCTTCGAGCTCTGCTTTCTGGATCCCAGCGCGGACTCGCCTGCTGCTGCCGTGGGCGAGCTGCTCGTCGCCGACTACAGCGACGAGGTCGCGCTAGGGCGACTCGCGCAGGCCGATGTGATCACGTTCGAATTCGAAAACGTGCCAGTGCAAGCGCTGAAAACACTGGAGGAGCGAGCGAAGGTGTTCCCCAGCTCGCGCGCGCTCGAGCTGGCGCAAGACCGCCTGCACGAAAAAAACTGCTTTCGCGCCCTTGGCATCGGCACGCCGCCGTTCGAACCGGTCGAGAGCTGGGACGAGCTCAGCGCGGCTCTTTCGCGCGTGGGTTTGCCGGCCGTGTTGAAAACGCGCCGCTTCGGTTACGACGGCAAGGGCCAAGCCGTGCTCCGCTCAGAAGCGGATGCAAAGGTCGCGTTCGAACGGCTGGGCGGCGTGCCGCTCATTCTCGAAGGCTTCGTGAAATTCCAGCGTGAGCTCAGCATCATTGCCGTGCGAGCTCGCGGGGGTGAGGTGGCCTCCTACCCGCTCGTCGAAAATCACCATCAAGGCGGCATCTTGCGCAAAACGCTGGCGCCGGCCCCGGGTGTGACCGAGCAGCTCATGCGCGTCGCCCGCCAACACGTCGAGAAGTTGCTGGCGCATCTCGACTACGTGGGTGTGTTGGCGCTCGAGCTGTTCGAAGTCGACGGCCAGTTGCTGGCCAACGAAATCGCGCCGCGCGTGCACAACACCGGGCACTTCACGATCGAGGGCGCGCGCACGAGCCAATTCGAAAACCATCTGCGCGCCATTTTGGGCCTGCCACTCGGCGCTACGGAGGTTCCCGAACCGTGCGCCATGCTCAACCTGATCGGGGTGGCGCCCGACCTAGCGGCGATCCTGTCGGTGCCCGACGCGCACCTGCACTGGTACGGCAAGGAGCCGCGACCGGGCCGTAAGGTCGGGCACGTCACCGTGCGCGCGCCTGACGCGGCTTCGCTCGCCGAACGCGTCGTCGAGCTCGAGCGGCTGATCGAGAGCTCTGTCTAGCGGAAGCGATACTCGGTCAAGCGACGTTGGCCGCGCGAGCTGAGGCTTCGCTCGGCCAGGGCGTGGGCGAGGTCGCGACTGGCGCTGGCCGTCGAAAGCTCCGGAAAGAGCGCCAGGTAACCGCTCCGCGAGAACCAACGCTTGGCCAGCGCCCGGCGAGCTTTAGCCAGACGATCAGCGGCTGTTTCCGCCCTGCCACGCAGCTGCGCTCCGAGGCGCTGCAATGCGAGCAGCAAGATGTCGAGCGAGTGCTCGAGGCAGGCGTCGGGGCTGCCGAGACGTGTCGCCGCCTTGTAGGCGGCAAGATACTGAGCTTGCTGTTCGCGCAGCAGCGACTCGACCGGAGCGTGCTCGAACAATGGTGAGGCGCGTCGTAGCAGCGCATGTTGCCAAAGCCGGGCCAAGCGCCCGTTGCCGTCGCTGAAGGGGCGAATCCGGCGTAGCTCGTAGTGAAACAGGATCGCCGAAACGATCGGCGGAACGTCGCTCGCTTCGCGCGAAGCACGCAGCAACGAGCGCAGCGCTCCCTGCTGCCCCTTCCGCGGCCGCCCCGCGTCGGGGCTCAGCACGTCCAGCAGCACCCGATGCGCCTCGAGCAAATGGGCCTCTTGCCAGGGCTCCCAGTCGCCGGCCCGCTCGTAGGCGCGCTGTGCATTTTCGAGCTCCAAAATCTCACGCGCTGAAAATAGCCCCCGCTTACCTTCCAGGAGCTTGCTCGCCTGCGCGAGCGAAAGCTCGCTACCCGCGAGCGACACGGTAGCCCAGGACGCTTGCACGCGATTCGACGCCTGGACGTTGAGCGGCGGCGCCGGTTCCTGGAGGGCATCCCAGCCGCCCAGCCGCCGCTCGATTTCTCCGAGCCGCCCAGCCGCCCGCATCGTGATTTTGAGCCGAAGATCGATCAAGATCCGATAGTATCAGATGATACTATCCGCTAACATGACTTCTCGGCGAATTTCGCTGCCGGCCGAGCACTGCGGGCGCGCCTCGCGAGACGCCAGTACGAGATTTTTCACAAAGAGATCAGGAGTTTTCGTTGGTCGAGCCGAGCGTCGTTGCTGGTCGACGACGCAGTCTCCTCGCGGCGCCGCTCGACTCGACCCCCAAATTCTCCCTCCGGATCGGTCTCACGATCTCCTGATCTCTTTGTGAAAAAATCTCGCGCTCGTGCATTTCGGCCCGTTGCCGGCACGGTAGCTTCTGCGAGTTGGGCCGCGGATTGGCAGCCCCCGCGTCCGTTATTTGAAGTCTTTGGCGGAGGGGGCGAGGAGGGTGCCGCACATGGTTTTGCAGCGGATGTCTTTGTCGCCGCAGGTGCATTTGCCCTCTTTCTTCTTTTTGAGCATGTCTTTCATTTGGGCGACGGTAAATCCGGCGATGCGCTCGACGCGGTCCATCTTCCACTTTTCTTTGCGCTGCTTGCCGGTGAGCGGCTCGGTGGGCTTGTCGTCGGGCTCCGCGCAGCAGCGGAAGCCGAGGAAGTAGTAATAAAAGCCTTCGTCGTGCGTGTAGATTTTGGGGCGGCACTGATTGCGCACGCCTTTGTACCAGGGGCCGCCCGAGTGAATGCTGTCGTACTTGCCCTTGAAATCGGGCTCGTTGAAGCTTTCGCTCTGCGTGACCTCGTCGGTGTTGCCGGGCAGGTCAGCCACGCCGTAGGGGCTGATGCACTCGGGTTGCGAGCCATTTCTGACGCCCTTCCACAAGCGGGCAAGCTCGTCGGGATCGCGCTGAGCGACCTTCTTCATATCGGGTGAATCCCATTCGACGTCGCCGTGACACTTGTTGGTGTCGCGCGTGTAGCCGTAGGGGAAGGGGAGCATCTCGGGACCTTCGCACGCGAGCGTCCATTCGGTTTCGGTACACAAGCGCTTGCCGACGGCGGCGCATTTGACCTGCGCCTGGTGGAATTTGTTCATCACTTCGGGGCGCGCGCCCTTTTCGTTCGGCCAAGTGTACGTATCCATGCAGAAACGTTTCTTTACCTTCTGGCCAACGCACTCGCTGTGCGGCTCGAAGTCTTCGCAGATGTCTTTGTCGTTCGGCACGTCGTGCCATTGCTTGAGGCACTTGTGCTCGACCTTGGTGCAGTAGTCGCCTTCGACGAGCTGCATGCCCTCGGGGCAGGCGCTGTCGTCGACGTCGGCGGAGCTTTGGTTGGCGACTTTCGGCTTGGCGGTGTCGGGCGGCGTTTTCGCGCTGTCGGGCGCTTTTTTGGGGGGCGACGCCGAGGCGGAGCCGGCCGGCGCCGGAACGGCTTCAGCTTCGGCGAGCGCGGAGGGCGCCGGGGCGGGGACTACAGCAGGGGCGGGGACCGCAGCAGGCTCCGCCGTGATGGAGGCGGGCGCGGAGCAAGCGCAGTACAGGAAATAGACGAAACCTAGAGCAAAAGCGCGACGCATGGCCGGCGGACCCTACAAGAAACGAGGGCCGACCACCAAGCGCCTCGGGGCGCGGCCAGATCTTGCTCCGCGTCTGACGAGGACTCATGATGGTACGAGGCGTTCGGGCTCATGCAGGTCATTCGTCGCGTCGGTTTGATCGGTGACTTGCACGCCGAGGACGAGGCGCTTGCGTTCGCCCTCGCTGAGCTCGAGGCGCTCGGCGCCGAGACGCTGCTCCAGGTCGGCGACATCGCCGACGGACCAGGAGATTTGAACCGAGCCGTCGCGCTCCTGCGCGAGCATCAAGTGCTGGCGGTGCGCGGCAATCACGATCGTTGGCTGCCGTCGAACCAACTGCGCGAGTTGCCGCACGCGCATGTGCTGACGAACGTTGCGCCCGCCGTGCTGGCGTATTTGATGGACTTGCCGGTGACGCGCGAATTTCGTTCGCCGCGTGGCCACGTGCTGCTTTGCCACGGCCTGGGCACCAACGACATGGCCGGCGTGAAGCCCGAGCACGAAGGCTATGACATTGTCTCGAACAGCGAGCTGCAGCAGCTGATCATGGAGCGCCGCTACCGCTTCGTGCTCAACGGTCACACGCACCGGGCCATGCTGCGCACGTTCGGCCCGCTTTCGATCGTGAACGCGGGCACGCTGCTACGCGAGAACGAACGTTGCTTCACGTTCGTCGACTTCGAGCGGGGCGAGCTCGTGCGCTTTCGTCACGCCGCTGGGCCGCTTTGTACCGACCTCAGCGCCTGGACACAGGATCGACAGGCTTTGGCAGATTCGCCGTCGGAACCGTTTCGAGAGCCTTTCGGGTAGACGCAGGCGACTGTTGCGGTTGGCCGTGCAGATTGTTGCTGTTTGTGGAGCCCGGCTCTGGAAACAATTGTTGAGCGCAGCTCAAGTATCGATCCGTTCCAGCACAGCGGTCGTAGAGCCGTAAAGATTTGTTGAGTGGCGACTCAGGGGCTTGCGCGGCCGTCCGCATCGTCCCATGTAGGCGTCACCTTCAAGTCAACGAGCCGACGAAATCATGGACGGTTCAATCCCCACGTCTGACGCCTTTAGCCACGAGCTGGTGCCCCCTGCCGACGAAGTTTCGCGCAAGCTGCGCGGCGGCGTTTGGGAGCGAAGCGAGCTTGCGCGCGGCATTTACGCCGCAGTTTTGGGCTTTGGGCGCTGGCTTTCGGCACGCGGAGTGACGCCCAATTCGCTGACCTATGCGGCCTTGTCGTTCGCGCTCGCTTCCGGTGTGGCTGCAGCGCTCGGGCACTATTTGGTGGCGGCGCTGTGTTTGCTGATCAGCGGCGCGTTCGATTTGCTCGACGGCATCGTGGCTCGCGCGGCTCACATGAGCTCGCGTTTCGGCGCCTTGCTCGATTCGACGGTCGATCGCCTGGCCGACGCCTTGCCGCTGTTAGGCCTGGTGGTGGCCTGTGCTCAGACGGCGCTTTCGTCGGCGGTTTTGGTGGTCGCCATGATGACCGGCTTCGCCGTCTCGTACGTGCGGGCGCGGGCCGAAGGGCTGGGCATCAACTTGCCGCCGCTGTTCATGCGCCGGGCAGAGCGCGTGGTGCTGCTGCTCCTGGCGCTGGTCGTGGGCTCCATCAGCGCGGTCGGCTTTCCGGCTGAAATCGCGATGCTCTCCATCATCGCAGTGATGGCGCTGCTCAGCCTGGTGGCGGCGGTTTGGGCGCTGCGGGCCGCTTACGTGGTACTCGCCCGCGACGAGCTAACTCTCAGCGCCCAAGCAGCGCCGACACCGAGTAGGCCATAGCGCCGGCCGCGATCCCGGCCAGCAAATCGTCTGCCATGATACCAACGCCCGGGGGCTCGAGCCGCTGCACGGTGTCGATCGGTCCCGGCTTGGTGATGTCGAGCACCCGAAACAGTCCGAGCGCCAGAAGCCGAATGCCCAGCGAGCTCTTGCTGACCATACCCATCGCGATCAAGGTCCCACACACCTCGTCGATCACGACTTTCTGCGGGTCTTCGATGCCTTCGGCGCGCGCCACCTCGTTCGACGCCCAGGTGCCGACGACGGTCAGCACGGCGATCGCCGCGATGTGGGGCACCGGACCTAGCATCGACAAAGCCAAGTGCAGCGGTACCGCTCCGATCGAGCCCACAGTGCCGGGCGCCTTCGGTGAAAGACCACAGCCAAACCAAGTCGCCAGCAGTCGCGCGGGGAGGGCCGCTTGAGCCATGGCGCGACCGTAACACGGCTCGGCGCGCCGTCGCGGCCCGTGCTCGTGCGGCATCGGCAGCTGATTTCGCGACTCTTCCCGCTGGTGCCGCTGGCCTACGTGCTGGTCATCGCCGGCATCGGCGACTTGCGGGTCGAGCACGTGGTGCTCGTGCTGGTCGTGCTGGGGCTGTCGGCGTTCGGGCCGCGGGCACGCGCGTTCTTGAGCGACATCACGCCGTACGTGCTGGTGCTGCTCGGTTACGACATGGTGCGCTACGCCCGGCGCGTGTTCGTTACCGCCGAGCGGGTACGTGCTTGTGGGCTGCGCAGCTTCGAGCTGTCGACCTTTTCGGTGGCGCCGGGTGTGACCCTGCAAGATTGGTTTCAGCTCCACCACGCGCCGTTTTGGGACGTGGTGTTTGCGGTGCCGTACACGGTGTTCGCGTATCTAGCGCTGATCTACTCGGCGTACCTTTACTTCGTCGACCGCCCGCGCATGCGTCGCTACTTGTGGGCGTTCGCGATCGCCAACTTCATTTCATTCGTGGTCTGGATGGCGTTTCCGGCCGCCCCGCCTTGGTATGTGCGTGCGCACGGCTGTCAGGTCAGCATGAATGACCTGCCGAGCGCCGCGGGCCTGCTGCGTGTCGATCAGCTGCTCGGCGTGCACTACTACCAGAGCCTGTATTCGCGCGCCGCGTCGGTATTCGGAGCCATGCCGAGCATGCACTGCGCCTACCCCATGCTCGGGCTGCTCACGGCTTGGCGCTCGGCCGGCTGGAAAACACGGCCGATTCACGTCGTTTATGCGCTGACCATGTTCGTCGGCTCGAACTACCTCGACCATCACTGGCTGTGGGATGGCATCGCCGGTGTCACCTTGGCGTGCGTCTCGGTTTGGCTATCGGGAAAGTTGCTGGGCGGCTCGCGACCTGCCCCCGGCGCGCTGCCCGCCGTAGCAGAGGCCGCGTGAGCACGGCTGCGGAACCGCCGCCGGCGGCGGCCAAACCGACGCGCGCCGTGCGCTTCGTGTATTTCTTGATGGACCGCTATCGGCTGGTGCTCGCGCTAGCGGCGCTGCTGCTGGTGGTGGCTGGTTACCGCACGGTGCTCACCTACAGCTCGCTCAAGAGCGAGTTCGAGGAGCTGCTGCCGAAGTCGGCGCCGAGCGTCGTCGCCATCGCCGGTCTGCGGCAGCGCTTGCCGGGGCTTCGGTTCTTGGGCGTGGTGGTCGAGGTTGACCAGCCTTCGAGCGCCGCAGATGCCGAGCATTTTCTCGACCGTCTGGCACAGCGGATTCGACAGTATCCGCCGCAGCTGGCGGGTGGCGTGCGGCTCGACACCAGCGCCGAGCACCGCTTCGCGGAGCGCTACGCGCTGCAGCTGATGGAGCCCGCGGACGTGAAGAAATTGCGCGAAGCCGTCGAGGCGCGGCGCGATTTCGAGGTTTCGCACGCCATGGGCAGCGACCTCGACGACGACGACGCGGTCGAAAAACCGCCGGAGCTGCCGCTCGACGAGCTGCGCCAAAAATACCAGGCGCGCTTCGGCGGCAACTCTCGCACGAGCAGCGCCGAAAAGTCCGACCGCTTCGTTTCCGCCGACGGGCGCGATCTCGCGCTGCTGGTGCAAACCAGCTCGATCTTGACGGGCTTCGAGGCCGACTCACGTTTGCTTTCGCACGTGAAGAGCGACGTGGCCGCGCTGGGCGGCGCGCCGCCTGGGACCCGGCTCGGTTACGCCGGCGACGTAGCGACGCGCGTCGAAGAAACGCAAGGCCTGGCGTCGGATCTCGGCCTTTCGAGCGCCGTCGTCGGGCTGCTCGTCGTCGTCAGCCTGGTCTGGTTCTATCGTTCTTGGGCCGCGCTGATCGCGCTGTTCGTGCCGCTCTTGCTCGGCACGTGCGCGGGCTTCGCGCTCGTGGCGCTGCCGCCGCTTTCTATCCGCTACCTGAACACCAACACGGCGTTTCTCGGCTCCATCGTCGTCGGCAACGGCATCAACGCCGGCATCATGCTGCTCTCGCGCATTCAAGAAGAGCTGGGGCTCGGCAAACCCGTGCGCGAGGCGGTCGCGACCGGCGTCACCGAGACCTTTCGTGCCACGCTGGCTGCAGCGGGGGCGTCGGCGGTTTCGTACGGATCGTTGATTTTTACGGACTTTCGCGGTTTCAACCAATTCGGCTGGATTGGCAGCTTCGGCATCATCATGTGCTGGGTGGCGATGTACGCGGTGATGCCGGCGCTGTGCGTGCTGATTGGCGAACGGCTCCGGCCGCGTTTGCCACGGGTCGAGGGGCCTCCGGCGCGTGGCATCGCCGCGCACATCGCCGCCTTCACGATGCGGCATCGGCGTGCCGTGCTCGCAGGCTTGGCAGTGACGGCAGCGATCTCGATCGCCGGCTTGGCAACGCGACGCGGCGATTGGATCGAGTACGATATGTCGAAGCTGCGTCGCAAGGACTCTTGGGTCAGCGGCGAACGCTACTGGGGCAAGCGCATGGACCAGGCGACCGGGCGCTACCTGACGCCGAGCGTGGTCATGGCCGAAGATCCGGCTGACGTGCCCAAGCTCGAAGCGCGCCTGCGCGACTTGATGGAACATGGCGGCGCCGGCAACCTGATTGCCGAGGTGAGGAGCGCGCAGCAACTTCTGCCCGACACGCGCTTTGCCTCGATTGAGGAGGCCAAGCTGCTGAAGCGCGCGGTGACGCCCAAGCTGCGGGCCAAGTTGAAAGCCTCCGATCGCGAGCTGTTGGATCGAGCCTTGTCCGACGCCTCGCTCGTTGCGCTCACGCCCCGAGACCTGCCCGAAGCGTTCGCGGCTGGACTGCGCGAGCGCGACGGTCGCATTGGCCGCAGCGTGCTGGTCTTCCCGAAGATTGGCGGCGGCACGTGGCAGTCCGATCGCTTGGCCAGCTTTGCGCACGACCTGCGCGAGGCGGCGCACGAGGCCGGCGCCGTAGCCACCGGGCCGCTGCTACTCACCAACGATCTGGCCAGCGCCATTCGCTCGGACGGGCCGCGCGTCACGCTGCTGTCGTTCGCGGCCGTGCTCGGCGTCTGCATCGCGGCCTTCGGCATCGTGGGGCGCAAGGCTTGGGCCTTCTCGGGGTTGGCCGTCGCGGCGCTGCTCTTGGGCGTGGCCTTCATGCTCGGCTTGCTCGCCTGGACGGGCGCCAAGCTGAATTTTTCGAACTTCGTCGCCCTGCCGATCACCTTTGGGATCTCGGCCGACTATTCGATCAACATGCTGCGCCGTTTTCAGTCCGAGGGCGAAAGCACCGACGAGCGGCTTTCGCGCACCAGCGGCGCGCTCGCGCTGTGCTCGGCCATGACCGTGATCGGCTGGGGCGCGCTCTTGCTCGTCGAAAATCAGGCGCTGTTTTCGTTCGGCGTGTTCGCCATCAGCGGCGAAATCGCCGCGCTCTCGGCGGCCGTGCTCGGGCTGCCGGCGGTGCTGTCGTGGCTGCAGCCCGCCTTGGCGCGGATCACAAACGCGTCAAGAGCGCGCAGATCACACCACCGGGACAGGGCTCCGACGGCTCTGGGATGAGCTGGCAGCTGTCGGGCACCGCCACCTTGACGGTGTTCTGCGACGGATCGGCGTTCCAGGTGGAAGTCGGCCCCCACTTCAGCTTCGGCTTCTCCATCTCGCCGGCGAAGTGAACCTGGCACTCGATCACGAAGCGCGCGAGCTTCTCGGGCAGCAGGTTGCCGGGCGGCTCGATGTGCAAGCGCGTCGCAAGGGCCGGGGTCGCCCACATGCCGGCGACCAGCACCAGTTGGTTGTCGTTCCAAGTGCGGTACGGCTGAATGACGTTCGCCTTGTTGTCCTCGAGTGGGGCGTTTGGGTCGCGCGGCCAAGCCTCGGTCTCGTTCTTGTTCCCGCAGTGCTTGCCCTCGAACTCTTTGTCGTACGCGCAGGCCAGCCCAGCGTAGTCGGCAGTCACCAGCGTGATTCTCAGGGTCGACTTGCCCCCGACCTTCCACTCGGCCACGGCCGATGGAGGTGGATCTTTCGGCTCTAGCTTTTGCCCGAGGCAAGATAGCGGGACTAGCGTGAGCCCGCCGATAATGGCCGCTGCGGTGAGGAACCTTCCACCAATCACGGGGGTTTCCTCGACAACCGGGGGTCTGTACCCCTTGGCCCTGGCCTTGGGTCTCGCTTTCGTGACCGACGGGGG
>Ga0307516_10007569_pt1 | contig 12452 bp, 17 predicted proteins | sample 19_EM_MG_FD_203310 | JGI IMG/M metagenome (GOLD analysis project Ga0307516, IMG submission 203310) | Populus trichocarpa ectomycorrhiza microbial communities from riparian zone in the Pacific Northwest, United States - 19_EM | ecosystem: Host-associated > Plants > Roots > Unclassified | place...
TCATGATGTATGCCAACTACTGAGACTTTCTAAATTGTGGTTGTGGGGATCGAGAAGGTTGAGTGAGGGCATCATGGGCAGTTGTACCTGGGTGTACGGAAACTTTTGGCCTAGTACTTTATATACCAGATCGCTCATTTCTTCCATTTGCCTGCCTCGCCAAGGATATTCTCGAAAAGATCAACTACAGCGCCAAAAAAGCGGATTCTACCTATTGTAGACTAGCTACCCTGTCTGGGAGAGAACGCGGCCTGTGCATGACAGGCCGAAATTAGGCCGCATAGTTTCGAAGCGATCAAGTGAATGAACTCGAGTTTAACTGTGACGGCTGCTTTCATGTCCTACTGCGGGTCATTACTTTTCATCGCCAAGTAGGCTAGGTTCAGCTTGTGGGAGAGGTCGGGTGTGGAAGATCTTGGCTTGAGTGTCGGAAATACATAGGGCTAGCGTCTTGGCATTCTTGGCAAAGTACAAACCGCCAAGAAATCGAGTCTATGCACGATTTTTGATTCATCGTATCTCCTTCGATACCGCAGCGCCAACCGTCTATTTAAACGCCGTCACCGCACCGTTTTCATACGGTTGATCGGAGCCTCCTGGCATTCTAGCAGCTCGAGACCCACCACTGCCTACCATTTTTAACAAGAAATTATCCAGTTTTTATTCGATGGCCACAAACTAGGGCGTTTTGCAGGCAGCAGGCCGTAGTGAGAGATCGGTAGTAGTACAAATCAATGAGTCGGCTGAAGGACAGCAGGCGTATATACAGTACCTAGGCAAAAGTGTTCGTGATGTCTCAGAGCTCGGACCATGTTTCAGCCCCCGGTGGACGGTCCTCCTCAACTCGCCGAGCCTCCAACGTATATTAAAGTAGATACACAACACAAAAAAGTGAGAAAGAGAATGAGAGAAGAGTAAGAAAGTCTCAGTACATGAATTAATAGCGAGTGTACCACCCCTTTGCTTCAATGACGGCCTGCACTCGGTCAGGCATGGACCTCCACAGAGCCTCAAACTGCTTGAGCGGAATCTTCTCCCAGCAGCGAGGAAGAACCTCGGCCAGCTTCTTCTTCACCTTCTCGGGGTCGCCTGGATAGTCGCCAATGTCGGGGCAATCGGCGAGAAGTTGTCGTTTGAGTAGGGCCCAGGCATGCTCGATCGGATTAAGGTCGGGGGAGTACGCGGGGTGACTTTCGCGTGGAATTGCATAGCGCTCAAAAAACGTAAGCATAATCTTCGCAGTGTGGATTTTTGCATTGTCCTGTTGAAAGAGAGGACTACCGAGGGCAGAGCGTACGTCCTCAAGGACAGGAATAAGCCGGCGGCGCAGTAGCTCTCGGTAGACACGGACGTTAACAGAACGTTAACAGAACCGTGCATTAAGGGAACAAGCGGGCCGCGCTGCTTGCCCCAGAAACAACCCCATACCATCAATTTCACCTGTCGATGCCTTACAGGACGGACACAGTCCACAATTCACTTCTCTGGAGGGGTGCGGAAAACCCATTTCTGACGCCCTTCCGGTTCCTTCTCCACACTACACTCGTCGCTATAGATTACCCGTTGAAAGTCCTCCGCAGTCCAATCCTTGTGTGCCAATGCCCATTGGAGCCGTGCCTTCGCGTGTTCTGGCTTTAGCTTTGGTCGCGCCCTTGCTAGCCACTTCTTGATGTTGTGCTGACGGAGAAGACGATCGAGAGTGTCTATGGAAGTATGGGGGCGTAGATCCGGCGGATTTGCTCGCGTGTATACTGCCGGTTCTTCCGGACTCCTCGTAGGATAGCTCGTTTATCGCGTTGGGAAAGAACTTCTGGTCGGCCGGAACGTGGGAGATTATTTGTATTACCGCGCTTATGGTATCGCTGGAGGAAGCTCTTGATAGTTGACCAAGGACGACCGAAAATGAGGGAGGCTGTTGAGATTGTGCTGTAGACAACGAAGGAAGCGATGATCATACCCTTCTCAACATTACTCAATTCTCTTCGCTTTCCATGGATTTTTTCCTACTTGGGAATCTTTAGCATGCGAGGCTGCAGTTTCCCTCGAGATTTCTTTGGAGTATGTTTCGCGGCGGGTGGCATGGTGTTTGTTGTGGTGCGGGGAGGTCGCGTCGCCCGATGAGGAAGTAGGACCCTGGGCTGAAAAATGGTCCGAGCTCTGAGACATCACGAACACTTTTGCCTAGGTACTGTATATAGAGAAGGAGAGTACTAGCAGGTCTTTGTGTTGGTCAACCGAAGATTGCGTGAAGTATCACTCGAGTTTCCTCTTTCGGTTAGTGCTGGTACAAAGCAGCCCACACAAAATTGGTCAACATCAACCGTAAATAGTGTCCCACCCTCCACATTATTTTTTAATCGAATTAGTAGAACTGAACTCCACCATTTTCACTTCAATTCCACGTATTCTTTTTCTCTCTGCATTTGGTGGTCGCCTGGAGTAAAGGCTGGAATTGTGGGTTTTTTGGAATTCGCAAACCCCCGTCTATGATGTGACTGCCACCCTAATCTAAGCTAGCGGCATATCACCGGAGTCAAAAAAGTGCAAGTAGATAATGCGAGCCGTTTTGCGACAGAGTTGCACCTGTCTTTATCTTCTGGTGGCGTGATTCGCCATGCCGCCGCAAGTCCGCTTCAAGGCGGCTATCTGTGCGCTACGTCTTCCAAATATAATGTTGCTGTTGACTTCACAGTTCGAGTACGTACAATTGTTTGCGGAATTTTCGAAGTTTTGGATGTTCTGAGTGTCGCGGCATAAGGATTGCGTCAGATTAAAAGGGCCGGCCCTTCCTCCCCTCTTGCATGTTTCTTCTTCGCGCAACGGGTTGTTATCGTTAGCCGTAGTTAGCCTAGACCATTAGAAACTAGTCCCCGTCGCTACGTCTTGTTCCACGTCTTGTCCCTATCGTGTGCTTACCAGCAGGGCCCATATCGTGGTCTTTGTCCTGGTCCTCGGCCTGCTACCTGGAGCTACGCCGGGCCACGCCCGTAAGAGTATGGGTCGGTTATATATTGGACAAGCCGTTAGCAGTAATCTCGTAGTCTTCAAGGGGGTGGCAATGTGGCATTTACGATCATCTCTGTCCTTAATGTGCCAACCTTCCTGTTTGATGAAGGCGCCGATGTCAATAGCTATCAGCGCTGCCGTCAGTAGATATTATGATTGAGGGACACTTACAATATCTAGTCAAGCATTTCAAGAAGATGAGTCAGGCATCTACCGTGAGGGAATGAATTCGAACAATCGAGATACCTTTATGACAATGCGTGGCGGTGTGGAAGTGAGTTACGGGGTGGGAGTGCTGATGGTGGTAGCGATGATGATAATGATTATTATGATGATTCATTGATCGTATGCGACCCGGTGGGACCATGGCGATATTATACACAGTCCGTTCACGTTCGCCGTTCGCTGGCGGTCCGCGGCGACTCCCCTGCCCCCGCCTGGCCTATCTCTACTTAGCGCACTTACGGAAAGACGAACCTAAGAAACGACGCATCTACCCTCCTCCCCTCCATTCACCGGGCCTTTGCCTTGCGACTGCTCCCTCTCCCCTTGGCCTGAGTCCCCGTCGTCACTCCTGCAACCTAGCATCCAGCTCCTGGGCCGCTTTATCCAATGCCAATGCCCGATGGCATGAACTCTCTCGCCCAAGCATAGCCAAGGCGAGCCTCGCATCGACCGGCCTACGCCGCTCCCCCACAGGAAGTCCAGTATCGACCGGGCGCACCGCTCGTCCGCGAGTAGATACCGGGCCTTGAAGCGGTACCTCCCCTTTCCCGTCTCTCTCCGCACTTCCGCCCACAGGATCTTCTGCTGCGTCCCGACCACCTAACTAGTAGGCAGTCCGAACCCCAACATGAGTTGCCGCGAAAGTGCGCTTCATCACTCTTTCAATAAACCGTCCGAATTTCCAGGAATTCTTACTGAGAAAAGACAAAAGAAAACAAAAACAGAGAAAAGCCGCCCTGGTGCCCTACTCCCCTTCTGCAGAGGCCATGAAGGAAGATGTGGGAAGGAAGAACGGTTGCTCCTCGTCCCCGGCATATCCAGCTCTGAGCTTCTTGCCTTCTCTTGTCTTCCCGTTCTCTCCGCTCCCGGAGTTCTCACTCCAACACTCGCTCTGTATGTTTTCCTCAGTCGGGCTGGGGCCGGCCTCTCCACGTCCGAGGTGGAAAGGAAGTCCAAAATCGGCTGGCTGCAGCGCTCGTCAGCTAAGAGGTCCCGGATCTCGAACCGGTTGTTATCTCTCCCAGTCTCTCTCCGCGCCTCTACCCACTCGGGCCAGGTAACAGTATTCTCCCCTCGACCTTTAACACCTTTTTCTTCCGAGTAAGTGATGCCTAGTGATCTTGGTCAGAAGACGTGAGCCAGTGATGCTATCTCCCCTCCATCTTTGACTTCTTTTTTTTTTTACGAGCTGAGTGATATCTAGTGACTCCGGTCTGGGGCGCGAATACGACCGACGACAGTTCAAGCAATAGACGTCCCTTTCTCCTCGAGGCCGTAGGACGGTCATGGTATCTCGCTTGCCGTCGCTATCAGCCACACCAGAGGCGCAACACCAAGGATCTAACAACGCGGCAATGCAGGAACTAACCTCTCCTCACCATCGATCAGACGGTTTCGTTATCTATGCGCGAAGACATGAGCCAGTGATGCTATCTCCCCTCTATCTTTGACTACTTTTTTTGCGAGCTGAGTGATATCTAGTGACTCCGGTCTGAGCTACCGGGCCTGGACACGCGCGAAGACCAGCTCTGGGCCATACACAAGGTAGGACTTGCAATCCCTTTCCCCTCAAGGCCGTAGGGCGGTCATGGTATCTTGCTTTCCGTCGCAATCCAGCCATACCAGAGGAGCAATACCAAATACCAAGGATATAACAACGCGGCAATGCTGGAACTAATCTTTCCTCACCACTGACCGGGCGAGTTTGTTAACTGTGCATCCAGACGTGAGCCAGTGATGCTATCTCCCCTCCATCTTTGACTACTTTTTATTTGTGAGCTGAGTGATATCTAGTGACTCTGGTCTGGGACGTGACTGCGACCGACGATAGTTGAGCTACCGGGCATGGACACATGCGAAGACCAACCCTGGGCCATACAAAAGGTAGGACTTGCAGTCCCTTTCTCCCTAAGGCCGTAGGATGGTCTTGGTATCTTGCTTGCCGTCGCTATCTGGTCGTACCAGAGGAGCAATACCAAGGATTTAACAACGCGGCAATGCAGGAACTGATCACTCCTCACTACTAACTAGATGAGTTCGCTATCTATGCATTTAGGCGTGAGCTAGTGATGCCATCTCCCCTCTATCTTTGACGGCATTTACTTTTTTTTTTGCGAGCTGAGTGATATCTAGTGACTCCGATTTGGACGCGACTACGACCGACGACAGTTCAAGCAATAGACATCTCCCGAGCTGAGCGCGTGTGGTGAACTGCTCCCGACCCTGTCCAAAGTGCATCGTGCGGGTCCTTCCACGTCAAGGTCAGCGTTGCCGTCACGGTCTTCATCGCTGGGGACTTACCTATCGGCCGCTACGACACCGTCCAGCTACCAAGCTTGAGAACGCGCGCCGACGCACTCCGGACTGGTGGCTCCTTCCCCACCAAAGCCGTGGTTCGGTTAGCTTTGCCACCATGTCACTGCCGCGTAGTACAGGTAGGAGCGAGCAACGATAGCTACTGTTGCGCATCGGCGGCGATTCCCCGGGTTCGCCACAATAGCAGGCCCGACTCCGGAGGAACTGATACTATGCTGTGTACTTCTAGGTATGCGCCTTCCGGCACTTGGGCGTGTACTGTGGGCGGAGGTGCGGAGGAATACAGGGGGAGGTAAGGAACCGTTCACGATCCGGATCTCTTCGCCGACGAAGCTGCAGCCAGCCGATTTTGGACTTCCTCTCCACCAACCGGCGTGGGGAGGCTGGGCCCTACCCCCGGCCGAGGAAGACGTGCAGAGCGAGGTGTCGGAGTGGGAACCTCGGGGAGCGGAGGGAACGGGAAGGGGGAGGGAGGGCGGAGATTGAGCAGCTGGGTGCTGGACGCGAGGAACAGCCGCTGTTCCTTCCCTCCCACACCTGGGCGGAGGGCAAAGGGGAGCCTGCAATGCGCCGCCTTCGGGCTCCTAATGTTCACGTCCTGTATTCTCGGGAATATCTGTTGCGGCCTTTCTTCAACCTCACTCCACTGCTCCGCGCGGGCCAGCCGCTTCCTCCTCGGCATCGCTTCCGTCCTCCTGTAGCCGGCCTTCTCTCGGGCGGCTCCGAGGCGCTCGAGACCACCCTGTCCTCCTCCACGGACCAGCGTTTGCAGACCTGTTGCTGTGCAAACACTCTCCGAGGAACAGCGATCCGGCGATCCCTGCGTGGGGGCGGCGGGCGTCCGTCATGCGAAAAGCGGAAGAACAACAGCCGCATTGCTTTGCCGTCTCGGAAACGAAGAGCGCATGCGATGCCGATGGCGCATGCTTCCGTCGTATGACACGATCTGCTGCGTGGCGTCGCCAGGAGGGAGCCACCCTATCGACGTTTAAGGTTAATCGGTACTCTAGCCAGGTATCCCCGCGCCCGGTCGATCGAGCAGGCGCAAGCAGGGGACGCTTCTCCGCACGCGCGGCGCTGTTGCTTTTTGCGGGGTTCGCAGGGGTTCGCCAGCCTGCACGTGTGGAGCGCGATGCATCGCGCGGTATCCACTGGGAAATCTCCAGCAGAGCCGGCTGGGAATCCACGGTGTCCGGCTCGGGGAATCTTGGAGAATACACGGCAACCGGCTCGGGGAACCTGTCATGCGATGTCCCGTGGGGGAATCCGTCGCTGGCGGTCCGCCGACACTGTGCTGGCGGCGTGGCCAGCCGCAATATGCGAGAAGCAATTGTCAGGAAAATGCAGATCGCCGCTGGTTCCTCCTCCGGATCGCCCGTTGCAGCATCGGATTCTCCACCTCTCCTTTCTCTGGCCCACCCACCCGAGCGCGCGCTACTGTGCACTCCCGCAAGAACGCCGTTCACTGTCTTCTTTCTCCCTTTCTTCCTTTGTCCGTTACGGCTACACACATCTCCCCTCGACTATCTATCTGTACCGACGCCCCGAGCCTAAAATATCAATTGCCCCCAACCTTCCCACTTTTCGCCGGACCCGTCGAACGCCCCAAGCTTGCGCCAGAGAGCTCACCTCGAGTCCGGCCTGTCCTCATAGTCTGCTTGCTGTCCCAACCTTCCGGACAAACCCTTTCACTCTGCCCCATACCTCCTCTTTCTTGTCTACAATCTCCCATCTTCCTCTTCCCTCGGCAGACGGCTCGCGTCGAGTTTCACAACCCCCGCCAATCCTCTAGCTACCCCAGCTCCCCGACCCGCACATACAGCCACGACGATGCTCGCCGTCAACACATCGCCCAAGTCCACCGCGCCGCCGTCGTCGGTCGCCACCGTTCCGCCGAACTCCAGCGCCAACACGCCCGACTTCAACCGCGCCGCCGCGTGCAACGTCACCGAGGTGGAACAGGCTCTGCAGCAGCTGGCGGTCATCTTGGCCAAGGTAAGTCAGTCTCTCCTCCTTTTCCACCTCCGCTCTGCTCTGCTCTGGGACTCCCAACTGACTCCATGGGGACAGCTGAAGATGTCGGGGACGGAGGAAGGCGGGGATGGAGATCGGGATACGAGCAGTGACGCATGATCCTGTCGCTGCGGACTGTGGCGGCGCAACAGCGAGGTTTCTACTCTGTGGACAGCAGCGTAGCTGTTGACGCCGTGCCCGAGAGCAGGAGGCTGATGATGGTGGTGCTGGAGGAGATGGCCGGGCATATGGTTTCTTTCTGCTGTTCGCGATGACCAATTCTTCTTCGCCGTGGCTCTCTCTCCCGCTCCGCCCGCATGTGTCCATCCAGTCCAGATGCCCTCCCCGCCGCGCCCATCTAGTTCGGACGCCCTCCCACTGCGCGTGCAACCGCCTAGAGAGCGAGAGAACGACGAGCCAGTGCAGCAAGCACCACCGCCATCCACCGCCATCCACCGCCACCACCCACCACCCACCACCCACCACGCTCCACTCCTAGATATCGCCCCCACACCCCCCCGCAGTGGATTTGCACTTTTCGACGGAGCGCCCAGGGTCGAGACTTGGCCGGCAGAAAGCAGAAAGGCCGCATAGATACCAGCCAATGGTGGCCGCATTCCGATCGGATGCGGTTCGAGTGGCGGAGGAGAGCTGCACTTGCCCGCCCCACACCACACCGCCTCCAAAAATGCGACAAAGAGCCACCGCCCAACCCACGGAACAAGCAGCACAGCGCACTAGGGCTCGTCGTACACAGGGGCTTCGTATCACACCGCATCTTATTTTGTTGCGCACATCACTCGCGAGATTGCGACAACTCGCATGGTATATCGCTTTCCGGCTAGATATGTAGGAGACTTCTCCGCGTCGCTGAAGACGGCCATGACACTCGCAGAAGCCCCGCCCCCCCCCCCCCCCCCCCCCCGGGGCGGTGTCCTCCACCGCCCGCAGCCACCAGCGTAGGGTGGAGTGGAGTGGAGAAAACCGCCACGCAGGGCAGTGCTGGGGTCGACGTCCGGCGCGTGCTATCTATTCTCGACATTTCTCGACTCCCGAGTCCCGATCGCATTCGCGCACGCGCTGCGGCGGCGCGCCTCGCGTAGATTCGCTGAATGCCGGAAACTGGCGTTGCTATGTGGCACAGATCGGCAGCTTTTTTGCGCCGGTCGCGTGTATTAGTCGTATCCATAGATGCTTCCTAGGTATTTGGGTCGCAGTGCAGCACGGGGAGTCACTCACTCTGCACCGTTGTCTGTCGCTGCTTCTCGCTTCTTTATTTCTTTCCTTCCCCTGGGAAAGGCGGACTGCGAGCGGGAAAGGACTGTATGTGCATACATAATATCGCCATGATCCGACATGCGCATGTGTACCAATCGGAGAGTATAGAAACACGAGAGACCGACGCGATCCAAACAAGGACCGTTTCAGACCCGCCAGCGCGCAAGCAGACATCGACGAGATCGGTGATACCAACCATCCAACCAACCAACTGGCAGGCCGGTAAGGTCCAGCAATCCGCCAGCGCGCAAGCAGACATCGACGAGATCGGTGATTCCAACCATCCAACCAACCAACTGGCAGGCCGGTAAGGTCCAGCAATCCGCCAGCTCGCTCCCCTCTTACGGACAAGGCAGCAAAGAAGCGGCTCCCAATCTACCGCGAGCTCTCGCGTTGGTTCTGCGTGGACGCCCCCAAGAGGGAAAGGACGGCTGCGTACGTACATGCTCTAGATATCGTACATAGAATACATACACAGCAGACACCGTATGTCGCGGGGCGGGCGGGTGCTGCATGCAGCGTCATCCATTGTCTGTATGATATGATTGCATCTGGTCCGTGGATGTTTCAGTTTGCTGCTATTTTCGGACACGTCGTCTTCCCCAGACTCCCCAACGCGATGGTACCGAGCAGCAGCTCCGAAATTGCTTGCGTGTATGCTATATATGTAGCCTGCAGGTACTTACGTATGTACGGCACGCAGGACCGTTCGCTTGTCTCGTTTGCTGTGCCTCCAGTACAGACGTCGCGACGGAGCGGATCCTCTTTTAGGGATCTTTGGGTCGGAAAAATGGGGAGTTGTTTTTATATAACTAAGGCAAACCCGTGCTTTATCCACCCACCTTCTTCCCGAAGACACCTGGATCCGACACGTAACAATTTTTACCGCTCGCAACCAACTGCGGATCGGGGAGGTCTCCCGTGGCGGGGCGCGGGGGAGGGGGAGGGAAGGAGGTATGAGTGCGGATGGCATCCGGCTTGCGGAGCTCCATCTCCCCCGTGGTCTGTTCGCGCACCCACTCTGTGCGAAGCCACAGCAGGACGTAGCAGAAGCTCTCGAGGCCGTGGCGAGGGTTGTGCGGCACGTCCCCGAAAAGGAGGTTCACCGCGAGGAAGTCAAAGGCTCCCGTTCGACTGCCGGCATTGTGGTTGGGTCCGGTCCAGGAAGAGAGCCAGGCCGAAGTCGACCAGAACCCCGCAGACGGGGCTCAGGGAGCAGCAAGATGGTGCCGTAGGACACGTCCCGGTGAAGCGCCCTGTGTCGCTCGTAACTACATGCGCCGGTGCCCCTTGGATCGCGGCCCGCAGCACTTTGCGGCAGCTCGTAGCCGTGTCTGCACCCGGTCAACCGCCGCGATGGAGTCCTGTGCCAGCAGCTTCGGCGTTTGTCGCATACGCCGCCGTTCGCCCTGGGTCTCTGGAGGCACTTGCGGCTAGCAGTCGAGGCCCGCGAGAAGGCCCGTGGTCGACACGACGAGGTGACGAGGGCGCGAAGTCTAACGCCATGTCGCCGTGCCAGATGAGCGTCGCGAGTCCAACCGAAGGTGTCGCAGCGCAAGGGGGCGAGGGGCGTGTTGGTCGTTACGCACTCGCCATCGCTTGGCCGTCGAGTTGTACATAACTATTTACCCTTAGCACTCGGGTACATATCGAGCGCGATGCTGACGCCGCTGGACATGTCCCACAGACCAGCGACATTCTGGCTGCGTCAAGAACGTTCGAGCGCGCGCACCCGGAAGGGTCGGTGTTGCGGTTGCTCACCAGGCAAGTAGAGTGCATCCTGGTGCGCGGAATCTTAGCATGTTTGGCACGCTAGACCCCATCGGTGCTAGTCAGCTTGCTTTTCTTCCGATCAAGGAAGTGTCTGCTGTAGATTTTTTTTTTTTGTTTATTCACACCCGCATACGACCTAAGTATGTAGATCATGGCGGCGCACATTTTAAGTCAGATAGGGTTGGCAATATGGTTTGACGCGATAGAGTTAACGTTATCTGCAGACTTGGGTATCTGCATAATTCAGGGATTAAAAGCTAGAATCTTCATCACCCTGGGCTGTCGAGGAGAGCAGATTCTGTGTGTGAAGACGTCAAGACAGAGAAGAGCAAGAAGTTCTTGGGGCACACTTACGCAATCTCCCCTTCCTTCCGCCGGGTCAACTGGGGGACGGCTAGGGGCTTCGACGAAGGGTGTACTCCACTCTGCTCTCCTCCGTGCTTAACCTTTCACCCTCTCTCGGTCAGACTTTTTGACGACATCATCTCCCACCGTCCAACTCCCCAGGGACGTTCTAGCATTGAAGTACATATGCACCAGGCAGCAAGGCAGCACACGATCAGCGCGCCACCGGCTGCGATTCTCACCACAATTTGTTTCACGATGGCGCATGTGGCGGCAATGCCCAGTACGCTCCTCAACGGTCAGTTAGCACACAATCTCGCTGCACCCGCAACACCCCCCACACGGGACCAGAAGAATGCTGACCTTAACTGCAGAACATCCCTAGTCTCCCAGAAATCACCCGGCGCAGGTCGGCTGAACCATCAGACTCCCTCTACTCAACTCTATTCCTTTCTTCGCCCCGTTTAAGCTCGCGTTGGGACATGGACGCTTCTTGAAATCCTCTCGAACCTCCGCGTGGAGCATTGCGTCGTGTCGTCGTGTCCTCGTGTCGTCGTGTCCGACTACTGAGACTTAAACACTCGGTGCCGTGAAGCTTGCTCTTGTCCTTCCTATTAATACATAAGTACGCCGTGCTGTCTGTATAGCCAGCTCTCACGGTACGATACATGTCAGCCGCGATGTCTTCGTCCAGGTGCACCGTCCCCCGCTTGTCCGAGAAACGCTGCGATTCCGAGCGCCGCGGCCTGGAGCTGGCAGATGACTCCAGCTCGCGGGATTTTGTGGTCAACGTCATCGCCCCGGAGGCTGCGCAGCACGCCGTCACACCCGCCCGCGCACCAACAGGATGGGACGTGTTTGCTCTCCTCGCCCGGAGGACAATCGGCCGTGTGCGCTCGTTTCTCAGCCGAAACATCACCGCCCAGCTGATACACACCGTCGTCGGTGCCATCATCATCCTTTTCATCGTCAGTGTCCACACCCCGAGCCACCCCAGCGTTATCCCCGTTGCTAACAGTGTTTAGGCCGGCGCATTGTTCACGGCTTTCTTCACCGGCGCCTTCCGGCCAGTCTAGGACGACACCATGGCGGGATGATTTTTCTGCTCTCGCATCAGTGTCTTGCGTACGTTGCAGCCTACCAGGTTGAGGGAATGCCATTCTTCTGTCTGTATTTCGATCCATTTGCCGTCTTCGTTTCTTAGTATGTAGAGAAAAATCAAAAGGTGCGGCGGCTTGTGCCCATGTCTCGTTGTATCTGCTTTTTCCCTGCTTCCGTACCTGTGACGCTGCAGGCAACCATGCGTAAGTAGATTCTAAGGCCCTGATTGGTTCGCCAACCTGAAGATTCGCAAAACTACATTCTATCTATCTAAAGTACTAGGCCAAAAGTTTCCGTACTCTTAGCCTCATCGACGCGTCGCCCGCCACCACACCACATTTTTCAAACACCGCTCACCACGACCACAATGCCGAACAACTTCCAAGGACGTATGT
>Ga0307516_10007570_pt1 | contig 12451 bp, 8 predicted proteins | sample 19_EM_MG_FD_203310 | JGI IMG/M metagenome (GOLD analysis project Ga0307516, IMG submission 203310) | Populus trichocarpa ectomycorrhiza microbial communities from riparian zone in the Pacific Northwest, United States - 19_EM | ecosystem: Host-associated > Plants > Roots > Unclassified | place...
ACGAGGCGGTCGCGCGGCTGCGGACCCGGCTCGACGCCCTCGGGGACTCGCTCGTCGTGGTCGGCGGCGACGGGCTGTGGAACGTGCATGTGCACGTGGACGACGCGGGCGCCGCCGTGGAGGCGGGCGTCGAGGCCGGGCGGCCGTACCGGATCCGGATCACCCACTTCGGGCTCGGCGACGTGCACACCACCGGTGCCGAGCGGCCGCCCAGGGAGCGGGCCCAGCGCGCGGTGGTGGCCGTCGTGCCCGGCGAGGGACTGGCGGGGCTGTACACCGAGGCGGGCGCGACCACCGTCCTCGCGCGCCCCGGGGAGCCGCCCGTGAGCGGGGAGCTGGTGGAGGCCGTACGGCGGGCCCACGCGCGTGAGGTGGTGCTGCTGCCGAACGACGCGGATCTGCGCCACACCGCCGCGGCGGCGGCCGATCAGGCCCGTGCCGAGGGCATCCGGGTGGCCCTGATCCCGACCCGCTCCGCGGTCCAGGGCATCGCCGCGCTCGCCGTGCACGAGCCGGAGCGCCGCTTCGACGAGGACGTCGTGACGATGACCTCGGCGGCGGGAGCCACTCGGTACGCCGAAGTCGTCGTCGCGGAGCGGCAGTCCTGGACCATGGCCGGCATCTGCCAGGCCGGTGACGTCCTCGGGCTCATCGACGGCGACGTGGCCGTGATCGGGGCGGACGTCGGGGCGACCGCGGAGACGGTTCTCGACCGCATGCTCTCGGCGGGCGGTGAACTGGTCACCCTGGTCCTCGGCGACGAGGCCCCGGCCTCGGTCGCCGACCACCTGGAAGCCCGCGTACGGGAGTCGTACCTCGCCGTCGACACGGTCGTGTACCGGGGCGGGCGGCAGGGGGCCGTGCTGCTCATCGGCGTCGAATAGCCCCCGGCCCGGCCCAGCCCGCCTGCCTCGCCTAACCCGTCGCCTGTTCCTCCACCACGCCGAGCAGCTGTCGTGCCTCGGACCGGCGCGCTCGCGCGGTCTCGTCCTCGTCGGTCTCGTCGGTGGCGTAGTCGGCGGCGTCGGCGTCGGCGGTGTCCGTGTACGCAGACAGCACCGCACGCGCGCGTGCCGCCGCGTCCGCGGGGCGGCCGAGGTCGGACTCCAGCCATCCCGCGGCGAGTTCGGCGCCGGTCCGGCTGGGCAGGGCGTCGGCCCCGAGGGCGGCGAAGACGACGATCGCCTCCGCCACCTCGGACAGGGCCTCCTCCAACACCGCCCGTATCGAGTCGTCTTCGGCGTCCTCGGCCACGGAACGGGCGAGCAGGTCACCGAACTGCCGGTGCGTGTGGCCGAGTTCGCCCAGGAGGGCCTGCCGGGCCTCGTCGTCGTCCGCCGCCGTGCCCAGAGCCGTCTCGCACTCCCGGACCGCCGCCGCCATCAACTCCCGTGCCGTCTGCGCACCGTCGTCGGTGCGCAGCGCGAGCCACGCACGGGCCCGCAGCGAGCGGACGAGGCCGTGCACGTTGCCGAGCTCGCGCCACAGTTCGCCCGCGCGCGCGTAGGCCAGGTCCGCCTCGGCGGGCAGTCCCGCGTGTCCGAGGGACTCGGCGGCGAGGTGGGCGAGCGTCGCGTGGTCGTGCTGCTCCGGCCAGTGGCGGGCGATCTCGGCCGCCTGCAACCGACGTTCGGCGGCCTCGTGGTGTTCGCCGAGTTCGCTCAGACAGTCGCCGAGCCACCACCGCGTCTGCACGATCGCGCCGTCGCCGTGCGTCTCGGCGCCGAGGTCCGTCAGCGCCGACTCCAGCACCTCCGCGGCCTCCGCCCACCGCCCCTGCCGCAGCAGGAACCCACCGAGCTGGTGCCGGGCCCAGGCGCCGAACGTCGGCCCCTCCCCGGCCTCGTCGGCCCAGTGCGCCGCCTCCAGGGCGTGCTCGGCGGCCTCCGCGGACAGTCCCCGGCCGCCGACGACCTCGGCCAGCTGGAGGTGCAGCTGCGCCCGTCCCGTCGGCTCCAGGTGCGGTCCACCGTGCTCCAGGGCGCACCGCAGCGCCCGTTCCGTCTCGGCCAGGTCGCCGAGGTGGTGCGCGAGCGCGGCGAGCCTGGCCTCGTACTCCACCGCGAACCACGGCAGCCCCGCGCCGACGAAACCCTCCGCCGCCCGCGCGAACAGGTCCTGGGCCGCCGCCACGTCCCCCTTCTGAGCGGCCAGCTCCGCGAGCATCGCCTGCGCCTCGGCGGCCCGTGAGGCGAGCCGGACGTCGTCGCCGGTGTGCCCCTCGACCAGCGCCAGCACCTCCCGGGCGGCCCCCTGCGCCTCGGCGAGCACCGAGCCGAACGAAGGGCCACCGGCCGTACTCGGGCCGCCCAGGGCCCGGTCGGCCCCGGCGGGGCCCGCTGGGAGGCCGTCGGGGCCGACCGGAGCCTCCACCGGGCTGCCGGCGGCCGCGTCGGCCACCACAGGGTCCTCCAGCGGCCCGTCCTCCAGCGGCCCGTGTTCCGGCGGTCCGCCCGCCTCGTGCACCCGCCGCATCAGGATCCGCGCCCGCCCCATCAGCACGGACGCCGTCTGGCGTACGCCCGTACCGTCCTCGGCGTAGAGCGCGAGGACCTCGTCGTAGGGACCCGCGACCGCCGCGAGTGCCTCGGTCACCTCGCCCGTGAGGGCATGGACGTAGGCCCCACGCGCGCGTGCCGCCAGTGCCTCGCCGGGGTCGCCCGCCTCCGTGTACAGCTCGGCGGCGCGTTCGAACAGCGCGATGCCCTCCGGGCCCCGATCCATCGCCTGGTGGTCGGCGATCTCGGCCCGATCGCGGGCCTCCAGCTCGACGCCCTCCGCGGCGCGCGCGACGGCCGCCCACGCCTCGGTCGCGTGCGGCTGCAAGGTGTCCGAGAGCCGGCGTGCCTCGACGAGCAGTGCGGGCAGATCGGGCCGGCCGGGCTCCTCCGGGGAAGCGGCCACCGGCGCCGGGGCCACCGCGGCCGTCCGCGCCGAACGCACCCCCAGCGGCAGCCGCTCGGCCAGCGGAAGCTGCGCCATACGCGCGCGTGCCCGCTCACTGACGTGTCCCGTGCCATTGCGTTCGTCGAAGCGGGCGGCCAGCGCGAGCGCCTCCCCGCGCGCGTGGACGGCCAGGTCCCGCGCTGTCCACGCCCGGTCGCCCGGGCCGGGCACCCGCTGCCCGCCGAGCCCCAGCTCGGTCAGCCGGTCCATGAGCAGGGCCACCACGGCCATGAAGTCCAGCCCGCTGCGCGGATGCCCGCCCTCGGTGAAGTACGTCGGCCGCTCCGCGAGCAGCTCCAGGCCACGCGCCTCGTTCCCGGTCAGCGCGCAGAACTCGACATGGTCCGCATAGGCGCCGCGCATGCTCTCCATGGCCCGCACGAGCCTGAAGCCCCGCAGATGGTGGGCCCGGGCCTCGTCGACGCGGCCCAGCCGCAGCAGGGGCGCCAGGGAGGACGCGAGGACCGTGTGCGGCTCGTGCGCACAGGTGAACTCGCCCGCCAGGACCGGGCTCCACAACTCCAGCGCCTCGCCGTCCCGGCCCCGCTCCGCCTGCCACCAGCCCTGCCCGTGCAGCTCGCACGCGTGGCAGTCGGCCATGCCGTCCCGGTCGGCGGCCAGCCAGGCGGTGTACGCCCGCTCGCCCCGCGCCATGTCCCCGATGTGCGCGGCCACACTGAACTCGGCGCCGCGAACGGCCCGTTCGGAATGACCGGCGAGCCGATAGCGGTGCTCCATCTCGCCGAGCCACTTCTCGATGGACGCCAGCGGAATGTGCGGCTGGTCGAGCATGCCGGCCGACATCCACTTGAAGACCCAGTGCAGCGAGTGCGTCTCGTACTCGTCGAAGTCCTCGGGCCGCTCGTCCCACATGCGCAACAGGCGCGCGAAGGGGACGAACATCTTGTCCTTCTCGGAGCTGTAGTTGTAGACCTTCAGCTGGTGCCCGAGCGCCTCGACCACCGCGAGCGGGATGTTCAGCCGCTCCGCCTCGGCGAGCAGCTGCTCCGCGCGCGCGTTGCGGGCCGGCCCCTCCGGCTGCTCGGAGTTCTCCGCCATCGCCTGGCGGAGGTCGTCGAAGTCCTTGATCCGGCTCATGGGTGACCGTCCTCGCTGTGCGTGGCCCACTCCAGGAGGCCGATGAACGCCCGGTTCAGCAGCGCCGAGTCCGCGGGCCTGAGCGGCCGCTGCGCCATCAGCAGCGCCTGCCCGTACAGAGACTCCGTGGCGGTGCCGATCAGTTCCGGGTCGCCGAGTGAACTGATCCGCCGGATCAGCGGGTTGAGATGGTTGAGCACCAGACGCGCGCGCGGGGCGCTGCCGCGCAGCGAGCCGAGGATGCCCGCCCACAGATCGTCGGCCTGCTCCGCCGCCTGTGCCCGGGCCTGCTCGTGCCGGGCCGCCCGGTCGTCCAGGTGCAGCGCGGGAACCGAGAGCGGGTGGAAGGCCCGCAGGACGACATCACATCCCAGCGGGTCGAGTGTGGCCCGCGCGGCCGTCAGGAAGCCGGACAGCGCCAGTTCCTCGGCCGGATCGACCGAGTCCAGGTGCGCGGTCACGGTGTCGGCGTCCAGCTCGGCGACGACCGTCCCCGGCAGTACCGACGGCAGTGCCTCGATCAGTTCGCCGTCGTAGGTGTAGCCGCCGTTGATCACCCCGACGCCCTGCGCGGACGCGATCGGCGCGACCTGCCGGTACTCCTCGACGGTCCGCGTGAAGTGCACGACCGGGTGTCGCCGCGCGAACTCCTCCAGGGACAGCTGTCCGTCGGTCGTCTCGAAGGGCAGCCACGGCAGCATCGTGCGCAGCATCTCGCTGTCGTGCCGCGCCAGCGCCTTCACGCCCAGGTGGTGCACGGCCAGGAAGTCCGCCAGCCGCTCCGGATCACCGGCCGCCAGGCCCGTCAGCCAGGACCGGATCCGCTCGCCCAGCGCCTCCCGGACCGCGGCCAGCGTCTCGTCCTCGTACAGCGACTCGCGCGAGGCCGTGGGCCGCAGGCTGTCGGTGTCCAGGACGCACCGCACGAAGAACGCCCAGTCGGGCAGCAGCTGTTCGCCCCGCTCGGTCAGCAGCATGCCCTTCAGATGCACGCGGTGACCCGCCCGCTGGGCCGGGCTGACCGCCGACGGCAGGACGTACGCCACCCCGCGGATCCCGGCGAGCGGCACGGCCAGGTCGATCGCGTCCAGCGGAGTGAACCCGAACAGGTCGTGACAGTGCCGCGCCAGCGCCACCCGGCGGCCCGCCGGACTCGGGTACGCACGGTCCCAGGGGGCCGGCAGATCGGTGACCGCCTCCTCGCCCACCCGCACGTCGTACGGCAGCAGCGCCCCGAAGTCCCGCGCCAGCGCCAGGACGCGCTCCTCGGTGAGCCACTCGCCGGCACCGGCCCGGGCCGTCAGGTGCACGGTGGTGCCCGGTTCGGGCCGGGCGGTGTCCGGCAGCGCCCGCACGGTGTACGAACCGTCGTCGCTCGCCGTCCACTCCACGGGCGGCGCGTCCGGCGTCCGAGCGCTGCGGCTGACCACCCGGATCCGCTCGGCGACCACGAAGCAGGCGAGCAGCCCGATGCCGAACTGCCCGAGGAAGTCGGCGCGGACCTCATGGAGCCCCTCGGCCCGCTTGGAACTGCGCCCGATGGTCGCCAGCAGGGTGTGCACGTCCGACTCGCTGAGCCCCACGCCCGTGTCCTCGACACGCAGGGATCCGTCCTCGGCGTACAGCCGCACCCGGGCGGGGGCGTCCGGTTCCTCGGCCCGCCGGGCGGTGATCGCGTCCACCGCGTTCTGCAGCAGCTCGCGCAGATAGACCTTGGGACTGGAGTAGAGGTGATGGGAGAGCAGGTCCACCAGGCCGCGCAGGTCGACCTGGAACGTGTGGGGCGACTGGGGTGCCTGGGATGACTGTGAGGTCTGGGAGTCCATCGTCACGGCGCCGGTGGGGGACGTGCAGCGCGGGGTCGGGCGGTCCCGGTGAGGCGGTGACCGCGAGGGGGCAGGGCCGGGGGCGCGTCATCTTATGGCCCCAACCAGCCGTCTGACCAGGGGTTTCCCGGTACGTATACGAGAATGTCAGTGGCGTGGTGTGCAATGGATCTCGTGCCCGCACTGGAAGAGCCACTGGAACAACCGCTGAAGTCAGTGCTCGGCCCCGCCACCGCGAAGGTGATGGCCGAGCATCTCGGCCTGCACACCGTCGGCGACCTTCTGCACCACTACCCGCGCCGATACGAGGAGCGCGGCCAGCTCACCCACCTCGCCGACCTCCCCATGGACGAGCACGTCACCGTGGTCGCCCAGGTCGCCGACGCCCGTCTGCACTCCTTCGCCTCCGCCAAGGCCCCGCGGGGCAAGGGCCAGCGCCTCGAAGTCACGATCACGGACGGCAGCGGCCGGCTCCAACTGGTCTTCTTCGGCAACGGCGTTCACAAGCCCCACAAGGATCTCCTGCCAGGCACCCGCGCGCTGTTCGCGGGCAAGGTCTCGGTCTTCAACCGCCGCCTCCAACTGGCCCATCCCGCGTACGAGTTGCTGCGCGGCGCCGACGACGAAGCGGCGGAGACCGTCGACACCTGGGCCGGCGCCCTCATCCCGCTCTACCCCGCCACCGCCAAGCTGGAGTCCTGGAAGATCGGCAAGGCGATCCAGACCGTCCTGCCGAGCGCCCAGGAAGCCCTCGACCCGCTCCCGGACTCGCTGCGCGAGGGCCGCGGCCTGGTCTCCCTGCCGGAGGCACTCCTCAAGATCCACCGCCCGCACACCAAGGCCGACATCGAGGACGCCCGCGCCCGCCTCAAGTGGGACGAGGCCTTCGTCCTCCAGGTCGCCCTCGCCCGCCGCCGCCACGCCGACGCCCAGCTCCCGGCCGTCCCTCGCAGACCGGCCCCCGAGGGCCTCCTCACGGCCTTCGACGCCCGACTGCCCTTCACCCTCACCGAGGGCCAGCAGAAGGTCTCCAGGGAGATCTTCGACGACCTGGCCACCGACCACCCGATGCACCGGCTGCTCCAGGGGGAGGTCGGCTCGGGCAAGACCCTGGTCGCGCTGCGCGCCATGCTCGCCGTCGTCGACGCCGGAGGACAGGCCGCGATGCTCGCGCCCACCGAGGTCCTCGCCCAGCAGCATCACCGCTCGGTCGTCGAGATGATGGGGGAGCTGGCCGAGGGCGGAATGCTGGGCGGCGCCGACCGGGCCACCAAGGTGGTGCTGCTGACCGGCTCCATGGGGGCCGCGGCCCGACGGCAGGCACTGCTCGACCTGGTCACCGGCGAGGCCGGGATCGTGATCGGCACGCACGCGCTGATCGAGGACAAGGTGCAGTTTCACGACCTCGGGCTGGTCGTCGTCGACGAACAGCACCGCTTCGGCGTGGAACAGCGCGACGCCCTGCGCGGCAAGGGCAAGCAGCCGCCCCACCTGCTCGTCATGACGGCCACGCCCATTCCGCGCACGGTCGCCATGACGGTCTTCGGCGACCTGGAGACATCCGTCCTCGACCAGCTCCCGGCCGGCCGCTCACCGATCGCCAGCCATGTCGTGCCGGCCGCCGACAAACCCCACTTCCTGGCCCGCGCCTGGGAACGGGTGCGCGAAGAGGTCGAGAACGGCCATCAGGGCTATGTGGTCTGCCCCCGAATCGGCGACGAGGAGGACGACCCCAAGAAGGCCGGCAAGAAGAAGTCCCCCGAGGACGAGGCCGAGAAGCGCCCGCCCCTCGCCGTCCTCGACGTCGCCGACCAGCTGGCCGGCGGCCCCCTGGGAGGCCTCAAGGTCGAGGTCCTGCACGGCCGTATGCCGCCCGACGACAAGGACGCGGTCATGCGCCGCTACGCCGCCGGGGAGACCGACGTCCTGGTCGCCACCACGGTCATCGAGGTCGGCGTCAACGTCCCCAACGCCACCGCGATGGTGATCATGGACGCCGACCGCTTCGGCGTCTCCCAGCTGCATCAGCTGCGCGGCCGGGTGGGGCGCGGCTCGGCCGCCGGTCTGTGTCTCCTGGTGACCGAGATGCCCGAGGCGAGCGCGGCCCGCCAGCGGCTGGACTCCGTCGCCGCCACCCTCGACGGCTTCGAGCTCTCCCGCATCGACCTCGAACAGCGCCGCGAGGGCGACGTCCTCGGCCAGGCCCAGTCCGGCGCGCGCACCAGCCTCAGGATGCTCGCCGTCATCGAGGACGAGGAGATCATCACGGAGGCGAGGCAGGAGGCGGCAGCGGTGGTGGCCGCCGATCCCGAGCTGCGGGGCCTCCCAGGCCTCCGTACCGCCCTGGACGCCCTGTTGGACGAGGAGAGGGAGCAGTACCTGGAAAAGGGGTGAAACATGCCCACCCAGCGGCGCGGCGCTGTGTCGATTGCGGCTCCGCCGCGTGGGCGCGACCAGCCCCCATGAACCCGCACCGCCGACGGCGACCGAGCATCCCGCACCTCCGCCTGCCAAACTGACCGCACAAAGACACCCACGAACAAGGACCCCAGATGACCCGCGTGATCGCCGGCACAGCCGGCGGACGTCGCCTGGCCGTCCCGCCAGGGACCGGCACCCGCCCCACGTCCGACCGCGCGCGCGAGGGTCTCTTCTCCACCTGGCAGTCGCTGCTCGGCGGCCCGCTGGACGGCGAGCGGGTCCTCGACCTGTACGCGGGCTCGGGCGCCGTCGGCCTGGAGGCACTGTCCCGGGGCGCCGGTCACACTCTCCTGGTCGAGGCCGACGCCCGGGCCGCCCGCATCGTCCGGGAGAACGTGCGGAACCTGGGCCTGCCCGGCGCCGAGGTCAGGGCGGGCAAGGCCCACCAGATCATCCAGGTGCCGCCGGAACAGCCGTACGACCTCGTCTTCCTCGACCCGCCGTACGCCGTCTCGGACGGCGATCTTCGGGAGATTCTGCTCACACTCCGCACCGGGGGCTGGCTCGCGCCCGAAGCCCTCGTCACCGTGGAGCGCAGCACCAGAGGCGGCGAATTCCACTGGCCGGACGGCTTCGAAGCGATCCGGGCCCGTCGCTACGGCGAGGGAACGTTTTGGTACGGTCGCGCCGCCTCTACGTGCGAAGACGCACGATGACCGGACCGGAGAGCGAGGGATCTCAAGTGCGCCGCGCCGTCTGTCCCGGGTCATTCGACCCGATCACCAACGGACACCTCGACATCATTTCCCGCGCCTCGCGTCTGTATGACGAGGTCTACGTCGCGGTGATGATCAACAAGTCCAAGAAGGGTCTCTTCGAGATCGACGAGCGGATCGACCTGATCCGCCAGGTCACCGCCGAGTACGGCAACGTCCGGGTGGAGGCCTTCCACGGCCTCCTCGTCGACTTCTGCAAGGAGCGGGACATCCCCGCCATCGTCAAGGGCCTGCGCGCGGTCAGCGACTTCGACTACGAGCTGCAGATGGCCCAGATGAACAACGGCCTCTCCGGCGTCGAGACCCTCTTCGTGCCCACCAACCCCACCTACAGCTTCCTTTCCTCCTCTCTGGTCAAGGAGGTCGCGACCTGGGGCGGGGACGTCTCCCACCTGGTGCCGCCACTGGTCCTGGAGGCCCTCGCCGAGCGGCTCCGGCAGGACTGAGCCGCTGACGGACCGTCAGCCGGTGTCGGCCGGTCGCCTCATGGCCTTACAGTCGTTCCGTCCGTCTCCAACACAGCTGTAGAGAGTGGCGAGCACAGGTGGACGTGCAGAAGAAGCTCGACGAGATCGTGTCCGCGGTCTCCGGTGCCCGGTCGATGCCCATGTCGGCCTCGTGCGTGGTCAACCGCGCCGACCTGCTCGCGATGCTCGAAGAGGTGCGCGCGGCCCTGCCCGGCTCCCTGGCGCAGGCCCAGGAGCTGATCGGCGACCGCGAGCAGATGGTCGAGCAGGCCCGCCAGGAGGCCGAGCGGATCATCGGGCAGGCGCACGCCGAGCGCGGCTCCCTGATCTCCGACACGGAGGTCGCGCGCCGCTCCCAGGCCGAGGCCGACCGCATCCTCGCCGAGGCCCGCCAGGAGGCGGAGGAGGTCCGCGCGGAGGCCGACGAGTACGTCGACTCCAAGCTCGCCAACTTCGAGGTGGTCCTCACCAAGACCGTCGGCTCGGTCGGCCGCGGCCGGGAGAAGCTCCTCGGCACCGGCCCGGGCATCGACGAACAGGGCTACGAGGACGAGGACGCCCCCGAGCGCAGCCACGACCCGGAGACCCTGCGCCGCACCGCCGACGAGTACGTCGACGTCAAGCTCGGCGCCTTCGAGGCGGTCCTCGCCAAGACCCTGGAGGCCGTCGGCCGGGGCCGTCAGAAGCTGCACGGCCGGATCGCCAGCGACGACCTCGGCGCCCTCGCCGACGACCTCTCCACCGTCCAGCACTCCAGCGACGCCGACTACCTCGCCGACCTCGCCGCCCTCACCCAGCGGGAGAACGCGGCGGCCCCGGTCGAGCAGCCCGTACCGCAGCAGTACGACCAGCAGGACATGCAGCCGGCCTACGGCTATCAGCAGCAGCCCGACACCTACGGCGGCGGCTACCAGCAGCAGTACGCGGGCCAGCAGGACCCCTACGGCTACCAGCAGGCCGACCCGTACGCCTACCAGGGCTACGACGGCCAACAGGGCGCCTACGACCCGCACCAGGTCCAGCAGGTCCAGCAGGTCCAGCAGGCCCACCCTGAGCACCAGGCCCACCCGGACCAGCAGGGTTACGTCCCGCAGCAGGCGCACGCCCTCGACGAGACCAGTCTCTTCGACACCAGCATGATCAGCGCGGAGCAGTTGCGGGCCTATGAGCAGCAGCGCGGAAACGGCTGAACCGCCGCTCGGAGAAGGGGCGCTGACCGGCAGCGCACACCGGATTGGGCCATGAGCGAAAGGTCCAGTATCCTGGCTCTTCGGTCGCGTGTACGTCCGCGATCAACGCTGCCCGGGAACACCGAAGGGCAGCGCCCCCGAGCTCAGCAGATCGAAAGTTGGAATGGCCCTGAACGCCCGCCTCGACCACCGCAACCCCCTCGTGTTCGACACACACGAGCTGGGTCGGCGGCCTGGTGCGCTGCAGCGCCTGACCCGCACGATCGACGCTCCCAAGGATCTCGGTATCCAGGAGGTCATCGGAGTGCCGGAAGGCGCCCCGATGAAGCTCGAACTCCGGCTCGAGTCGGTCATGGAAGGGGTGCTTGTCACAGGCACCGTCCGTGCACAGGCCGAGGGGGAGTGCGTAAGGTGTCTGGAGCCGCTGGAGCTGAAGCTCGAAGCGGACTTCCAGGAGATGTTCTCGTACCCTGACGCCGACGACCGGGGCCGCCCCAAGGCGGAGCCGGCCGACGACGCCGAGGAATCCCCAGAAGACGAGGACAGGCTCTTCATCGAGGACGGCCTGTTCGACCTCGAATCCGTGCTGCGTGACGCGGTGGTGCTCGCACTTCCGATGCAGCCGGTGTGCCAGGAAGACTGTCCCGGCCTGTGCTCCGAGTGCGGAGCGCGGCTGGCGGACGACCCGGACCACCACCATGATGCCGTCGACATTCGTTGGGCGGCACTGCAGGGACTCGCCGGTTCACTCGGAGACGGCGAGAAGGACGACATGAGCGGCGACGCGCCCCGATCAGCACGCGCCGCCGAGAAGCAGGAGAAGTAGCCGTGGCTGTTCCGAAGCGGAAGATGTCGCGCAGCAACACGCGCCACCGCCGGTCGCAGTGGAAGGCTGCGGTCCCCACCCTGGTTGCGTGCGAGCGCTGCCACGAGCCCAAGCTGCAGCACATCGCGTGCCCGGCTTGCGGCACCTACAACAAGCGCCAGGTCCTCGAGGTCTGAGCGGGCGGTGAGAGGCACAGTGTCCACGCCCAAGAAGAACGGGTCCCGCGTGAGCGGGAGTGCCCCGGCGGACAACACGGCCTCGTCCCACACGCTGTTGGAAGGGCGGCTCGGGTACACACTCGAGTCCGCCCTTCTGGTGCGTGCGCTGACTCACCGTTCGTACGCGTACGAGAACGGCGGTCTGCCGACCAACGAGCGCCTGGAGTTCCTCGGGGACTCCGTGCTCGGCCTCGTGGTCACGGACACGCTGTATCGCATCCACCCCGACCTGCCGGAAGGCCAACTGGCCAAGCTGCGGGCCGCGGTGGTCAACTCGCGTGCGCTGGCGGAGGTCGGCCGCGGGCTCGACCTGGGTTCCTTCATCCGGCTCGGCCGCGGTGAAGAGGGCACGGGCGGCCGGGACAAGGCATCCATCCTCGCCGACACCCTGGAAGCGGTGATCGGCGCGGTCTATCTCGACCAGGGACTGGACTCGGCGGCGGAGTTGGTGCACCGCCTGTTCGACCCGCTGATCGAGAAGTCCTCGAACCTCGGAGCCGGCCTGGACTGGAAGACCAGTCTCCAGGAGCTCACCGCGACCGAAGGCCTCGGTGTCCCCGAGTACCTGGTCACGGAGACCGGCCCCGACCACGAGAAGACCTTCACTGCTGCCGCCCGCGTCGGAGGCGTCTCGTACGGCACCGGCACCGGCCGCAGCAAGAAGGAGGCGGAGCAGCAGGCCG
>Ga0307516_10007571_pt1 | contig 12451 bp, 10 predicted proteins | sample 19_EM_MG_FD_203310 | JGI IMG/M metagenome (GOLD analysis project Ga0307516, IMG submission 203310) | Populus trichocarpa ectomycorrhiza microbial communities from riparian zone in the Pacific Northwest, United States - 19_EM | ecosystem: Host-associated > Plants > Roots > Unclassified | place...
TCCAGATCTCGTAGGCCTCGTCGTCTTCGGCGTACACCGTCACCCAGAGCTTGTCGGCCGGCAGCTTGAAGTTGACGGTCAGCAGCTCCCAGGCGTACTTGATCGCGTCGCGCTTGAAGTAGTCGCCGAAACTGAAGTTGCCCAGCATCTCGAAGAACGTGTGATGGCGCGCCGTGTAGCCCACGTTCTCGAGGTCGTTGTGCTTGCCGCCGGCACGGATGCACTTCTGCGCGGTCGTCGCGCGGCTGTAGGCCCGCTTGTCGAAACCGAGGAACACGTCCTTGAACTGGTTCATCCCGGCGTTCGTGAACAGCAGCGTCGGGTCGTCGCCCGGCACCACCGGGCTCGAGGCGACGATCGTGTGGCCCTTCGATTCGAAGAACTTCAGGAACGTGGAACGGATCTCGGAAGCTTTCATCGGGTGACGGTTGTGTAGCCGCAGGCAAAGGCGTCGATTTTACGCGGTGGTGCTGCCACGGCGGCCCGGCGGGGACTTCGCGGGCCGCCCGTCACTCGTCGTTGGCGGCGCCGGTCACGCCGCCTTCGGCGACGTTCGCATGCCCGATGCGGCCCTGCGCCGGCGCCGATGCGGCCAGGCCAACGGCGCGGCGCAGCAGCGCGTCGGGCTGATTGCCGTCGTCCGGGTACTGGCCGATGCCGAGCGCGGTGGCCACCGCGACGTCGGTGCCGGCGACCTGGAACGGCTCGAGCATCGCCGTCTGCAGCTTGGCGCCGACCCGCACCGCGTCGGCGCTTGCGAGCATCGCCCCGAGCAGGATCGCAAAGCAGTCGTCGGCGAGCGCCGCGACAACGTCGCTGGCGCGCACGCCGGCGCGCAGCCGCACCGCGATCTTGCGGCGCAGCACGTGCGCGGCCGACTCGCCGAGGCGCACGCGCGTGGTCGCGAGGCCCTCGACGCGCAGCACCAGCAGGGCCATCGGCGACGGCTGGCGCTCGCGCAGCGCAATCAGGTGGCTCATGTGCTCGATCAGCTGCTGCTGGTGTGGCAAGCCGGTTTCGAGGTCGGTCGCATAGGACTTGCGGCCTTCGCGTTCGTGACGCTTGCGTTCGATCGCAGCGCGCACACGCTCGGGCAGCCCGGCGTCGGACAGCGTCTCGGACGTCAGCACCTCCTGTGCGCCGCGTTGCCACCATGCGATCACCGTCTCGCGGTCGGTGGCGGGCACGATCACCAGCGTCGCGACATCGGCGGCCACCCGTGCGACGTCGTCGCCGAGCGCGTCATCCGGGTCCACGGCGATCAGCAGCGCATCGATGCCCGTCCGCTGCGCGTTCGCGACCGCCTCGGTGGTGTCGGCGCAGCGCTGAACCTCGAACGGGCCGAAAGGCGATCCGGCGAACGCCTGCGCAGCTGCCTCGGGCAGCGCCGCACCGACCAGCAACGTGAAGGACGAGGGGGTGGACATACAGCTGGATTGTCCGCGCTAAAGCATCTCTTCCACCACGAACGGCGCGAGCAGCCAGTTCTTCAGGCGCAAGGTCCAGGTGCCGTCCGGCTCGTCGAGGTGCACGGTCTCGCGGCCCTCGGCGTCGGATTCGACCCATTCCACGCCGTGCCCGTCGGCACGCAGGCGCACCCGGTAGGCGCTCTTGATGTCGTCGTGCACACGCAGCCGGCGCACGTCGGTCACGACCTCCTCGCTGTCGATGATCAGGCCGATCTCGGTGTTGTAGAGCGCCGAGCGGCCATCGAGGTTCATCGAGCCGATGTAGAGCCAGCGCCGGTCTACCGTCGCCAGCTTCGCGTGCAGCCGGCCCATCGAATGGCCGAAGAGGCCGAACTCCTGGGTCTTGCGCACGAGCGACGGGCTCAGCTCGTAGATGGTGACGCCGGCCTTCAGCATCGCCTCGCGCTTGCGCGCATAACGCCAGTAGACGAGCGGCTCGTCGGTGGCGCCGAGCGAGTTGGTCATCAGGACGATGCGGTTGTCCTTGTTCTGCGCGGCGCGCTGCATCATCGCAACGGCGCGGTCGTCGGGGATGAAGTACGGCGACACGATCAGCACCTCGAACCGCGCCGTGCCGAACATGTGCACGACATTCTCGAGCACGGTATCCGAGCCCAGCGAGCGCAGTTCGCGGGCGATCTTGTCGGGAGGATCGACGACGACGCGCGCGCTCGCGAACATCAAGCCCTCGACCTCGCCGCGCTCGAGCTGGCTCGACAACGGCGTGCGGCGCAGCACATCGCGCTCGCGCAGCTGTAGCGGCGCGCCTTCGTCGGCAACCAGCTCGTCGAAGCGTTGGCGGCGTGCCGCGGCGTCGCGTTCGCGCAGGTAGGTCACGCGCTCGATGGGCCAGACCTGCTCGCTGTTCCAGTAGCGGTCGAACGCGTTCGAGAACTCGCGCACCGCCGGCCCGGCGGACAGCATGTCGAGGTCGATGAAGTTCGCGTCGCCGCTGCGCATGAAGTACTCGGCCGCGATGTTTCGCCCGCCCGACACGGCGAAGCTGTTGTCGGCGACGAACAGCTTGTTGTGCATGCGGCGGTTGATGCGGTCGAACTCGTGCAGCGAAAACACGAACCGGCTGGCGAACGACCCCGAGCGCACCGGCAACGGGTTGAACACGCGCACCTCGGCGTTCGGGTACGCGGCGAGGCCGGCGAGCAGTTCGTCTTCACCGGCCGCATACAGGTCGTCGATCAGCAGCCGCACCCGCACGCCGCGCTGCGCGGCATCGCGCAGCTCGCGCAGCAGGCGCCGGCCGACCGGGTCGTTCTGGATCAGGTAGTACTGGACGTCGAGCGAGCGCTCGGCGTGGCGGGCCAGCGCAATGCGTGCGTCGAGCGCGAACTCGCCTTCAGGCAAAGGGCGGAAGCCGGAACGATCGGCGGGTGCCGACACACGTTCGCGCGCTGCTTCGGCAATCTGCGCGAGCTTCGTTGCCGCGACGTCGCTGATCGCGAGGCTGGGCGGACTGGGGCTCGGCGCCGGCAGCACCGCGCAGCCGCCGGCGAGCAGGCCGAGGGTGGCGACGCTCAGCGCACAGACGACCCGCCAGGCGAACAGCTTGACCTGCATGCGAGCTCCTTGGGCGAAGGCTCCCGAGAGAACAAAAGGCCCCGAGCGGGGCCTTGATCTGGAGCGGGTGAGGGGAATCGAACCCCTGTATGAAGCTTGGGAAGCTGCCGTTCTACCATTGAACTACACCCGCAGATGGGCGCGATTCTAGCGTCAGCACCGCGCCGGATTTCAGACCCGTTCGCTGCGGTGCAGGTGCTGCTCGAGCCGGCGCAAGCCGGTCGTGAGCGCGAGCGTCAGCACCCAGTAGACGACCGAGATTGCGAGGTACGGCTCCCAATAGCGAGCGTACGCCCCGGCGACGGTGCGTGCCGCATAGGCCATCTCCGCCAGGCCGATCGCCGAGACGAGCGACGTGTCCTTCAGCAGCGCGATCGCGTTGTTGCCGAGCGGCGGCAGCATGCGCCGGAACGCCTGCGGCAGCACGACGTAGCGCATCACCTGTACCGGGCGCAGGCCGAGCGAGCGGCCGGCGTCGAACTGGCCGCGCGAGATCGACTGGATGCCGGCGCGAAACACCTCGGAGATGTAGGCCGCCGAGTTCAGCGTCAGCGCCACCACGCCCGAAATCAGCGCACCGTGCTCCTGCTTCAGCGTGCGGGCGAGGTCTCCACTGACGATCAGACCGGAGACCGGGTGGATGAACAGCGGCATCACCGCAAAGTGGATCAGGAGGATCTGCACGAACAGCGGCGTGCCGCGGAAGAAGCTCACGTACACCGTGGCCGGCCAGCGCAGCCCGAAGCGGGCGAGCCAACTCCACGGCGCGTGGTACGGCCGCGCCAGGCGCGCAAGCGCCAGGCACAGGCCCCAGGCGGCGCCCATCAGCACGCAGCCGACCGTCATGCGCAAGGTCATCCACGCGCCTTGCAGGAACAGTTCCTTGTACTCGAGAAGGATGTCGACCCTGAACCACCCGAACCAGACGATCGGCTCCATGCGCGTTCTCCTGTGCGGTCTTCAGCGCGCGGCCGGCTCCTTGTTGAACCACTTCTTGTAGATCTGGTTGTAGCTGCCGTCGGCCTTCACCGCGGCCAGCCCGGCGGTCAGCTTGTCCTGCAAGGCCTTGTCGCCCTTGCGAACGACGATGCCGAAACCTTCGTCGGGGAAGCTCGGGTCTTCGACCGTCTTCAGCTCGGGGTTCTGGCTGACGCGGTACGCGATCACGCCGTTGTCGCCGATCGCCGCGTCGACGCCGCCGCCGGCCAGCTCGGAGATGATCAGCGGCGTGCTCTCGAAGCGGCGGACGTTCGGGTTCGTCTTGCCGAACTCGCGCGAGACCACGTCGTCGGCCGCCGACGCGTTGACGACCGCGATCTTCTTGCCGGCCAGCGACTTCAGCGTCGTGGCCGTGCTGCTCTTCGGCACCGCGATCAGCTGGTGCGCCGTGAAGTACGGCGGCGAGAAGTCGTAGCTCTGCCTGCGCTTGTCGTTGATCGTGACGCCCGAGATGATCAGGTCGACATCGCCGTTGTTCAGCGCCGCGAAGATGCCGCTCCACGGCGTGTTGACGATCTTCAGCTTCAGCGACTGCTGCTTCGCGATCGCGTTGATGATGTCGATGTCGAAGCCGACGATCTGCTTGTCCTTGTTCTCGAACGCGAACGGCGCGTAGGTTGCGCTCGACGCGACGACGAGCTCGCGCGACTGGGCAAGTGCGGAAAGCGCCGGGGCGGCGAGCAGAAGGCTGAGGACGAGGGCACGACGTGTGCTGCGCATGAACGAATCTCCGTGATGAATCCGTGAGGAAGGCTCGGGATTGTGCCGCGCCACTTTCGCACGACCGTACTAACATGCCTCGATGGAAGCCAAGACCGAGCGCAGCGAACTGACCCTCGCCGCCATTCTCGACACCGCGTTGCGCATGGCGGCGACCGAAGGCCTGGAGAGCCTGACGATCGGCGAAGTCGCCAAAAGGCTCGACCTTTCGAAAAGCGGCGTGTTCTCGCGCGTCGGCTCGCGTGAGGCATTGCAGATCGCCGTGATCCGCGAGTACGACCGGCGCTTCCTGCAGGACGTCTTCCTGCCCGCGATGCGCGAGCCACGCGGCCTGCCGCGCCTGAACGCGATCATGCGGCTGTGGCTGCAGCGGGCACGCGACGTCGAGATCGCCACCGGCTGCATCTACTGCGCCGGCGCCTTCGAGTACGACGACCGCGAAGGCCCGGTGCGCGACCAGCTGCTCGACGGCGTCGTGCGCTGGCGCGCGACGGTCCGCCGCTGCGTCGTCCAGGCCATCGAGGCCGAGCACCTGAAAGCCGACGTCGACCCCGACCAGCTCGTGTTCGAGATGGACGCGCTCTTCACCGGCCTGCTGCGCGACGCCCGCTTCCTGCGCGACAGCCGCGCCCCCGATCGCGCCTGGCGCTCGTGGGAACGGCTGATCGACTCCTGCCAGCCCTGAACCCCATGCAGTTCGACGACCCGTTCATTTCATCGCAATTGTTCGCACGACCGTGCGAAATTGGAGAACCCGTGAGCAACCACAACCCCGCCGCCGCATTCTTTGCCAGCCCGGCCGCACGCGGCATTTCCGCGCTGCTGCGCGGCCTGGACCGCCTCGCGCCGCGCTTCAGCACGCAGCTCGCGCTGCGCCTGTTCCTCACGCCAATGCCGACCAAGCGCGCGGCGCGGGCCCGCCAGGTGCCGGCGCCTTGGAGCGTAGAGAGGCTGCCCTTCGAGGGCGCGAGCATCGCCGTCTGGCAGCGCAGCGACGTGCCCGCCGACGCGCCACGTGTTCTGCTCGTGCACGGCTGGGCCGGCGATGCCCAGCAGATGCGCGGCCTCGCCGACGCGCTGGTGCAGGCCGGGCGCCATCCGGTCCTGATCGACCTTCCCGCTCACGGCCGCAGCGACGGCTGGAGCAGCAACCTCGCGCAATGGGTGCGGGCGCTGTTCGCGGTGACAGCCCGCTTCGGCCCGTGGGACGCGATCGGCGCCCACTCGCTCGGTTCGATCGCGGTGGCGCACGCGCTGGCGCGCGGGCTGCCGTGCCGACGCGTCGCGCTGATCGCCGCAGCACCGCCGCCGACCCTGTTCCTGCGCTGGTTCGCGGCCGCGATCGGGCTCGGCGACGGCCTCGCCGAGCGCATGGTCCGGCTGATCGAGCGGCGCGAACGTGTCGTGATGGCGGAGTTCGAACCGGCGTGGATCGGCAACCATCTGAGCCAGCCGACCTTGCTCGTGCACGACCGCGGCGACCGCACGGCGCCGCTCGCCGGCAGCGAGGCCCTCGCCCGGGTGCTGCCGCGTTCACGGCTGCGCACGACCGATGGACTCGGACATCGACGGGTGCTGGACGATGCGGCGGTGCTGGCCGAGGTCAGCGCGCATCTGGCCGGCGCCGAGCCGACGACCGCAAACGAGAGCTGACGACGTGCCGGCTCAGCCGTTGCGCGCGACCCACTCGATGAACGCATCGAGCGCCGGCCGGCCAGCCGCCGCGTCGGCGTGGTTCACCATCGCCGACACCGCGTAGAGCCGGCCGCTCAACGAGCGCACGTAACCGGCAAGCGCCCGGGTGTCGTTCAGGGTGCCGGTCTTCAGGTACGCCCGCCCCTGCGCCTTTCCGCCGACCAGCCGGTTCGCGAGCGTGCCGTCGACACCGGCGATCGGCAGCGACTCGAGGAACGCCTCGGCCTGCTCGCCCTTCCAGCCCTGGCGCAGCAGCTGGACCATCGCACGCGGCTTCGCGCGTTCGGTGTGCGACAGGCCGGAACCGTTCTCGACTTCGATGTCGCCGTCGGCGATGCCCTGGTCGCGCAGCCACATCCGCATGATCTTCTGCGCGCCCGCCAACGTGGCCGGCCGCTCCGGGAAACCAGGCGACAGCGACAGCATCAGGTTGCGTGCCGCCATGTTGTCGCTGGTCTTGTTGATGTCGCGCACCAGCTCCGGCAGTGGCTTCGAGCGGTCGAACGACAGCGGTTGCAGCACCTCGCCGTCGGTGCCGACCGGCAGCGCCTTGTCGCCGATCGGCCGGTCGTTCGCGACGACGCGGCCGCCGAGCGTGCCGCCGGTCTTCGCCCACATCGCCGGCAGCGCGCGCGCCGCATAGCCGCTGTGCGGCGGCGGGACGAAGCTGATCGAGCGTGTGCCGCACGCGGCGCCCCAGCTGCCGCGCACGATCACGCGCGCTTGGCCAGTGCTGCCGCCCGGTGCGGCATCGTCCCAGCGTGCGGTCGCCTCGCAGCCACCACCGCTCGTGACCTGGTTGACCAACGTGACTTCGCTGAGCGCCGGCACCAGCTCCAGCGTGGGCCGCTTGCCGCGCGTCGGCCGCAGCGTCACGCCGAGCTGGCCTTCATCGAGCGTCAGCGCAGCCGGCCAGACGTGGCGCGGCCGGTACGCCGACTGCGCCGGTGTGCCGATGTGGTCGGAATCGCTCAGGTTGAACGCGAAGCGGTCGAGCACGATGTCGCCCTGGATCTCTTCGAGACCCTGCGCATGCATGCGCGAGAACCAGGCCTGCAGCTCCGCCGACGTGAGCTGCGCGTTGCCACCGCCGACGATCAGCAGATCGCCGAGCAGCTTGCCGCGCACGATCGGGCCGAGCGCGAAAGCCGAGGTGCGCCAGCGGTAGTAGGGGCCGAGCAGGTCGAGCGCGGCGAGCGAGGTGACCACCTTGGTCGTCGACGCCATCATGTACGGCGTCTCTTCGTTCAGGGCCGCGAGCGTTCGCTCGCCGCCCACTTCCTGCGCAAAGAAGCCGAAGCTCTTCAGCGGCAGGCCGGAGGCCGAGATCGCCCCGGCCACCGGGCCCGGCACACCGTATGGTGCCCGTGCCCCCTTGGCCGCACGCGCCTTCGACGCCGCATCGGCCACACCGAACAGCGCACAGGCCAGCGAGACGCCGACAAGGATGGATCGCACAGCATCCATCCAGCGAGACTAGCAGCGAGACCCGCCGCGCAGCAACCCGAAATCGAGGGGTGCCGCAGGGCGGATCTAGGGGGCCGTCAGCTCACCTTCAGCTGCTCGCCGATCGCGCCGCCGTACATCGCCGGGTCGCTGATCGACGGCTCGCCCGTCTCCAGCCGCCCTGCGAAGCGCCGGCTGAAGCCCGGCTGGTTCGCGACACGCACGGTGAAGTCGTACCAGAACTTGCTGCGCTCGAGCGGCAGCCGGATCACGTTCTCGCTGCGCTCGACCACGTTGAAGCTCTCGCTACGCGCGGATACATAGCGGTTCATTTCGATACTGAAGCGTGCCGCACCGTTGCCGCCGTTCGAGAACCGCACGAGCAGGTCACCGCTGCGCGGATTGCCTTCGACGTGCACCTCCGGATTCGGCCGCGCCGTCGCGAACGCGTGCAGCGCGTTGCCGGTGAAGTGGCGATGAAAGCCGTTCGGCCCGAGCACCCACAGGTCGTACGCACCACCCACCGTCGGCAGCCAGAAATCGGAGAGCCGCTTGCCGGCCTCGACCGTGTAGCGGCGCGGCACATCGCCGAGGCGCAGCCGGTCGTAGACGTGGAACACCACGCCGGCACGCCCGGTGTTGACGAAGCCGATCTGCACACGGACCGGGCTCTGGCGATGCGGATGCGCCAGCACCTTGCAATTCACCTCGAGGTCGTAAGGCAGCGCGCACGACGGACGCACGCCGTCGGCCTGCACCGGCAGCACGGTTTGCGCCGGCACCGTGGGCAGCGTGCGCTTGGGCAGCGCGCGTGCCTGGTTGGCCAGCGCCAGCGTGACCGGCAGGTTCTGGAAGAACGCGGTGTTGTCGGGGTCGGCGAAGTTGAAGGCCGAGGTCAGGTCGCCGCAGACGGCACGCCGCCAGGCCGAGATGTTCGGCTCGCGCACGCCGAAGCGCTTCTCGATGAAGCGCACGACCGAGGTGTGGTCGAACACCTCCGAGTTGACCCAGCCACCCTTGCTCCACGGCGAGATCACGTACATCGGCACGCGTGGGCCGAGGCCGTACGGTCGATGCTTCAGCGACTGCTCGAGCGGGCTGTTGTGGTACGGCACGATCACCTCGTGGTACTCGCCGGTCGTGTCGACCGTCGACGCCCCGGCCAGCACCGCCTTGTCGGGGTCGGCGTCGTAACTCACGTACGACGGCACCGCGGGCGGCGGCACGTGGTCGAAGAAGCCGTCGTTCTCGTCGAAGTTCAGGATCAGCACGGTCTTGCTCCAGACCTCGGGATTCGAGGTCAGCGCCTCCAGTACCTTCGCGGTGTAGTCGGCGCCCTGCGCGGGGCTCGACGGGCCCGGGTGCTCCGAGCCTTCGGCGGTGGCGACGATCCACGAGACCTGCGGCAGCTTGTTCGCGAGCACGTCGTCCTTCAGCTTGTCGAGGTCGCGCGTGCTGATGCCGCGCGCCTTCAGCGCGGCCGATGCGCCGGGCTTGTCGAACCACGCGGCGCGAAAGCTCTGGAAGCCGGCCAGCGGGTTGTCGGTGAAGTTGTCTTCCATGTTCTCGTAGACCTGCCAGCTGACGCCGGCCGCTTCGAGACGCTCGGGATAGGTGGTCCAGTTGTAGCCGCCGTTCTGGCCCGGATCGGCATCGAACCAGTCGTAGTCGTTGTAGGTGGCCGGGCCGTTGCCCTTGGCAAGCGGATCGTTCGTGCCGGTCCACAGGTAGAGGCGGTTCGTGTTGGTGCCGGTCTGCGAGGAGCAGTGGTAGGCGTCGCAGACAGTAAACGCATTGACGAGCGCCCACTGGAACGGCATGTCGCCTTGCGCGAAGTAACCCATCGAGTGGTTGGCCTTCACGCGCGGCCAGGCGCTCATGCGGCCGTGGTCCCACGCGAGTTGCGCATCGGCCCACGAGTGCGGCGTGCCTTCTACGCGCATCACCGGGAAGTTCTGCTGCGTGTTCAGGCGGAACGGTGCGATCGCGGCCGGCGTGCCGGTGGCCGTCTGGTTCGGTTGGTACCAGACGGTCTTGCCGACGATGCCGGGCGCATCGGGCACGGGAATGGGGAAACGGTCGGCAAAGCCGCGCACGCCGTTGAGCGTTCCGAAGTAGTGGTCGAACGAGCGGTTCTCCTGCATCAGCACGACGATGTGTTCGACGTCGCGCAGCGTGCCGGTGCGGCGGTTCGCAGGAATCGACAACGCCTTGGCGATCGCGGGCGGGAAGCTGGTCATCGCCGCGGTGGACGGTCTGGGTTGCTCATGGGTGGGAGTCCTCGTGCTGAAGGTTGTTCTGCCGTTGTTCTGTGTCGGCGTGTCGCCACGCGCAACGGTAGGCAGCGCCGATGACCCGGCCGTGACGCGCTGCGCGCGATTTGTTGTGAGGATTTGCGAGCGTCACCGGGCGGTCATCGACACGTCACGCTGAGGCACAATTCGCGCCCCGCCCTGCTCCTCGTTCGCTTCCCTCATGGCCGACGCGCCGACCCCCCCCGCCAAGACAGCCGCGCATCCGCGCAGCATCCGCAGCTTCGTCGTGCGCGCGGGCCGAATGGGCCCGGGTCAGACTCGCGCGCTCGCCGAACTCGGCCCGCGTTTCGTGATCCCGTATTCGCCGCAGCGCCACGACTTCGATGCGAGCTTCGGCCGGCATGCGCCGCGCGTGCTCGAGATCGGCTTCGGCATGGGCGATGCAACGGCGGCGATCGCGCAAGGCATGCCCGAGACCGACTTCATCGGCGTCGAGGTGCACACGCCGGGTGTCGGTGCGCTGCTCAAGCGCATCGGCGAGATGGGCCTTGCGAACCTGCGCCTGATCCAGCACGACGCCGTCGAAGTGCTCGAGCAAATGATCGAACCGGGATCGCTTGCCGGCGTGCATGTGTTCTTCCCGGACCCGTGGCACAAGAAGAAGCACAACAAGCGCCGCCTGATCCAGGCCGAGTTCGTGCGCCTGCTGGCGAGCCGGCTACAGCCCAGCGCGTACCTGCATTGCGCGACCGACTGGCAGCCGTACGCCGAACAGATGCTGGAGGTGCTCGGCGCCGAGCCGAGCCTGCAAAACAGCGCGACGGGCTACGCGCCCAAACCCGACTATCGGCCGCTGACCAAGTTCGAGAACCGCGGCCTGAAGCTCGGCCACGGGGTGTGGGACCTGGTGTTCGTCAAGCGCCCGTGATGTCGAGGTGCTTCAGTCGGCCCAGGTGACGAGCCCCGTGTAGGCCGTGACCAGCACGACGATCCCGAACGCGATCCGGTACCACGCGAACGGCACGAATGTGTGGCTCGAGATGTAGCGCAGCAGCCAGCGAACACACAGCCACGCGGCGACGAACGAGAACAGCAGCCCGACCGCGAACAGCGGGATGTCGGCCGCCGACAGCAGCGCGCGTTCCTTGTACAGGCTGTACAGGCCGGCGCCGATCAAGGTCGGGATCGCGAGGAAGAAGCTGAAGTCCGTCGCCGCCTTGCGCGACAGCCCGAGCAGCATGCCGCCGATGATCGTGGCGCCCGAGCGGCTGGTGCCGGGAATCATCGCGAGGCACTGCACGAGCCCTACCTTCAGCGCGTCGAACGGCGTCATGTCGTCGACCGACTCGACGCGTGTGACCCCCTGCGTGCGGCGCTCTGCCCACAGGATGATGAAACCGCCGAGGATGAAGGTGCTCGCGACGACGACCGGCGTGAACAGATGTTCCTTGATCGCCTTGCCGAACAGCAGCCCGAGGATCACGGCCGGGAAGAAGCCGATGGCGACGTTGATCGAGAAGCGCTGCGCCCGTGCATCGCTGCCGAGACCGGCGATCGTCTCGCGCACGCGCTGCCAGTAGACGATGATCACCGCGACGATCGCGCCGGTCTGGATCGCGATGTCGAACACCTTGCTCTTGGCGTCGGAGAACCCGAGCAGCGAACCGGTCAGGATCAGGTGCCCGGTGCTGGACACCGGAAGGAATTCGGTCAGGCCTTCGACGATGCCCATCACGGCGGCCTTGACGAGAAGGATCAGATCCAAGAAGCACTCCAGTTCGAAATATGCAAGACGAGGCTCAGCGGGCCGGCTCGGGAATCAGCGTGATCGTGAGGCCACGCGGTGTGACGCGAATGTCGCTCGGCAGGTAGCCGCGGCCCTGCACCGTTTCGAGGTCCTTCGCCTTCAGCGTGTAGACGACCGGGTCGCCGAGCAGCTTCTCGGCAACTACGCTGCCGATCCGGTCGAGCGAGCGAGCAGCCCCCGGCAGCACGCCGGCCTCGCGCAGTTCGGCGCGCTCGATGCGCAGGTCGGCGAGCCGCACAGTGTGGTCGCTGCCCTCGTAGCGCAGCCCGTAGCTCAGCAGTGTCAGGCGCGGCGCGGCAACGTTGAGCAGCGCGGCGCAGCCCGCGAGCCACAGCACTGCAAGGCCCAGATAGACGGCCGGGGCGGCGCGGCGGCAAGGGAACGACATGGGGCGCGATTCTAGGCAGTACGCCTCGGGAGCGGCCTGGACCCGAACCTTGACCCGGAGGAACCCGCTCGGTACATTACTGACCCACCAGTCAGTA
>Ga0307516_10007572_pt1 | contig 12448 bp, 11 predicted proteins | sample 19_EM_MG_FD_203310 | JGI IMG/M metagenome (GOLD analysis project Ga0307516, IMG submission 203310) | Populus trichocarpa ectomycorrhiza microbial communities from riparian zone in the Pacific Northwest, United States - 19_EM | ecosystem: Host-associated > Plants > Roots > Unclassified | place...
GGACCTTAACTTGTTAAGTTACAGAGACGTATTCTTCAGTTAACTGCGATTGCTGCGGCACTTGTACCGACGTCACCAGACATTCCTGGAAGCATCTAGACTTATAGATTGCGACCACGGATGCACCTGAGAAGCATTTAGCCAGTAAGGGCTGCGATCAGGAGCACGAGGGTGACGACGCCTACAAGGGGGTGCAAACGAAGATTGTTCGCAAGCACTCAGATCGAAGATCTTCTGGGTCCATACCTATCAATCAGTGCCACGTCCCAATCAACCATATCTCCCTCAGACGAGGAGAGACGCTGTTGCGTAACACCGAGGTATTGCGCTTCCCGAGTTAGCCCGAGGGCAGACGGCCAAAGAGTCGGCGCGACATTTAAAGAGCGCCAGTTTCCTACGTAGAGAGGCATCAGCAGCGATCAGTCGGAAGTTGAGCCTTAACAATATTACATTGTTTCTGGGATCAACTCTCTAGTGGTATTTCGAACACGAATCTCTTAGTGAATTTCCCACCCGCTCCCGTGCGAATCCTTCGGGACTACACAGTCACTCCACTGCCATCATACAAGTGTTGCCCGCTCAAGGGTGATAGACTGTTGGTGACCACCTGGGCGATTGTGCCGTTGGTGAAACACCCAAGTGTTACAGGTGTATTAGCGAAACTGAAGGTATATGTCATCCCAGTTGTCCAGACTTACACGATTCTTCTTTCAAGACGCTGGCTACGTAGGGTATCGGCAGTAGAATATCATACAGAGAACAAATTGACTATATGTGGCAGTGACGGAAAACTTCGAGAAATTTATCCAACGGGACAGCAATCGGTTGGAATGCCTATAGCGGCGTCCATCCACACTCCGGAGACGATAGAGAGTGAATATACCATCAACGATGAAGGAGCAGATACAGCGATGGAAATTATCCTCGACGAGCTCGACAACTGGATAGCGGGAAACGTTTAGCGTCTCTGTGGATTCAGGAACACAGCTGGCACGAAATGGTGGCTCCTGAAGATTTGGGAAGTACTATGAATAATCACACACCACTAACAGAAAAAGAATACCCCCTACACCTTATAGGTTTTGAAGTATCGATTTGGGATGCACAGCAGGCGGGACTGTCGAAGGGGGACTCTACTAGGATAGGTAACGACTCTAAAGACAATACAGATACTAATGCAAAGGAGAATACGGTAGTGTTGGATCAATTACAGCAACAGCGCGTTAGGCGGAGGAAACTAATAGCAATGGCAGTGAGTGCAGAGAGCCTCACGAATAACGTACCACTTACATTTAATAAAGCACAGACATTCCCGATCGATCGCAGGCCTATGAAACGACCTATGACTACCGAAAACGAAACAGTTATCCACCAGTGGTTCAAGGACTCAGGTATATCGGTGGGCGAGCTCGACCGTGGACAGCGTAATCAGGTAGAGAGGTTATTGTATACATGGAAAGATATTTTTACAGATGATATGCTTAAGATCAAGGAATGCGATCTGGTCGAGCACGCCATTGATATTAAGCCAGGCACGAAACCGGTGAAGACCAAAACACCACTATACACTGAAGAGGAGATCACATTTTCGGCAAAACTGATCCCAGCGATGGAGAAGGCAGGACTCATAGCCAGATGTGACTCACCGTGGGTACACAGAACCAAATACCCTCCACGCAATAAAAGCGATCCGACAAAAGGACTAAGGCAAGTTCACAATTTTATCCCTATTAATAAAGTTACAGTTAAGAGTTTTTATCCGAGCCCCCGTATTGAGCAAATAACACATAATATGACAAAGAACGAAATGCAGTATTACTCATAGTTCGATGCCGCCAACGCTTATTGGTCAGTACCCCTGAGGAAAGGAGATGAGCTAAAAACAGCATTTGTGTGTCCTTACGGCCAGTTTTGCTATAAGAGGATGGGGCAAGGACTGAAGAACGTGTTCGCCACGTTCTCTCGGCTGAGAGACATTATGTGCGGACCTCTTCCTGAGCTCCCGGAACTGAAAGGTTCGGCGGAGACCAAAGAAGAAGCAAGGAGAAGAGGTAGGCCGCCGGAAGGTTTTAGGGCAGAAGCGGGCATTACAGGCAACGACGGTTTTGTTGCGTGCGACGGGATGGTCGACAACACCTATGTGGGTGCAGTCTCTTTTGACGTGATGATCGAATTTCTACACGATCGATTTTTTCCCCGTTGCGATTTCGCACGTCACTACCTTAAGCCCTCGAAGATGTTTTTGTTTTTCAAGACGCTGGTATTTGTGGGATTGCAAAAGGGACCGGACGGACTACGACCTTCGATGCTGAAACGGGAAACTATCTTGAAGTATCCAACACCGAGGAGCCAGGCCGAAGTGGAAACGTTTCTATACTGGACACCGTTTCTCAGAAGATTCATCCCAGGACGAGCAGAATTGGCACGAGTGATGAAAGGCGACGCGTCGGCAGAATCATTTGAGTGGACGCCAGAGAAAAATAAAGCATTCGCGGCAATCAAAGAAGCGATTGCAAATAACGCGATGAACGGTGGAAACCCTCAAGCCCAGTACCATCTGGCATGCGATGCAAGCAAGTTCGCCACAGGAGGTGTCCTATTTCAATTGCATGGTAACGTATCTGATAGGGTAACCGGCCACGATATGGAACCCGGACACTCGTGATGACCCCGCCCGCGACCGGAAAATCCACGTATTTCAACAACCACAGATAGATAGAAGCCTAAAATTTGCGTAGCCACTGGGGATATATAGAAAAACCTTCTGTACAGGCGACGCCATAATAAATTGCTCCTAAGACCTCTAATTGTGAACCTAGTAATAGAAACCCGTCCAACACACCCCTACCCTCCCCGTGGTCGTCGACTGCGCAGACTCATCTCCAAAGGCCGGTCAGGTAGGCGAGGATTAGGCCTTGCCTGTGTACTTAGCCTTGGGACTAGCACTGCAAGTTCTCTCTGAGTGTGGACTGAGAGGTCTTCCCACTCTTCAGGGTCACTAACGGTCCATGAGGTGGAGGAGGGACCTGGGCTCGCTGGGGCCACAATTCGCTGTTGAAACCTTAGCGAGATCAATCAAAAATTGAGAGGGCCTTCACTTACTATCCCAGGGCGTACTGCCAGACTGATGGAGCGCTGTGGGTTGATGGGAGTTTGGTGGGGTAGACCAGGTGGAGGTCCACCAGCAGTGGGGGCTGGCTCCTGGAAGCTCACAGATTTCTATGATGAGAGTTAGTAAAAGCTGGGGGAACTGCGGAGGTGTAGATGAGTACTTGGTTCTTCTCTTTTTTAGGTTTTCTTGTGGGTGCCCGGGTGTTGGTGGATTTTTTGGGGGGTGCGCTCGCCGGGGTGGGTGTTGGTGGGATCTCAATCGGCACATGCTCTCCTCCCTCTTCGTGGCCAGGCTCAATCTTGATCTAATATTCCAGTTAGATAAACAGTGGAAAGGGCAGGTAGTTGGGACAGACCTTCGGCTTTTTCCCCCGGGGTGGAGCTTTAGGCTTGCAGAGAGCCAGTTTGCGAAGCTCCTTCTCCTCCTTCAGCCGATTGGCTTCCTCTCTCTCTTCTCTCTTCCTAATGAGGTCGGCCCCATTGATAACCCGGGCCTTAGAGATCACCCGCTTGTCGGTAACTGCGGCCTTCTTGCCCCCATACTGTCGACGTACGTCAGCGAGCTCGATCCCCCGTATCTCCGCAGTTGCAAGTGCTGTCTGCGCTATGTGGCCATAGCGCTCGACAACTGCAATGGCAACATTGACGTCGCCAGTCTGCCGAAGGGTCTCAATCGCCAATTGGGTTTGCTGGCGCACATCGCGACTCTTGCGAGGAGTCTTGAGCTGCGCCAAGATGTCGGCAGGCTGCTGTGACGAAATGGCGGAGGCGGAGGCGGAGACATAGGCTGAGGTGGGGGCGGGGTTAGCACCGCCAATAATAAGTCTCGTGACGGCATCGGGATTGAAGGGATGAATCCCAGTTGCACGGAAAGCGGAGGCGATGTTCTTCTTGGTGTAGGCTTGCCGGCGTGCTGCGCTGTAGAATTTCCAAAAAGTTCCTTTCACAATACCTGTGCAAATCCCGGATATGATTGTCCGCCGCTTTGCCGTAATACTTTTGCAGGGGGGCAAAAAGACCGACGTCGAGGGGTTGGAGAAGATGCGTCGCGTGTGCTGGGAAACAAAGTAGTTGAATGTTGTTGTCGATCGCATACTGGATAAACTCGAGGGTGAGGTGCGAACGGTGGCCGTCCACGATGAGCAGACGAGTGCCATTGCCGCCCTTCCGGTCCTTCGTCGAACGGTCAAAATGGTACAACCACTCTATGCCTAGCTCGTCATCAGTCCACCCATTAGGTGAACAGGCAAACATCGCATCAGGGTCACTGGTTTCTGAATGCCAGCCCATATATTGTGCGGCTCCCTTGTAAATTACGAAAGAAGGCAGCATGTATCCCTCTGCACAGCAGCATTCGACAACTGTGAGCATCTCCCGCGTTCCATCCTGCGTCACCCTTGGTGGCCGACGACCAGACCTGCAAACCACCTTCGCTCTCGATGATCGACCGATGATAAACCCTTTCTCGTCCATGTTGAAGATGTCTTTGGGCTTGAGGTTGTACTTGCGGATTAACCGTTGCACCTTCCGGAAGTAGTCCCGCAGGGTGGGAAGATGGCTAGTGTACTCCCGTTGCCGGTCAAGCTGAGTACCATACTTGGCTGCGAGTTCTGGATGACGTTTAAGAAAGTTTCCCACCCATCGTTTACCTAGCCCAGCCAGTGTAGGGTCCTCCTCTTCATCTGCCCGCTGCTGGGCTAACGCTTCTGCCATTGCCAGGAGAAGATCCATCCGCGGCGGAAATCCCCAGTCATCCAGCTGCTTGCACCAGGCCGCCAGCGCCTTCTCCATAGCTGGGGTAAGTCGCTGCTGGTGTACATGGCTTTCCTGACGTGATAGTCCACCTCGGGCGCGATCGGCGAGGGTGGAACTCGGAACTTGGTACAGAAGGGCGAGCGTACGGAAGGAGGTGCCCTCTCGATCTCTATGTGCCAGCGCAGCGGCGATATTGTCTTCACTGACGACTGATTTTTTCTCTTTCTTTGATTTGACGTTTGGGGGGGGTCTGGTGGGTGCCATATTGTCGCTGATGCTTTTGACCGGGCGGATTGTGGGTTTTTACTCGGCTGGCGGAGTAATATGCGGGGGGGGCCTGTCTGCTACTAGTGGTTTTTCAAGTGTCCGGGTTCCATATCGTGGCCGGTTACCCTATCAGATACGTTATATCAGCAGGAACGGACGCAACGAAATCCGAAATTCATCGAGAAGCTGAACGAATCATCATGTTTCTGTCATTCTGGATGACAGCCGCGGAATGCAATTACACGACAACCGAGAGAGAAGCGCTAGCCATCATCAGAAATCTTGCCGAGGTTAAATGGATGGTGACTGCATCACCGTATCTGATCAAAATATACACCGACCATATGGCGCTCAAAACACTTCTCGCCTCTCCGGATAACGACGCGTATGGGCGAATCGCGAGATGGCAAGATCGCCTAGGAGAATACGATTACGAATTGATTCACAGAAACGCCTCAGTCCATTTTATGGGGATCGCGGATGGAATGAGCAGACTACCGACGAGATGCCAATCGAAAGTTTTCGCCGAAGACACAGAGAGGATCGAAGCAATGATCGCAGGAGTGTTACCGGTCAAGGTAACAGGGACAATCATAGGAAGAAAACCAAGTGCGAAATGGGCTTGGGATTTTAGATCCTTAATGGCGGCCGCCACGCAAAAGGAGCCTAAAGTTACGAAGGACGATGTACCACCAATAAAGAAGGCGATGGAAGAAGACACAGAGACTACGAAGACGGCGAGGATGGACGTCCTTAAAGAGATGTGGAAAGACTGGCTGTCAGAGAAAGATTACAGATTAATTCTTTTATACAAATTGGGAGGAGAATTGGGATGGCAGGACGAAGACTTGGGACGTCAGGAAAAACGGAAACTGAGAGAGAGTTCAAAGCGGTTTGTTTTGGGACAGGGATCGGGAGAGTACCAGCCATTGTTTTACAGAGAAGAAGACGGGTCGCTAAGTCACTGTGTCAAAAATAGGGATATCGAGCGGACTCTGGCAACGATCCATGACACGCATGGTCATTTTAGCACAGGAATAACAGCCGGTCGAGCCTATGGTCGATACTATTGGCCAACAAGGATGCGAGATATAGGCTCCTGGGTGGCATCGTGTCCAGTTTGCCAATGCGTAGGACCACTTAGACAGTCCGGGCACCTGAAGACGATAGTACAATTCAGCCCATTCGACATGATCGGGATGAATTATGTGGGACCGATTTCCCCACGGTGCAAAGTAACGGGCAATCGATTCATCCTGATAATGGTCGACTACTTCTCGAGATTCCTATTCGCTCGAGGCTTTGCAGAATACCCGTCACAAACGACGACAATGAAGATGCTTCTCAATACGATCGCACCGATTTTTGGTTGGCCGAAGATGATATTCTGCAATAACGGCAGCCACTTTGTGGGAAAAGAAGTGAAAAGGCTCTTGGACGATTTCGGAGTCAAAATGATCAATGCCCCGATCACACACCCGTCATCTGTTGGACTATCGGAACGCTACGTTCAGATGATAATGGGCCGAATTCATCTGCAATGTATTGCGAAACGTTCCACGGATACCTGGGGCCTTCATATTTCACCAGCGATAATCGATATCAACACTCGTTAAGTACGTATTCACGGATTTTCTCCAGCGGAGATCCTGCTGGGATTGAACCCAGTAGCGAACCAGCACAAACCAGCGACAGGACGAGGAAGGCTGGCATCGGCAGCGTCCATCGATGAGATTCTGGGATGCAACATCGATCAATACAAATACTACACGATGACACGCAATGAGCAACGCGAACACGCAACTGCACGGTTATGCCAGTCGCAAGATAAGAAAGAAGCGAAACACGAACCTAAGTGGGAAGGTCCTCGAGAGGGAGATCTAGTGCTCGTAAGAGACAGAGTGTTGGACAATCAGAAAGGTGGAAAGTTGCGGCCCCGATGGCACGCACCAAGAATCGTCGAAAAAATCGCAGCGAACGGAAACACTGCGCTGGTACGAGAACTGCATAATGCACCCGACAACACGAAGAAATACCATTTCGATGATCTCAAAGTCTACGTACAACGACATAGTGACGACCCAACTACGAGAGGAGTTTCATACGAACGATCCACAATGGCATCACCATTCATCTCAACCAACTCGATCAGGCAACGAGCATTCCATCTCTCCATCTGAGCCATCGGGTCGAGGCTTGAAAATAGAAGGGGTGGTAGTGAGGTACGGACGGAAGTGGTGCTGGAAGCACCGGGATAGAAGTGGAGCAGGGAGCGCTGGGATCGAAGAGGTGCCGGAAGGAAGAGAGGGAAAAAAAAAAAAAAGGCGACCGAACTAACACACTGTTTCCCTGCTAATGAATGACCTGCGTGGATGACTGGATGTTGCCAGGTAAGTCACTCGATTATCCATATTTTTCGGGGGGGCGATTGTAGAGAAAAGTTTTGCTTGTTTTGTACTTTGTGCTTTTGCTACGGTTTAGGTGAGGAGCGAGCGATGGTGAATGAGCGAGGTGGCGGGACCGCACTTATGAACCGCGTTGTCAGTTTTTGTTTTGTTTCTTTGGTTGTCTTTGTTTTGTTCCTTTGCTTTCAGGCGGCGCGCAGTGGAGATTGGGACATCAGTACGAAAGGTGTGTTGCTTGCTTTATTTCACGCGGCAGGGCCGGAGACTGTACGGAGGGAGACTGTATTTGGGAAAGTCGGACATCATACTTCTACACGGTGGCAGAATTGGTGAACGTGGGGATCCTGTGGAGGCTAGTTTTGGTGATTTGTCATCGGCATGAGAAGTGGCTCGGCGAGCAGGGGGGAGGGAGAGAGCAGGGGTGACGGAGTTTGCTTGTCTTTCTTTTCCTTTCTTTTCTCAGGGTCCTTCTCTTATGTACACGATCATCGCGACAGTCATCAGCAAAACAGCAAAACGAATCACCTTTCTCTACTTCGAGTTCCTTCGTTCATCCTCATCGTGAACCCCACTCGACGTACTCCAGTAGCACGAGCGAGTTGGATTTAGGGTTTTCAGCGTGCAGCGCCGTCCATCCATTGCCGTCAACCGCCGAGACGTCGGCGCCTCGATCCAAGAGCTGTCGGGCCACCGCCACATGCCCGTTCTCGGCCGCGGCGTGCAGCGCCGTCCACCCGTTGCCGTCAACCGATCCACTCCCCCGAGCCTTTTAAGCGCCCATCGCTGATACGCATGTGGTGATATTGGTGATTTGTGTACGGAACCGTGGAGATCCATTCCAGGATCTCGGTTCTCTCTAGTTCGGTGTCAGTCAGGGTCTGAAAATGTTGGAGGGCTAAGCATGATTCCGATACACGTGTCGCTTACTCTTGGGTCTACCAGCGAGGTCTCGTTAGCCAACCGTAAGATCCTTCGAACTGCTCTTCACTGGATTTCAGGTAATTACCCGCTGTCGGTGCCGACGTTGGTCGGACCTTGAAACACTTCTCGTAATTCGGCATGCGTGGAATGATGGTAGATCCGTTGGTTCTCTGTACTCTCACTAATGTCCATGTTGGACTGGTGGAATGTCGGGCCGATCGTTGCTTGTTATGCGATTACTGGTGGGTTGATGGTTGAAGTATGTAGATGTGGTACACTCTGTGGCCGGGCGATGTTGCTGCGAAGGTGCGCTTGTGCATGCAAATAATAGATATACATACAGTACACAGACAAAAGTCTTCGTGATTGGCCAAATCGTGTCTCAGTTCAGCCGCATTGACCGGGGATCCTACCCCACCTTCTCCTCCTCTTCCGCCATGATTTCTCTCTACCACTGACTCAAACATCATGATTCACACACTAAAGAAACCCCGCGGGACACTGAAGCCTTAGATGGTGAAGATTCTGAAATATCAAAAGAAATGCGACGGATAACGAAGAGAGTTGAGCAATGTCGAAAAGGGTATGATCATCGCTTTCTTCGTCATCTACGGAGTCATCTCCGCCGTATCCCTCCTCGTCGGCCCCTGGTCAACGGTAAAGAGTTCCGTCCAGCGGTACTATAAACGCGGCACGACGGATAATCTCCCACGATCCGGCCGGCCCGAGGTCCTTAGCAAAAGAGACAAGCGAACGATCCTACGCGCTTTACGGAAGCACAGGCAGTATGCACGCGAACAAATTCGTCGGATCTATGCCCCCCATATTACCCTTCGCACCCTCGATCGCTTGCTCCGACAGCACAATATAAAGAAGTGGCTAGCGAAAAAAACGACCGAGGTTAAAGACGGAACACGCAAAGGCCCGACTTCAATGGGCTCTCGCACACAAGGACTGGACTGAGGAGGATTTCGAGCGGGTGATTTACAGCGACGAGTGTAGTGTGGAGCAGCAGCCTGCAGGACAGCAGAGATGGGTCTTCAGTACGCCGGGACAGGAGAGGTGGCATGTAGACACCGTCAATCCTGTGAAGCATCGTCAGGTGAAGTTGATGGTATGGGGTTGCTTCTGGGGCAAGCAGCGTGGCCCACTGGTTCCACTGAAGACCGGCTCCGTTAACGCCCATGTGTACCGAGATCTACTACGTCGCTGGTTGCTTCCAGTCCTCGCGGACGTGCGGGCAGCCCTCGGAAATCCGCTTTTTCAACAGGATAACGCCAAAATTCACACTGCGAATCTCATGCTGTCATTCTTTGATCGTTATGCTGTTCCGCTTGAGTCCCATCCCGCCTACTCTCCGGACCTGAATCCCATCGAGCACGGCTGGACCTTGCTGAAGCGGCAGCTCCGAACGGATTACCCAGACCTTGTCAGCTACCCTGGAGGCCCCGAGAAGGTGAAGGCGAAGCTGGCAGAAGTTCTTCCTGTCTGCTGGGAGAAAATTCCGCCCAAGCAGTTTGAGGCTCTGTGGAGGTCAATGCCTTCCCGGGTGCAGGCAGTCATTGATGCGAAGGGATGGTACACCCGCTATTAGTCACTGTACCGCTGGGATCATTGTTTTGTCTTTCTTCTGTTCTCATCTCGGTTTCTCTTTAATGTCCAGTATCTAAGTACTTGAATAATGGTACTCTGGAGGAGGGGCTACCCCCGGTCAAGGTGGCTGAACTGAGACATGATTTGACCAATCACGAAGACTTTTGTCTAGGTACTGTATGTATGTTATGTACATTCCTGGTTTCCCCAACCACCCCGCTTTCTCCTCACTTGCACTTGTTTCGACCAGCCGCCGTACCACGTGGACGTGCGATATGCGTGAGCTGGGAAATTGCCATGAAGATAGTCATTCCGTTTCCCTATTGGTTGGTAGAGGGGCGCAGTCAGTAGTGGTTCTCGAATTCCACCAATAACTAGAATACGAGGGAGCAGTACTATTTCATGCAGGTCTTACCTGACATTATCGACGGCGGTTGTTAACTATGTACAAAAGTCCAAATAGAAAATTTGGTAGTTCAATCGGTCCACCCACCCTACCAAATTTAGTGACCACCGTCACAATCTTCCGGACGCACTCCGGCAGGGTATTATGTTGCATTCCCGACGCTGTGGACGCGCCCTGGCTAGGGTGTTGCATGGGGCGGGCTTACAAATCGTGGATGGGCAACGCTTTGACCATCCGGACGATACCTGCCACGGCAAAGCGCGTCCCGACGCGAAGTGTCGCAGCGCGAGTCCTACGGATGCAGAGTGTCAAGGCTAATGTCTTCTGGACGCAGAATGTCAAGGCAAATGTCTACCAGACGCAGCTTCTCAAGGCGACTGTCTTCCAGACACAGCGTGTCATGGCGAAGCGCGTCCGGACGGGGCGTGTCTCAGCATCCGTCAACTGGACGCAGCACGTGTCATACGGACGCAGAGTGTCAAGGCGACTGTCTTCCGGACACAGCGTGTCAAGGCAAAGGCCTTCTGGACACAGCGTGTCACGGTGAAGCGCGTCCGGACGACGCCTACCACGGCGAAGCGCCTCGGGACGGGGTATGTCACGGCATTTGCCATCTGGACGCAGAGTGTCAAGGCTAATGTCTTCCAGACGTAACTGTCACGGCGACTGCGTCCGGACGCAGCTGTCACGGCACTACTCGTCCAGACGCAACTGTCACGGCAATGTGCGTACGGATGCAGCTCGCCAGGGCACCTCGCGACGAGACGAGGAATGTGAAGGCAAATGGGATCCAGACGAGGCTAACGACGGCGCACCACACATAGGCAACAGAGCGGCCACGGTGCTAGCATTCAGACGCGACTGTCAGGGCACTGTACATTGCAGCGAAGTCTATCAAACACGCAGTTGGTTCCAGTCATTGTGACCCAATCCAGTTCCAGTCATTACATCTAATGTACATCTATATATGCTATCACACTTAGCTTACCCAGTGCAAGCACCCAGCGTCACATTCATCGCCAAGATGATCGCCTGTAATGCTGTTCTTATGTGGGTGGAATCGCTCGGCGTGTGTCAAAAACAAAGGATCGGCAGACATGACAAGACGCGATGAGTCCGATGTCAATGAGGATACCGGTGACAAGGACGATCGCGAGTGAGACGTCGCACGTAGGCCGACGAGCTTCGTGACATAGTTAGCACAGCTCTCAGAGGAACAGAGACAGTGGGAAGTTGTACAATACGACCCAACGCGTATGATGTCGATGAGGATGCCGGCGGCGTGAATATCGAGTGAGACGCGACGAGTACGATGTCGATGAAGATACCGGCGGCGTGGATGATAGCAAGTAAGATTAGACGATTGCCGGTGGCGAGTATGATTAAAGAAGAAGAAAAAAAATTGAGGCTCATGCCGTTGTATTTTGCTAGACGAGAAGTGGTGTGCGAGCCGAGCAATACGCAAGCGTAGGCACTGACGGCGGTTGTTAGTAACAAAAGTCCCAATGGAAAATTTGGGCGTCGGTTGGTAGGTACCACACTAATGTCGTGACCCCAATCGCAATTCCAGCCAGCAACACAAAACCAATTAAGTTCTTTTAATACTGCTCACGGATGATAGATAAAATCGTAGCGGATCACCCCCTGTTGTCAGATTATCGATTGGAGCGTTGGTTGTTGATGTATCCACAGAAGAGCAGTGATGGTAGTGGTGGTGGTGGTGGTGGTGGTGGTCATGTGACATGTCCCCAAGGTGACGAACAACTCGTCTCAACAACACCTATGATCGATGCATGAGAAACCATCCCTTATATCGAGGAGCGTGCGAGTGAGAAGTTGTGATCCGGACCGCCCTTTCTCTCGCGAGGTAATCTTTGTTTCCTCGGAGGGATGCGGGTGGGTCGGACATGGATTCCTCCGAGGTGTCTGCCCCTCGGAAGGAACGTGGGTGGATTCATTGGTCATAGTCGGGGTGTAGATAAGATAGATG
>Ga0307516_10007574_pt1 | contig 12447 bp, 19 predicted proteins | sample 19_EM_MG_FD_203310 | JGI IMG/M metagenome (GOLD analysis project Ga0307516, IMG submission 203310) | Populus trichocarpa ectomycorrhiza microbial communities from riparian zone in the Pacific Northwest, United States - 19_EM | ecosystem: Host-associated > Plants > Roots > Unclassified | place...
TGATGCTATCTGGACACTCAGAAGAGCGGAGCAGTCTACAATAGCGGCCAGCCCTCATCCCACTGCAGAGGAAATTACGGCTTCCAGGCCTATTTCTGCGGAGTCACCTCGTGGTTACCAGCCAAGGCACCATTTTTCAGGAAGGCTCACTCTTCATGTAACTTTAATGTTTCCAATGAAGTTCCAGCTGACGATACGATCGAATTTAGGAAAGTGTCTGACAGCACACAGTGCACATGCTGGGGAGAGAAAGCAAAAGACACCCATTCCCGAAGGTCGCATCTCTACAAGAGACCAACCTGTATGCTGCAACTGGTCGAGGGGGACCCACCGCTGAGGACTTCTGCTTGGATTTTCACGGTCCGCTAGCCTCGGACTGGAATGGATGTGCTACGGAGGTGTTTGTGTCTGATTTCACTGAATGCGGATGGTATGGTTCTCCAAGTAAGGATGATGTCAAGAAAGCATTCCGAACACACATGCGCACTTTGCGTAAGCAATACGCAAGGTTGCATGCCGAGGTCCCTCCCGACGACAAACAAATGCAGATACAGTGCGATGAAGAACAAGCAAAGGTGAGAGATCAACGCCGCCGATCAGTAAGACCTTATCTATCTGACTTTTCAGAAAGTGTATAATTTTGCCTTACCACAGCTACGACACCACCAGGAAAACGCGTGCCTCGTACATCCAGACCTCTCACGCTTCAAACTTCTCTGGAAGACACTCCCTCATGACGTGATGAGTGGTGACGAAACTGACCGCCAACCTGGCCAGCACCGATATGCAATCATGCGGCTGAACTGGTGCTCTCAGGCCGCTACCGAATGGCTGCGTGTGTTTGATCATGTTCACCTTTCCTCTCGATTCAATAGCAATGGTCGAGCCAAGAGAGGTGCTTTCCTGCACGTTCAGGTTCCCTCTTGTCGGGTGGAACTCTCCAGCCAAGCAGTCCCACGACTACCAAGCAATTTCTACGATGAAACTTGGCTCCTGACTTTAGATGACCATGCCAAAGCAAAGCTGGATATGCTACCAGAGGTAGACTTGTCCCATACTCCTGCTATCTTAAGGTGAGACAATGTACCTCCCTCCCTCCTCCGCACTCAATCATACATCTTCAGATTGGCAGATAAATACAAGAACATGAAAGGAAGGAAACTTGGGGGGAGTGAAGTGGACATGGCCACTTAAATTCCAATCTTCTACGGTAGATGCAAGTCGGTGGAATAGTTCCCTTTTCCTATTTGATGTTGCAGCCTTAAAAATGACTTTCCCAACTGTCGATATCTTACTCTAGTTTTTTTTACTGTATATATCCACTGACTCCCACGTTCATTGGGGAAGGTTTTGTCTGGATTTGGTGTACAACTTCATGTGTCCCGGATTGCCAGGAGTCTTTTCCGCCTTCATTGAGCCCTGGTCCTGTTCTTCTGCCAAAGTTTGAGAGATGAAGGGGTGCTGGCACATCTTTTTCGAGTTGGCATGGTAGAGAGTCATTTATCGTGGATATTGATTATTGTTGTGCAATCGCCCGGCCGACAGCTTGAGGCCATCAGCAGAACAAGATTACGGATTCACTTCCCTCGCTTGCGGACAATGCCTTATCCAAGTAGAGTCTGACTTTCTGAAGTTCTGACACAGTGCTAGGCTATCGGACCACCATCCAGAAAGGCTCTACATAGCGCATTACACACTCGAGCAGAATCACAGGAAGGTAGCAGGCACGTGTAACTCTCATTCAATTGTTTGTTCTGGTAGACCTTACAGCCTGACCATGAAGCACTTCTTTTCCAGAGTTCTGCAAAAATGATATCATTGCTGTCGGATTAGCGATGGAACATCTAGGATTCCCAAATGTTGCCACTATCGTTGTGCGCCTGATGGTAACAAGCCAATATTTGTACTCTCCTTGCTAAGTTTACGCAGCCCCTGGTGAAGCTTCAACGATCGATATACTCCTCCACCCTGAGGATTAAGTCCATATGAGCCTGGCGTCTTAAAGTCACCTGGAAACAACTAATAGCGTGTACGTTGGCCGTCAACCATTTTCAAAACAGAATCTGGAGGCTGATCCACTGGCCACATCCGTGCAGAAACCTAACATTCGCTGAAAAAGTGTCCCTAATCCGGATGTGGACACGAATCCGCTCCGCTTCACGTGACCGTTTCACAACAAAGAAAGTACTGTCCTGCGTTGTTCGTACCCTCACTTTCTTCACCTCATCTATCATGCCTCTAGCAAAGGATCTTGCAATCTACCCTCCAGAAGTATTTGAACTTATGGGTTTGCCTGTGAAAGCTATATTTCTATCGGACCAGGTTTGCCAGTTGGCTCTAGGTTCAGTTACGACCATTCTTTCTGGCGATTCTGAGGGCAAGGCCAAGGTTGATGTCAGAGTGAATGGGCTGTGCGACACGGTAACCTTGTGGCCCCATCATAAGACCAGCATTGCCTGGATGCGCGAACGCGAGAGTGGCGTAAAGAGAGGCGGCATCATCAGTGACGACATGGGGTATGGCATCTAAACAGACTCTTTAGCTTTCTGACATTGTTCGTGCAGTCTTGGAAAGACGGTCCTGGGCATAACGAGAATACTCAATAATTGCCCCACTTCTGAACAGCGTGCATAGGGCTGGACAAAGGCCACTCTGTTCGTATTTTGCTTTCATTTGTCAAGAACGTGCTGACGTGTTACAGAATTGTATGTCCACTGCAAGTCCTGGAACAATGGCGAACAGAAATCAGAAAGTTTGCAGTTGGTGCGCGAGTTGTCCAGCACCATGGCCAGACTTGGGGAAGAGGTAGGTACTGTGCGATCCTTCCTTTTTAGCTCTGATTATTTTTTCAGATGTTTCCGTTTTGGAGGAAGCGAACGTTGTGATCACTACGTATGAAACGGTTGTGTCGGAATACAACCACGAGATCGGAACAGGAATCGAGATCCCACGATCTCGAGCTACTGCAGACTTGGCTCCGTGCACCAATGCTCAGGACAAGTCAGCACTCTTTAGGCTGTCATGGTGGAGAATCATCCTTGGTAGGTTGCGCACGTTTGATCATCTTCATCCTTGGACTTCACAAACCTGGTAGATGAAGCTCACAAAATCAAGAGCCGCACCGCCAAGGTGACCGTTGCATGCTGTAGCTTAACGGCAAGGTATCGCTGGTGTTTCACCGGAACACCTTTGTGAGTTTGTTATCGCTATTGTTGCATGGTTTTATTACTGGACATGTTTCACAGGCAAAACAACCTTGAAGAACTCTATCCACTGTTTGCGTTCTTGAACATGCAGCCTCTTGGCGACTGGGACGACTTCAGCCGTCTTGTCAGCAAACCTATCAAAGCTGGACGTTCCGATTTGGCTATTCAACAAATCCATGTAAGTTGCGTCCTGCTCGACTCCATCACCCTTGACGTCGGTTTTAGATTGCCTGAAGGAGATTATGCTCTGTCGCCTCAAGGGGGCGTGCACCGAGCAGGGCACCGACTCGCTTCAACTTTCACCACGAAATTTGCATGTTACTTGCTGTAAGTTCGAGGAAGCCGAACAGGTCGTGTACGAGGCGTTGGAGAAACAATTGCAAGGCAGGGCCAAAGAGTTGGTTATAAAGGGCGTGAGCAAATCTTTGGCGCAGGTGCTGAGTATGATTGTGCGCCTCCACCAAGGCATGCCATCCACTACTTCTAGAGTTGCTTCAGCAAAATCACCGTTTTGTAGCGTGCGGTCATCCGGAACTGGTTAACAAGTGAATCTCTTGCGGCAACATGGACGTAGGTAAAGATCCTTCCGACCCACTGGACTGGTTGAGTCGATACGTCATGGAATTACGAGGTGAAGTCGACGATCTTATCAAAATATGTTCTGAACCCAGGATATGCCCAAGCTGTCGTTCTTCGTAAGGCTTGCCCATTCCTACAGTGCTCCACATGGCTCATTCACAGGGCAGGCTTACGGCGCATCACCAAAGGGCTGTCCAGTGCAAGAGATGTGGAACCATGATTGAGGCGGAAACAGAAACAGAGGGCCTTGACTTAGCTCGCATGCTGCTTCCTCCAATGTCATCCAAAATCAGAACACTGGTCAACCTAATACGTGACATTAACGCTCGCTCAAATGGCAAAGAGAAGACCATCATTTTCTCACATTTTGTCGCCATGCTAGACTTAGTGGAGGCCTTCCTTACTGCAGAGGGCATAGTTTCCATCTGCTGTGAGAGTTCCATGGGTTTGAATTCTGTGTTTATTAATCACCTTCCTACCCCTAGATGACGGGTCAATGAGTAAAAAGGATTGTGAGCACAGCCTGGATGTCATATGCAACAGCATGAGTACCAAATGCATACTCATGTCCATTGGAGCGGGAGGTACAGGTTAGCACTCGTGAGCCCTCGCATATTCGAAATTGACGCTAATGAGTAGGCTTGAATCTCGTCGCCTGCAGCAATGTCATTTTACTCGAGCTGTGGTGGAACCCTGCAGTCGAGGGAAGTATCCTCATGCTGTTGTGGTTGAAGATGCTGACAATCCACAAAAAAAATAGGAGCAAGCATTTGATCGCGTGCATCGGATTGGCCAACAACGCCCCGTTCATATTTATAAATTGGTGGTACAGGACACCATAGAAGAACGAATTCTGAAGGTATGCATTCAGTGTGCCCTTCATCTGACGGTATTCTCACATCTGCGAAGCTTCAGGACCTGAAGAGGAAACTAGCAAGCGAGACTTTGGGGGGACAGTGCCTAGGTCTGGAAACGCCATTAAATCTCAATGACATGAAGTGCCTCCTCAAGCTGTGAGCGCCATGGAGCGTACACACCAAGACTTCCTGCTTCATTATGAGATCTCAAGTCTGCCTCCAATCGGCCGAAGAATGGACGGATGGTTCAAATTCCACGCTACCCTTCGGCAGTGAACTGTGATATCTACTTGTCTGCATAAATGTACTAACTGTGTGGTAACTTGAGAGACCCTATCGCCTAGAAGAGGCTTCTTATTGATATCGTTGTCACATTTGTACTCCCCTTTAGCACCCTATATACATACATGCCACAAGGTTGTGGATTTTCTGGCTGAGGTTTTCTGTGTCGAGTTCAGCAGACTCTAGGCTCCGCCAAAGGCTGGATGGATGACTTTCAGTTATCGAGTCCCGATGATTACTGCCAACACGATCTATATTGCCTGCGAGAAAGCGTCCAGGTCAACTCGAGCTATGTATGCTGGTGCCGTCATTACCATGTCCGGACTACTTCGTGGCCTTCACTGTAATGTTTCATGTGGTGAAATACTACTAGCGAATATGATGGATGGGAACCCAGCACTGTGCCATTGAAATATCCCAATTCGCGCACAAAGGAGCACCACTATGGGGTCACCCGGGTCTCTGATCCAGAATCCGGACTGATGGGAGGCACAAGCACTTACATCCCCGAGGGTCAGTATCCATATTGGCACATAGAGTCAGTCCTCCGTCCTTGGTCGGACAGAAAGGTATATTTTATATGGAACCATGTAGAACTTCGTGTGTGTTTTATTCACTTCTCAGTCACTACTGAGCCTAGTACAGGTACCGAGCTGGCACGCATCAGGGGTCTTTTATTATCACAAAGGCCACCGCGCTTTCTTTGCCAAACCAACCTGGCAGTATAAAGCCTCTATGAAAGATGAATCCCATCCCTCTCCTACCTGTACCAATGCCCCCCACAACCCATGCAATGTCTCGTAGGGGTATCAGGCATTACTCACCATATAATCTACGATCTCGCAGTCCTAACCAAAGGCTTGAAGACCATTTGTCACTGCCTCCAAGAAGGCCACCTACAGTGGCTCGTGCCGACCCACCGGCATATTGTCATGCTCAAAACCAAGCGCCTCAAGTCAATATCGTGAGTCAGACCGAATTCAATAAGCCTACTTACTGCTTACCATCGTCGACACAGACTGTAGTCTTCCTTGACCACATCTCTCGGGTCTGTCCTTATTTTACTTCTTTGTTGACCTTTACCAAGATACTGTTGCAGAACATGGGAGGCCTTGGAGACCAGCTCAATCACATCCTGGAAATGCTGGATTGAATAGTATAATCATTCAGGGACAAAGGTAAGGGACTTTCACAATCACGACGATTGCCACCATTTATTTTCGCACAGGGTCCCCGACCAGATTGGCATTGTCTGACGCTAAATTTTGGTGGATAGGATCACAATTAAGTAGTCTGCAACCAGAAGAGTAATTTCGTGCAAGCTAATTGTGTCACATATATATGTATATCTACTATACCCTAACACTGCACTCTGGTGTGATTTAAAACCATCCATGTGTCATAGATCCGTTCAAATCTATGCTATGATGCAGCAGACTCTTCCACTTGGAGTCCCCCGTGCTAGATACTCTGGGCGCATATATTTCTCGTTTCCCTCCACATGCATGTGTCCTGCTTGATGTCCTCTGTGTTGATGTCTTTCTCATCGATTATCCGACGGATGTGATTCCTGAAGGACTAAGACCTGGTTTTGAGGTGGGGTTCGCACTGGTCGGATCATACTGATAAAATTCGATGTGGGAGGTATTATGTAGTCTCGAGCTACTCATAATAGTATTTATCAGTGTTCGAGCTCAGGCCTCAGGTCGGATGCCGATGCGCACGCAGTTATCAGTGACCCAAAATTGTAACATATCGTGCGGCGAATTACTTCTAGCTACTATGATGGATGGGAATCCGACACCCGTGCATCGAAATAGAGTCCCAATCCGCACACAAAAGAACACCGCCACAGGATAATCCTCCACAACCATACTATAAGCTTCCCTTGGCATCATGGAACTGATCGTCATTTCCCGGCGGTTCTTCGCCAACACTTCAATGCACCAGAATCACACCGTCACTCGCCACTCGGTATCAACGTTTCTAGTCCCGACATGGTCCCTGCAATCAATTGGCGTGGCTTTATTCAAGTGTCGCTGCCATGCACGGACGGACAACTGCTGCAGACCTAGGTAGGGTACTTCGTCATCATCTGCAATCCACCTCAATACCTCATCTCTCATCTCTCATCTCGTTCCTCCCATCGACGAATTTTTTCCTCTCTCATCCGTACTACACCCTGCTCCCTATGACGTGCAATAAGCCTCGCCATCTACGTTTGCGACTTTCTCGCCAGAAGCCTGAAAATCTTTTGGCGCGACATGGTTCCGGAGTAGATGGCTTGGTGTGCGAAATACTTGATAAGTTGAAGCTTTGTCCTTTGATTCAAACTACTGATCCTGATGCAATCGAACCACTCTCTGTTAGGTAGCGAAAGTCTGATGCTGTCAATCACTGGTACCAGCTGTTCTCTCGTTATGTGGCCCATCTCATCTCACCGGGTTGGCATGCTCAAGGTCACCAGATGTGCGTGTCTCCTTTCGCTGATGTCAATTTCAGGTGGCACCTCTACGGATGTTTCCGGTCTCCTACGAACCCAGATCGGGCACCGACAACCATTGCTGGCCTTCAGTGGAGGCTCCGCTTCATGGGGCTTATGTTTCTTTGTCGGTGACAAAGGTTCTTTAAGCATCAAGGTAGCCATCCAGCTATCGGGTGTGTTTAAAAAGGACTCACGCAATGCTCTTCGGCAACCACATCTTTTATCCATTTCCATCTCGTTTTTTTCCCTCCATGTTTTCTACAACTCCTTCCAGATCTCGCACCATCCACTACCCACCATATGGTCCCTGTATTGGCTTTCCGCTGAAGCCACAAGTTTACTCCGTGCCACTTCCCCAGTAAGAGTCCAAACTAGATTGATGATGACACGCGTGCAGACTCCCTTGGACAGTATGCTTTGCCCTGATGAAGTTGGCTCTTCCGAGGTTGGAGAGGCTCTCGGTGCTGAAAATTCATCAATGGATATCACAGAGGCCGTCGTCAAAGAGGAGGAAAGGTGAGCTCTTGTCTCACGAGTAGAATCGCACTCTTACATATCAACAGCTCCACCATGGATATAGTAGATGATGAAGAGGACGATGGGTGAGGATCGTCTGCAGACTGCTGATAGCGTTGGCTCACTTCTTTCAGCTATGTCATGCTGGCCATTACAGATGAAGAGGACGACAGGTGAGAATGGCTTACAGGCTCCCAAGGATATTTGCTCATTTCTCTCAGTTATGACATGTTGGATATTGCAGACGTTGAAGGGGATGAAAGGTGAGAATATCCTGCAGAGTGTAGTAATACTTGCTCATGAATTTCAGCTATATCATGTTGACCATGTCAGACATTTTCCCTTCGACGGGGAATCAGAGCACCTAGATGGTGCGGTACATAGACCTATGGGATAACTTGAATATACATCTTAGTCATAATTTTTCTTTCACTGTCCATTTGCGATAGTATTCACATGCTCTTGTGGAGAGGTCAACACCTTGATCTTCGTCCATGCTGACCAATCGTAACAAGGCCACCTACTGGCCACTGCAGAATTCAGATCTTTTCTATTACATATGAATATCTTCTGGAAGGCGTATTACACAACTGACTGGGTGGTACTAGTATAAAGGCATGCAGTATGTACTATGTAACTAGACAACAGCGCTGTCAAGATGGCCGCACGGCCTTGTTTACCTTGACAACCCCATAGACATGAAACCAGCAAACCTTTCACTCGTACAATTTCTGAACTGTTCAGCATACAATAAGATGAACTACACCTGCGAGTAGCTGAGTTGTGGCCACCAGTGCCAGACATCGGAGATGTAAAAAAGGTGGTACAGCTGTTTCGAGATATATAATTGCGGGTGACAAAAAAAAGTTGAGCAATTTCGAAGTCATTGCAAGGCCTCGCAAACAACCGCCATGAAGTGATCCACTTCTGTGACGTTGGCGAGAAGTCCACGGTAGAATTTGCACAAGTCGATTATATAATCCATCTGAGTAACCTCACACGTCATGAAGGCTCGTCTGTCACAAGGCCTCAATACTTCAGCGGTACCTCCTTTACCCTCTCGACACATTAATTTCGCGAGGCTACCATTTTGAAGTCATTTCCCCCCTCTCCGTAATTAAATTGGTGTGATTCAAGTTACTGGGTCGAAATTTGTCAATGCTTATTGATCCTGCAATTGTTTTTGCATACAGGTGCCAAATTCTGGGAGGTCGTTTCAGATGAGCATGATATCTAGAAGGATGATCTCCACAGAGGGAACAGAGACATGCAGCTCGAGCGTATGTCAATTTACTACGAGATTGGTTCGAACAAATATGTTCCTCAGGCTGCTCTCGTTGATCTCAAGTCCGGAACCATGGACTCTGACAGCTTTCCTCTAGTAGGTGATCTCTTCTGCCCAGGGACCTTTGGCCAAAGTGGTGCCGGTAACAATTGGGCCACCAAAGGACGTAAGTTCTATTCATCTACCACACAAAGTTTTTATGCCATGGAGCTTACCATTACTTTCGGACTATACGGAGGGTGCGGGGCTGGTCGACTTCATGTTGTATGTTGTGCACCCTTGGATGGAGGCTCACTCTTCTTTGGTTGGTGAGTGCGCATCTTCTTTTCCTTCTTTCGTTTAGGCGCATCAGTGCTCATGGATTCACTAGAATCATCACTGTCCAAACTCGGTACATGCACATTCTGCACGCCAGAACTTCGAGAGGATCAGGCAGCATGGATGGGAATATTAACCATGATATTCGCAGGTAAGACCGAGGTCTCAGACATACGGCTTCCAGTTACAGGTGCATCACTATCCTGCTGGACTACTGGCTCATTCTGAGTGCACGCCCATTCCTGGGCTGCCTTCCAGGTTTCCAAAGCAATCTTCTAGTCGTTCAAGTCGACCTTGTCACGGGTGAGGTTCCAGGCTTCCAAGTCCTCACACTCCACTTCAAAGTCAATATCACTCTCAGAAAGTCCAGCATTCCCCCAATTTGCTCCCTTTCCCTTGTGCTTCGAGGGTCTCTCGTCGCACGACACGTCACTCTGAGGCTGTCAGATGACGAGTGGAGGCAGGTTACCAACAGTGCACACGCGTCGGCCGATTACTTCGTGCTAGGAATTATCAGGAGTCTTTCGGCCTCTTTCTCGGCCTTGGATCTTCCAGTACTCAGCTTATTCGCAGAGCTCTTTGGAGGTGTGTCTTCAAGACTTTTAACATGGTGCTTCTTTCGTTGCACCATAGTCCATTGACAGTCTTTGTCATTGTCAGCCATTGGAGGTTTTGACCTCGCCTGAGGCCTCACTCGACTGCTAAGTCAGGACATCTGAAGGTGGGTTGTTCCCTTCAGATGGATTCGAATGCTTGATATTGCACTGAACTTCAGCGTCATCAGATTTATGGCAAATGAGACGCTTGACATCAAAAACGGTGTTCTTGTGGGATGGAAAGCGTTCTTGACACTGTCACCAATACTGGTATCAATGGAACCATCAGAATTGGTCGTCCCAGAGTAGCTTGGGTAATAGGGCGCATCAGCGCCACTGGGATCTTGAGATCGGCCACTAAGATGGATTATATAATCGACTGTCCGCTGACGCGACTTGTGCAAATTCTACTGTGGACTTCTCGCCAACGTCACTTCTGCTACCACTACCTACTCGATCCCTTCCGACTGGTTAGCCCCAGGTGAAGTATGCAAGTTAGTCACAACTCGCTTCACAGGTTTTACTATCGTAACTCGTGCTATGGTATGTGTCGTGGCACGGATGCAGTCTTGGTAACACATTTACTTGAGGTTTTGTCCAGTTGATTTCGGCTTTAACTGACACGTTTGTGGGACGTACGTTAATCCTTGCAAAAGACACGTTCATCGTCATTTATCCAGTTCGCATTCGGCGAGAAGAAGATGCCAGTTATAGTGTAACATCCAACAAGGTGATTGTGCCGGATCCATCCCTCTCCTTGAACTTGGGAGCTTACAGGTTTACAGTATCATTAGACGAACATATGTACCTGAATGATCTCATAGGGGATGTTCCGGTGACCTTGTGGCGCCGGATAGCACAGTTCAACGAGCTGGAGTACCTGTCAGATAGCATGCACTATGGCCTTTGTGAGTTATAGTGAGTTATTTTTTCCTGTTTCTTTGCTTCTAAAGGCAGAGGCTAATGGTGACGATGACGACAACGCGGTGGGTGATACCGCGTCGCTAGGTTGAAATATGTTTATTCCCATATCCGGAGATACGGTGTGAATTTATTGCACTCCATGGACAATGATCCCAGTCTGGACCCAAGTCCGGATTCAAGTCCGAGTCCGAGTCTGCACACATGCTTTGTTAGGTGCTGCCCTGCACAAAAACAAGTTTTTACATTGATAATGCGTTGAAACCGGGGCAGTATTTCTCCCATCAAACAATGGAGAGAGGTTCGAGTAATGCTGAGGAAGGCCACCCGGTGGAGCCTCCGTGTCCAAGTTGGTAGGATGCCGGCTTTTCCTGTGACAAGTGATTTCAATGGTGCGTTGTCTCATTCCTCAGACTGGGGGCGATTCCATCCTGGTACCATAATATGGAATGCCATCCGGATAGGTGCCAGTCTATCCAAGAACGGTCGGATGAACATCCCTTGTGGTAGGTGCGGCGGCTTTATTTCGTCCTCTCATGGGCTGATTTTGGTATACTAAGGACGATAATCCAATATATGTCTTGATGCAGACCACCTTCCCATCAACGCAGCTACAGAATGGTGTCCACCTTTGGATGGAAAGCTCGCTCAAGTCAGAGCGGTATTTAGTAAGTTTGCCATCTTTTTGCAACTTGCTTACGTTGTTCAGAGGTTCATGCTTAGGTACTCTTGACCCGTCATCTGAAACTTAGACAGAGGTCATCGAATGTGTGCCAGCCAATTATCACAGTGTCTCATCTTTACCCACCAGCACCCAACGTTTTCCACTTTTCAGGCAAGGCTGGTGTGGGTCTGTGTGTCACTTGGAACTGGATCCACTTCACGTGATCTGGCTTGATGCTTGACCACGGTGCCTTTTATTCGTTCCTTTGTGCAAGCACGATAGGGCTACCTTTCTTCCTTCCATTCGAAGCCCCACTTTCTGTGGACCTCACCCTTACTTCCAGCGCAGAAGCTCAGAAAACCATCTCGATTAGCGTTGTGTTACTGTTGGATTTATGCTGGCTTGCACATTGCAACGGCTTCTCCATTGGACCCGTTACGGAAGCAGCCCTGGTACGTCGACGGTGAACCATCTGTCTATGTACCAACGTCTGACCTCACTGCAGAAAAGTCTGATGATGGCCAGGCAAATATTGTGGTGGCCCATCTCTCGCCCACTGTTTGCGATCCCACATTCTCAGTGGCTCACTCCCTGGCTACCATTGAACCATCTATCTATGTACCAACGTCTGACCTCACCACAGAGACCACAGAAAGGTCTGATGTTGGCCAGGCGAATTTTGTGGTAGCGCCTCTCTCGTCTGCTGTTCTCGATCCCACGTTCTCAGTGGCTCACTTC
>Ga0307516_10007575_pt1 | contig 12447 bp, 13 predicted proteins | sample 19_EM_MG_FD_203310 | JGI IMG/M metagenome (GOLD analysis project Ga0307516, IMG submission 203310) | Populus trichocarpa ectomycorrhiza microbial communities from riparian zone in the Pacific Northwest, United States - 19_EM | ecosystem: Host-associated > Plants > Roots > Unclassified | place...
GGGCCGCTCTTTGCCGGATGGCGACTGCGCGCGCTGCGATAGACCGCGCTGCTCCGGCGATCAGTGCGCTCAATGACTTTGCTCACCCGGGGCTGCGGATCAAGTGCCAGCCCGGGCTGCCTTTTCAACCCTTGCCGTTGGCCGCAGGCGTCGGCGCCGGCTTGGGCGGCGCCTCGAAGCGCCGCTCGGGCTTGGCCGCGCGGGCATACAGGCCTTCTACTTTGGGCAGGTTGGCCTCGATGTCGCGGATGCGGGTCGGCCCAGACGGGTGGGTGGACAAGAACTGCGGTGGCGCGCCTTCGCTCGCCTTGGCCATCTTGTTCCACAGCGTCACGCCGGCGCGTGGGTCGTAGCCGGCGCGGGCGGCGAGCTCCATGCCGACCAGGTCGGCTTCGGATTCGTCTTCGCGGCCGAACCGGAGCGTGAGCAGCTGACCGCCCATGCCGGCCACGGTGCGGCCCGCGTTGCCGAGGCCGAAGATGGCAGCGCCCAGCTCGATGGCGCCGCGCGTGGCCGCGGTCTTGCCCATCTGTTCGCGTGCGTGCTCGCGCAGGGCGTGCGCGATCTCGTGGCCCATCACCATCGCCACCTCGTTGTCGGTGAGCTGCAGCTGCTCGAGGATGCCGGTGTAGAAGGCGATCTTGCCGCCGGGCATGCAGAACGCGTTGATTTGCTTGGAGACGAGCAGGTTGATCTCCCACTTCCAGTCGCGGGCCCGCGGGTTCCACTCGTAGCTGTATGGAATGAGCCGCTGGCCGATGGCGCGCAGACGCACCACCTGCGGGTGATCGTCGGGGGCCAGGGCGCGTTTCTCGCCGGCCTGCTGCTTGAGCGTCACGTACTGCTGCTTCGCAGCATTTTCGATGTCGTCGGCCGGGACGAGCTTGGCGAACTTCGACTGGCCACCGACCTCGACGCCCTCCCGCGCGAAGGCCGGCACGGCGAGCAGGCCGCCGGCGCCCAGCAGGGCGCCCGTGAACAGCCGGCGCGAATGCAAATGGCAGCTGCAACCCGACAGGTGCAGCGAGGGGTCGGGCGTGAATTCGGCTTGGGGGTCGAAGTCGGTCGTCATGGTTCTCAGATTCGTCATCCAGGGGGTGGTTCCACCCTCAATCGTCCAACATCGGGGCGTCGGGGTCGACCTCAAGGGCACGCACCGGCTCGCGCAGCCACCACAGCATCGCCAGCGCGGGCGCGGCCAGGACGGTCGAGACGATGAAGAAGGTCGGCCAGCCGACGGTCTCGGCCATCACACCGGCCAGCGGCCCGACCCACACCCGGCCCACCGACGCGAAGGCCGACAGCAAGGCGTATTGGGTGGCGGTGAAGCGCTGGTTGCACAGGCTCATCAAGAAGGCCACGAAGGCCGCAGTGCCCATGCCGCCCGACAGGTTCTCGAACGCGATCACCATCAGCAGGCCGCCATCGACCGGCGTGTCCTGCACCAGCTTCACGAAACCCCAGTCGAAAGCCGGGATCACGAGGCCCGGCATCAGGCCCTTGCCTTCGACCGCCAGCCACCAGTAGCCGAGGTTGCTGACCATCTGCAGCACGCCGAACAGCATCAGCGAACGCCACAAGCCCAGCCGCATCATCAGCGCACCGCCCAGCAGCGCGCCACCGATGGTGAGCCACAGGCCGATCACCTTGTTGACCAGGCCGACCTCGGCCGCGCTGAACATCATGGTCTTCAGCAGGAAGGGCGTCATCAGCGAATAGGCGAACGCGTCGCCCAGCTTGTAGAGCACGATGAACGCGAGGAAGGCGCCGGCTCCGGACTGGCTGAAGTAGCTGCGCAGGCCGCCGATCAAGGTCTCGAACTTGGCCACATGCGCCATCCACGCAGCCAGCGGCAGTGTGAACGCCACGCCCAGCATCAAGGCCAGCAGGTCAGTCCACTTGCTCTGCAGCTCGACCGACAGCGCACTGCCGCTCCACAGCGGCGCGATCAAGAGGCGCGCCAACGGCGGACCGAACCGATCACTGACGATGACGCCGACCGCCACGGCCACCAGCACGGCCGCGAAACCGACAAGGTCGTTGCGGACGACGCTGGACGGGCGTGCGATGTCGGGCAAACGGGGCAACAGCACGGCCGACATCACCGCCGCAACCACCATGATCCCGGCCATCACGCGGTACACCTCGGGCCAGCTCCAGTGCGAACCCTGCGTCGGGTCGACCCAGATGAAGGCGACGCCACCCGAGATGATCATCGCCATGCGATAGCCCAGCACATACAGCGACGAGCCGAATCCGCGTTCGTGCGCCGGCAGCAAATCGGTGCGGTAGGCGTCGACCACCACGTCTTGCGACGCCGACACGAACGCCACCAGCACCGCCAGCAAGGCGAAGCTGCGCGTGGCGGCGGTCGGCGAGATGCTCGCCATCACCAGCAGCGCACCGGCCAGCGCGAGTTGCGTCAACACCAGCCAGCCACGCCGCCGGCCGAGCCAGGGCAGCTCGAAGCGGTCCATCAACGGCGCCCACAGGAACTTGAAGGTGTAGGGCAGGCCCACGAGGCTCAGGAAGCCGATGGTCGCGATGTCGACCCCTTCGACACTGAGCCAGGCCTGCATGGCCTGGCCGGTGAGCGCGAGCGGCAGGCCGGAGGCAAAGCCCAGCACCGTCACCACCACCAGCCGATGCCAGGCCGTGAAGCGCGATGGCAGGGAGCGGGGCGGCACTGAAACAGACATGGGCGGATTCTAGGGACGGCTCAGAGCAAGCCCGCACTCCGCGTACGTCACTCCAGCAGCGGCAGCGCGCTGGTGCACTTGATCTCGTCGAGGCACACGCTGGAACGCACGCTGCTGACACCCGGCAGCCGCATCAGCTTCTCCATCAAAAACTGCGACAAGGCCTTCAGATCGCGCGCGATCACCTTGACCACGTAGTCGAAGTCGCCGGTGACCGAATAGCACTCGAGGATCTCCGGCAGGCCCACGAGCACATCCGTGAACTTCGAGAGATCGCGGATGTGGCCCTTTTCCATCGCGACGTGGACAAAGGCCACGACGTTCAGGTTCATCCGGGACGGATTCAGCCGCGTTTCGTAGCGCGCAATGAACCCCTCTTCCTCGAGCCGTCGGTGGCGCCGGTGGCACTGGGCGGGCGACAAGCCCGCGGCTTCGGCCAGCTCAAGGTTCGACGCACGCCCATGGTCTTGCAGAAAGGCCAGGATTTTTCGGTCGATTCGATCCAGATCAAGGTCGGACAAGATCCTCTCCAATTTCCCCGTTAGGGCGCAATCATATTTCCTAACCAGGGGTTCACCCTGACGTGTAGTGAAAGCCGATTTTCCCCGTCAGAGGCCAAACTTCTTCCCAGAGAAGTCGCCTGGAAAAGCGGGGCCGAGGGCCCTCTCCAAACCCGGCATTTCGACTCCACGCCGCAATCGGCCTTCAACTGATTTGGACCCAAACGTGCAACATTCTTTCCTGCGTTCCTTGCTGGGGCTGCTTGCCCTTTCGCTCACCGGCACGGCGCCCGCCTACGCCGCCGACAAGTCGGTGTCGGTCACGGCCATCGTCGAACACAAAGCGCTCGACGCGGTGCGCGACGGCGTCAAGGACGAGCTGAAGTCCGCCGGCTTCGAAGCCGGCAAGAACCTGAAGTTCGAATACCAGAGCGCCCAGGGCAACACCGGCACCGCGGCGCAGATCGCCCGCAAGTACGTCGGCGAACGCCCGGACGTCATCGTCGCCATCGCCACGCCCTCGGCTCAGGCGGTGGTGGCAGCAACCAAGGACATCCCGGTCGTCTACAGCGCAGTCACCGACCCGGTGGCGGCCAAGCTGGTCAAGACCTGGGACGCATCGGGCAGCAACGTCACCGGCGTGTCCGACATGTCGCCGCTCGAAAAGCACCTCGAGCTGATCAAGCGTGTCGTTCCCGGTGCCAAGCGCGTCGGTGTGATCTACAGCCCGGGTGAGGCCAACTCGGTGTCGATCGTGGAGTCGCTCAAGAAGGCAATGGCCGCATCCGGCATGACGCTGGTGGAAGGCGCCGCGGCCCGCACGGTGGACGTGTCCAGTGCAGCCCAAAGCCTGGTCGGCAAGGTCGACGTGTTCTACGCGCCGACCGACAACAACGTGATGTCGGCGTTCGAGGGCATCGTCAAGGTGGCCCAGCAGGCCAAGATTCCGGTCGTCGCCGCCGACACCGACGCCGTGGCGCGCGGCGCCGCCGCGGCGCTGGGCCTGAACTACTACGACATCGGTCGCCAGACGGGCAAGATCGTCGTGCGCGTGCTCAACGGCGAAACCGCCGGCCGCATCGCGTCGCAGACCAGCACCACCTTCGAACTGCACGTCAATCCAGGTGCCGCGCTCAAGCAGGGCGTGACGCTGCCGGACGAACTGGTGAAGTCGGCCAAGGTGGTGATCAAGTAAAGCTGCCTTCGGGGCGCGGTATGCGCCCCGTGCCGGCATCAGCCGCCGGCGTCGTTGCGGCCCACGGCCGCGTCACCTTGCCCGGTCTGCTACGCAGCGCCGTGGCAGCCCCTATGTCTCGAGGTTCTCTGACATGTCGCTCATTGCATCCCTCGGCGCCATCGAGATCGGTCTGATCTTCGGACTGGTCGCGCTTGGTGTTTTCCTGTCGTTTCGCATCATCAACTTTCCGGACCTGACGGTCGACGGCAGCTTCCCGCTGGGTGGTGCCGTCGCTGCAACGCTGATCGTCGCCGGTTGGAACCCGTTTGCTGCGACGGCGGTGGCCATGGTGGCCGGCGGCCTGGCCGGCTACCTCACGGCCTGGCTGAACGTTCGCCTGCGCATCATGCAGTTGCTGGCGAGCATCCTCGTGATGATCGCGCTGTATTCGGTGAACCTGCGCGTCATGGGCAAACCCAACGTCGCGTTGATCAACGATGCCACGGTGTTCAGCCTGGTCGAATTCGGCGGCCTGCCCGACTACTGGCTCAAACCGCTCGTGCTGCTGGTGGTCGTCATCGCAGCGAAGGTCCTGATCGACCTGTTCTTCGCATCCGAGGTGGGTCTGGCGATGCGTGCCACGGGCAGCAACCCGCGCATGGCCCGCGCGCAAGGCATCTCGACCGATCGCCTGACGGTGTGGGGCCTGGCGCTGTCGAACGCACTGGTGGCGCTGGCCGGAGCACTCTTCGTGCAGAGCCAGGGCGGAGCCGACATCTCGATGGGCATCGGCACCATCGTGATCGGCCTGGCTGCGGTGATCATCGGCGAGACCATCTTGCCGGCCCGCAGCCTGATCGTGACAACGCTGGCCTGCATCCTGGGCGCAGTGCTCTACCGCTTCTTCATTGCGCTCGCGCTCAACAGCGACTTCATCGGCCTGAAGGCCCAGGACCTGAACCTCGTCACCGCCGTGTTGGTGGGGCTCGCCCTGCTCGTTCCGAGCTACAAGCGCAAGCTGGCCAGCCTGTGGTCCCGCCTGCGCATCCATTCGACAAGCACCGTGAAGGAGGCCCGGTAATGTTGAACGCCCAAAGTCTCGAGATCACCTTCAACCCCGGCACGCCGATCGAGAACCGTGTGCTGCGCGGGCTGGATCTGAACATCCCCACCGGCGAATTCGTCACCGTGATCGGCTCCAACGGCGCCGGCAAGTCGACCTTCCTGAATGCCGTCAGCGGCGACCTGCTGGTCGACCGCGGCAGCATCCGCATTGACGACTGTGACGTCACCCGCCGTGCCGCATGGCAACGCTCTGACCTGGTCGCGCGCGTCTTCCAGGACCCGATGGCCGGCACCTGCGAGGCGTTGACGATCGAGGAGAACATGGCGCTCGCCTGGAAGCGCGGCGCACGCCGGTCGTTCGGCTTCTCGCTGAACCGCAAGCTGCGCGAGCTCTTCCGCGAGAAGCTCAGCATCCTCAAGCTCGGGCTCGAGAACCGCCTGACCGACCGCATCGGCCTGCTCTCCGGCGGGCAGCGCCAGGCCGTGAGCTTGTTGATGGCATCGCTGCAGCCGTCGCGCATCCTGCTGCTAGACGAGCACACCGCCGCGCTCGACCCGAAGACCGCGGCGTTCGTTCTCGAACTCACCGCGAAGATCGTCGAAGCCGGCCAGCTGACCACGATGATGGTCACGCACAGCATGCGCCAGGCGCTCGACTACGGCAGCCGCACGGTGATGCTGCACGAGGGCCGCGTGATCCTCGACGTGTCCGGGCCGCAGCGCAGGAACATGAGCGTCGAAGACCTGCTGCACATGTTCGAGAAAACCCGCGGCGAAAAGCTGGACGACGACAAGCTGCTGCTCGTCTGAGCGCCCCACCGATTCCACAGAACAAAGGCCCGACATGAGAGAACTGCTCACCCGATTCGAGAACAAGGCCCCGGAGATCGTCTTCGAGTGGCATGACGCGCAAACCCCTGCCAAGGGCTGGGTCGTCATCAACTCGCTGCGCGGCGGCGCGGCCGGTGGCGGCACCCGCATGCGCGCTGGCCTGGACCGGCGCGAGGTCGAGTCGCTGGCCAAGACCATGGAGGTCAAGTTCACGGTGTCGGGCCCCGCCATCGGCGGCGCCAAGTCGGGCATCGACTTCGACCCGGCCGACCCGCGCAAGGACGGCGTGCTGCGGCGTTGGTACAAGGCCGTGACGCCGCTGCTCAAGAGCTACTACGGAACGGGCGGCGACTTGAACGTCGACGAAGTGCACGAGGTGATCCCGATCACCGAAAGCCACGGCCTGTGGCACCCGCAGGAAGGCATCGTCAACGGCCACTTCCTGTCGAGCGAGAGCGAGCGCATCCAGAAGGTGGGCCAGCTGCGCCAGGGCGTGGCGAAGGTCGTCGACGACCCTCGCTACACGCCCGAGCCGACCCGCAAGTACCTGGTGGCCGATCTCATCACCGGCTGGGGCGTGGCCGAATCGGTGCTGCACTACTACCGCCTGTATGGCGGCAGCGCCGCGGGCAAGCGTGTCGTCGTGCAGGGCTGGGGCAACGTCGGTTCGGCGGCGGCGTATTACCTGGCGCAAGCCGGTGCGCGTGTGGTCGGCATCATCGACCGCGAGGGCGGGCTGCTCAGCACCGAAGGCTTCAGCTTCGAGCAGATCCGCTCGCTGTTCCTGAACAAGAAGGGCAACCAGCTGGCCGCCCCCGAGCTGCTGCCGCTCGACGAAATCAACCGCCGCATCTGGAGCGCCGGGGCCGAGGTCTTCCTGCCGTGCGCAGGCTCGCGCCTGGTGACGCAGCAACAGGTCGAGCAGCTGATCGCGGCCGGGCTGGAGGTCGTGGCCAGCGGTGCGAACGTGCCTTTTGCCGACCGCGAGATCTTCTACGGCCCGATCTACGAGCACGCTGACTCGCGCGTCGCGGTGATTCCCGATTTCATCGCCAACTGCGGCATGGCGCGCGCGTTTGCCTTCCTGATGCAGGGCCAGGCCGAGATCTCCGATGAAGCGATCTTCGGCGATGTCTCAGCCACCGTGGCTGCAGCGCTCCAGCGCTGCCACGCCCGCTCCACCGCACACACCGGCATCGCCCGCACCGCGTTCGAGAACGCGCTGGGGCAGCTGGTCTGATCCAGCGCAGCCCAGACCACCGCCTGCCAATTCACCAAAGGAAACCACCATGTCCGATCTGTTCGAGAACCCGATGGGCCTCATGGGCTTTGAGTTCGTCGAGTTTGCTTCGCCCGCCCCCAATGTTCTCGAACCGGTGTTCGAGGCCATGGGCTTCACCAAGGTGGCCACGCACCGGTCCAAGGATGTCGTGCTGTATCGCCAGGGCGAGATCAACTTCATCGTCAACAACGAGCCGCGCAGCATGGCCTCGTATTTCGCGGCCGAGCACGGCCCGTCGGCCTGCGGCATGGGGTTCCGCGTGAGGAACGCACAGAAGGCCTACGCGCGCGCGCTGGAGCTCGGCGCGCAGCCGATCGACATCCCGACCGGCCCGATGGAGCTGCGCCTGCCGGCCATCAAGGGCATTGGCGGTGCACCGCTGTACCTGATCGACCGCCATGGTGACGGCACATCGATCTACGACATCGACTTCGATTTCATCGAGGGCGTCGACCGCCACCCCACCGGCGCGGGCCTGAAGCTGATCGACCATCTGACGCACAACGTCTACCGCGGCCGCATGGCGCATTGGGCGGCGTTCTACGAGCGCCTGTTCAACTTCCGCGAGATCCGCTTCTTCGACATCAAGGGCGAGTACACCGGCCTCACCTCCAAGGCCATGACCGCGCCCGACGGCAAGATTCGCATCCCGCTGAACGAGGAATCTTCGCGCGGCGCCGGTCAGATCGAAGAGTTCCTGATGCAGTTCAACGGCGAGGGCATCCAGCACATCGCGCTGCTGAGCGACGACCTGCCGGCCACGCTGGACGCGCTGCGCAAGTCCAACGTTCCACTCATGACGGCGCCGCCGGCCACCTACTACGAGATGCTCAACGACCGGCTGCCGGGGCATGGCGAGCCGGTGGGCGAGTTGCAGTCGCGCGGCATCCTGCTCGACGGCAGCACCGACGGCGGCCGGCAGCGCCTGTTGCTGCAGATCTTCACGCAGCCGCAGCTCGGCCCGGTGTTCTTCGAGTTCATCCAGCGCAAGGGTGACGACGGCTTCGGCGAAGGCAACTTCAAGGCGCTGTTCGAGTCGATCGAGCGTGATCAGGTGCGCCGCGGCGTGCTGCAAACCGCGTAACCAAGACGGAGGCTCAAGCGATGAAGATCGACCGAATCCACCATGTCGCCTACCGCTGCAACGATGCGAAGGAGACCGTGCTTTGGTACCGCAAGATGCTGAACATGGACTTCGTGCTCGCCATTGCCGAGAACGAAGTGCCGTCGACCGGTGAGCCCGACCCGTACATGCACGTGTTCCTCGACGTTGGCCACGGCAATGTGCTGGCGTTCTTCGAGCTGCCGACCCGGGCTCCGATGGGGCGCGACCCGAACACACCGAGCTGGGTGCAGCACATCGCCTTCAAGGTCAAGGACCGCAGCGAGCTGCTCGAGTTCAAGGCCCACCTGGAAGACCATGGCGTCGAGGTACTTGGCGTCACCAACCACGGCATCTTCCACTCGATCTACTTCTTCGACCCGAACGGCCACCGCGTTGAACTGGCGTGCCCCGACCCTGAGGAGGCGCGGCAACTGGCGCAACTCGACACGGTGAAATGGGAGATGCTCGAGGAATGGTCGCGCACCAAGCGCGCACCAAAGCATGCCGCCTTTCTGCATGCGAAGGAGTCGTCGCGATGACGCCGCTCCCCCTGGACAGCACGCACGACGCGGCCCTGATGAGTTGGGTCGATTCGGCCAATGACCCGGCCACCGATTTCCCGATCCAGAACCTGCCGTTCGGCCGCTTCCGCACCGCACCCGATGCGCCATGGCGCATCGGCGTGGCCATCGGCGACCAGGTGCTCGACCTCGCATCGGTCGGCCTGATCGACACCCAGGACATGAACCAGCTGATGGCCGCAGCCCCGGCCCAGCGGCGCGCGCTGCGCTTGGCCTTGTCGCGTGCGCTGAGCCACGGCAGCGAGCAGCAAGCCCGTTTCGCCGAGGGATTACGCGCGCAGTCCGATGTGGAGATGGGCCTGCCCTGCCGCATCGGCGACTACACCGATTTCTACACCGGCATCCACCACGCAACCGCAGTTGGCAAGCTGTTCCGCCCCGACAACCCGCTGCTGCCCAACTACAAGTGGGTGCCGATCGGCTACCACGGCCGGGCGTCTTCCATCGGCGTGAGCGGGCAGGCCTTTCACCGGCCGCTCGGGCAGACCCAGGCCGCGGGCGAAACAACGCCGACCTTGGCTCCCAGCCGCCGGCTCGACTACGAGCTCGAACTCGGCACGTTCGTCGCCGCGCCGAACGCGCTCGGCGAACCCGTGTCCATCACCGAGGCCGAAGACCACCTCTTCGGTCTGGCCCTCTTCAACGACTGGAGTGCCCGCGACATCCAGGCCTGGGAGTACCAGCCGCTGGGCCCATTCCTGTCGAAAAACTTCGCCAGCACGCTCTCCCCCTGGATCGTCACGCTCGACGCGTTGCAGCCGTTTCGCAGCGCGTTCACCCGACCGGACGGCGACCCCGAACCACTGCCTTACCTTGACTCGCCTGCCAACCGCGCGAGCGGCGCGATCGACATCGAGCTCGAGGTCTGGCTGCTGACGCCCAAGATGCGAGCGGCTGGCCTATCGGCCGAGCGCTTGAGCCGATCGAACGCGCGCGATGCGTACTGGACGCTCGCGCAACTGGTGGCGCACCACAGCGTGAACGGGTGCAACCTGCAGAGCGGTGACCTGTTCGGCTCGGGAACGCTGTCCGGCCCGGATGCGGGCCAGGGCGGCTCGCTGCTGGAGCTGAGCCAGGGCGGCAAGCAGCCGGTGCACCTCACGAACGGTGAAACGCGCGCCTTCCTTGAAGACGGCGACCAGGTGATCCTGCGCGGCCACTGCGAGCGCCCGGGGTTCCGGCGCATCGGCTTCGGCGAGTGTGCGGGTACCGTGCTGCCGGCGCTGGCAAGGGCACCACGATGAACAGGCTGTCTCCCGAGTACGCCCGCGAGCTGCTTGCGCCGCTGAAGCACTGGCGTCACGACGACCAGCGCGACGCCATCGCACGCGGGTTCGTCTTCGCCGACTTCAAGCAGGCTTTTGCCTTCATGACCCAGCTCGCGTTGATGGCGGAGACAAGCGACCACCATCCCGAGTGGAGCAACGTCTACAACCGGGTCGACATCACGCTGACCACGCACGATGCCGGCGGCCTGTCACAGCGCGACATAGCCTTCGCCCACTACGCCGATGCGGCGTTCGAGCGTTTCATGCTCCCCAGTGCAACATGAAAGGCCCACCATGCAGCGCCAATTGAGTGAGAGCGAGAAGCACGGTGCCGCCGCGGGCGACAGCGGGCGACCCGAGCGGGCCGACTGGACCATCGAGCAGGGGTGGGAGAAGTACAGCGCCGAGCAACACGCCACCTGGCGCACGCTCTTCGAGCGCCAGACCAAGCTCTTGCCGGGCAGAGCCTGCGACGAGTTCGTGCAGGGCATGCGCGACCTGCCGATCGGCGCAGACCAGATCCCCGACTTCCGCCGCCTGAGCGAGGTGCTGATGAAGCGCACCGGCTGGCAAGTCGTCGCGGTGCCGGGACTGGTGCCCGACGAGGTGTTCTTCGAACATCTCGCCCACCGGCGCTTTCCGTCCGGCCACTTCATCCGCAGCCCGCATGAACTCGACTACCTCGAAGAACCCGACGTCTTCCACGATGTCTTCGGCCATGTGCCGATGCTGATGAACCCGGCCATCGCCGACTACATCCAGGCCTACGGCGAAGGCGGCTTGCGCGCGCAACGGCTCGGCAAACTGGACAACCTGGCGCGCGTCTACTGGTACACGGTCGAGTTCGGATTGCTGCAGCAGTCGGACGGGTTGCGCATCTACGGCGCAGGCATCGCGTCGTCCTTCACCGAAAGTGTCTTCGCCCTCGACGACCCCTCGCCGAACCGCATCCGGTTCGAGCTGGAGCGGGTGATGCGAACGCATTACCGCATCGACGACTTTCAGGAGAGCTACTTCGTGATCGACAACCTCGACGAGCTGCTGGCACTCGCCCAGGTCGATTTCGGGCCGATCTACGAACGCATCCACGGGCAGCCCGAATACGAGCCGGGCCAGCTGCTGGCCGAAGACACGCTGCTTGCGCGTGGCACCGGCGAGTACCACGCAGACAAGCGCAGGAGGCGCTGAGATGAACGCACAGACAAGAACCGTGATGATCACCGGCGCCGCCGGCAACCTGGGCCGCGCGGTGGCCCGTTCGTTCCTGGCCGAAGGGGCCAGGCTCGTGCTTGTCGACCTCCGCAGAGAAAGCCTGGAGGACGCGTTCGGCATCGAGAACGAACAGCAGCTCTTCGTGCCGACGAATCTTCTCGAGCAAGAGCAGGTGACCCGTGCGGCAAAGGCGGCGCTCGATCGCTTCGGACGCATCGACGTGCTGTGCAACCTGGCGGGCGGCTTTCGCATGGGCGAGGCGGTGCACGAAACGACCGACAAGAACTGGGACTTCCTGTTCGACGTTAACGGGCGGACCCTGCTGCATGCGGCGCGTGCCGTCGTGCCGCACATGCTCGAGCAGGGCGGCGGCAGGATCGTCAACGTCGGCGCGTTCTCGGCCCAGAAGGGCCTGGGCCAGATGGGTGCCTACACCGCTGCCAAAGGCACCGTGGTCCGCCTGACCGAGGCGATGGCCGCCGAACTGCGTGAGAAGAACATCAATGTGAACTGCGTGTTGCCGACCATCATCGACACGCCGGAGAACCGCGCGGCCATGCCCGAGGCGGACCCTTCGCGCTGGGTTGCCCCGGAAGACCTTGCCAGCGTGGTTGCCTTCCTCGCATCGGACGGCGCACGCGCCATTCATGGCGCCGCACTGCCGGTGACGGCGCTCAGCTGAGGCCGCGAGGCGAACACCAAGAACGGCTACTTTGCGCCGGGCTGC
>Ga0307516_10007576_pt1 | contig 12445 bp, 16 predicted proteins | sample 19_EM_MG_FD_203310 | JGI IMG/M metagenome (GOLD analysis project Ga0307516, IMG submission 203310) | Populus trichocarpa ectomycorrhiza microbial communities from riparian zone in the Pacific Northwest, United States - 19_EM | ecosystem: Host-associated > Plants > Roots > Unclassified | place...
ATTATCGTGCATTGCGAAGACAAGGATGGGATCGCACAACATTTCTTCCCCATGAGCCTTCTGAAGCTACACATCCAGCTGCCACAATGCTCGCCAACGGTCTCTGCTCGCGTCCCAGCCACTCGCATCGTGACGAAACCCTTCTGTTTCCCTGACTTCCCCGAGGGCAAACCATCCCCGTTTTTTACCCATACGTGGTACCCAGAGTCGGCTCATTTTGTCAGACAATGGTGGCCCACTATTCCGTTGGTGCCGAGGCTTAGCTGCACTGTGTTCCTTCTGGCTGAACACAACAGCGAGGGTCACCCGGTGAATTTCATCATCGCACAACATTACTTCGATGTGCCCATCTCTGGAGGGAAGTTGGTCACCCAGGACCAATATCAGCGACAACGCCAGACCGAACTTCAAGCAGATGGTATAGTCCTCGCGCAGAATGCCGCCACTAACGGTGGTCACACCGGTAACACTCAGCACGCCGGCGCGGATGAAGCTGAGGTATTTTCCCCGTCCGACCGGAAGCCGGAGGTCGGGGAGGGGAAGCCGATTGCAAAAATGTGGTTCGTCAGTAACACGTTCGAGGCCGTTTGCAGCGTTGAAGAAGATGAGGAGGGCGATGACGGGGAAATGGTCCCTGGAAAGTGTCGCCCGCTCGTTGCGATCGACTTCGGGCACGCCACCTGGATAGAATATGCCCCCCACGCGGACGGAACCAGGGCGAAGCAGCTGCGATTTGTGTCATTCCCACCCGTTGTCATGGACGAAAATGGGGTTACGAGGCCAAAGAAGGGCGAGGAAGGAACATTTGGTTTGGAGGGTGAGACCGAGGGGCGGGTGAAGACTCTCCCCATTCCGGACGAATTGGATATCGACAAGGTTGAGACTGTTAATTTGGACCAAAGTCAAGGTGCGATTTTGCTTTCGGTAGAAGGGGGCAAGGTCTTTATTTTATGCTACGACTAAGGCTTTTGTCGCCTTCGGACAGTTTTTCATGTTCACTATCACCTTCCGCCATTAATTATTCCCTTCCTCTTCTACGCACTTTCTCTCTTCTCAACCGTGTAACTCTACTCATATTGCATTCTTATGGCGCATTTTTTTGCCGCGTCGTGCTCCATGCCCTCCATTCGTTGTACATATCTTCCCAGCTGGTTTAATACGTATCATGATGACCCAATTGATGAAACTTTGATAAAGTCGGCCCAGCGGTTCTCTGACGAGGAAGTGGGAGATACTCCCGGACTTCCAAACCTCGACCCGTGTTTTTGGGTTTATGAGACTCAGAATTATCCACGATGAGCCTGAAGCGCCCAGCCCGGCACACAGGACGAGAACCCTTTTGACCCAGTATCGTTAGCCGACACCCTTCCGGGTCCCAGGTGTGATAATTCCCCGCTCCGCGCCGCCTCCTGTTCATTCGCAAGTCACCCACAGCAATAAACCCGCCGCTTGCCGGGCGCGTACGCTCGGCGAACCGTGGCGCGTGGCCCGGTCCGCCCCCACCCCGATCATGACTTTCGATCACGGGGAATGCGGTGACCAATGGCGAGCCAAATACACTCTTCCCTTCCGCTCAGACTGCCACGATGCAGAACGTCGTACGACGCGCTAGGTTCCCCCCCAAGAACTTTCCGTTGAGCTGTCCCACTGGCCAATCCTCACTGAAGAGGACACATGCTACAGGAAGAGGGACTTCTTGGGGAGCCCACCGGGGACAAAACACAATGTTTCTCTTAATCGGGACGGCCATTCTGAGTGCAACCTCGGGGTACCTCCTCGCGACCCACAAATTACAAAAAATTGGAAGCGTCAGGGGTACAGAAGAGACCGGTGTACCGGGTGTTGGTAACCCACGATACGGGACTGCAAACGACTTCCGCGAAGCTATAGAAGAGCTCAAGACAACATTTCCGGAACCTGGGGTAGTTTTCGATGATCCTGACGTGGTTGCACCATATGGGTTCTCCGAGAACGATTACCATCCTGGTATTCTCTGTTTCCTCGCCGGCGTCGGCTAGCGCTGAGAACTTGAGGGAGCAGTGTCAAACCACACCGTGGTAGTGCACCCGGAATCGACTGAAGACGTTGTAAAGATCGTCAAGATAGCTGTCAAATATAAGATGCCTGTTACGCCTTACTCGGGAGGGTCGAGCCTGGAGGGGAATTTCAGAGCCGTATGCGCAACTCCAATTTTGGTTCCGCGTGATTGCCTAACCGTTATTCGCAGCACTCGGCCGGTGGGATTTGCATAGACATGTCCGGGATGGACAAGATTCTCGAGATTCACGGTGGGTCTTTGGAAATAGCGCTCGGTATGTAGGTTGATCACCCCGGCCAGAGGAGGATTCGGATCTAGTTTGTCAAGCAGGAGCTCGATGGATGGTTGTAAACGAAGTGCTGAAAGAGAAAGGTCAGTTCGAGTTAGTTCGGCAGTGTTCCCGGCTTCTAAGGCTTCGTGTGTAGGGATCCCTCTCTTCTTCCCGGTGAGTGCTGGGGGGTGATTGTTTGGCCACTGGAGGAATGCCCTTACAACCCGTGTAGCTCGATCCAGGTCCTGGAGCTACGATGGGGGGCATTGTAAGCACTGGTGCATCTGGAAGTGGGTCCCGGCACATTTCACCGCGTGTGGCTCTCGCTAACCTGTTGATGCAGCAAACGCGGTTCGGTACGGGACTGCCAGAGCCGAATGGTTCCTCAACATTGTAAGGGGGTCGCACGGGTTCTCTGCGCAAGGGTTTGATGACTGTGCCGCAGACAGTTGTACTCCCGAATGGAGAGATCATCAAAACCCGCTCCAGAGCCCGCAAGTCAGCCGCTGGACCCGACTTGACAAAACTGTTCATTGGCGCGGAAGGAACGCTCGGAATCGTTACCGAGGGTGCGTCTCCATGGCAGCGCAACGGGAATTTCGCCTAACTGATCCCCATTATTTCAGTTACTGTAAGGCTCGCCCCCCTCCTCAAGACAGATGTTGCCGTTGTTCAATTCCCTGACGTGCGGAATGCGACCGCAGCGGTAAAGGACATTTTGAACAAGGGTATCGGGATCCGTACGTGTGGTTACTGCTCCTGCCGTTCCGCGTTGAATCAGCAGGCGGTGGAACACAGAGTGCATCGAACTCCTTGATGACAAGCTCATGGGTGCTATTAACACACATGGTCAATCAATCCGGAAGTGGCCTGAAAAGGATTCGCTCTTTATCAAGTTCCAGGGGCCGACAGAGTCCTCGATCTCCGAATCCATCAATCTGGCGAAAGAGATAGTAAAGCGGCACGGGGCAACGGGATTCGATACAGCTAAAGACCAGAAAGAAGCGGAGGTTCTGTGGACGGACAGGAAGAACGCACACTATGCCGGGTTGGCACTCATGCCAGGGTGTAAGAGTTGGCCCACGGATGTTTGGTAAGACTTTCTTGGAGATCAGCCGGCTTCCTCTCTGAAGCAGGGCTCAGTGTTCCAGTTTCGAAGTTACCGGAGTTAGTGTACGAAACAAAGAAAGATATTGAGGAAGCCGGTCTCCTCGGCGTCGTAGTTGGGCACGTAGGTGATGGTGAGTTTAATCCGAGTCGCTGGTTTGGCATTGACCTTACCGGTATCGCATAGGAAACTTCCACGCGCAATTACTCTTCACTTCGGACAAAGATATGGTGAAAGCGAAGAACCTCGTCAAAGAGATGGTGAAACGAGCCATCGCACTTGGGGGGACATGTACTGGCGAACATGGTGTTGGGATTGGAAAGCGGGAGTATCTTTATGAAGAGCTGGGGTACGGTACTGTCGAGCTGATGAAGAAGATCAAGAGGACCATTGACCCACTTAACTTGTTCAATCCTGGGAAGGTTGGTTATTGGTCACCCCGCCTTTTTATATACTAAACCAGCGTAGGTGTACCCGGATTCGCCGCCGGAAAATGTTCAGGGGAGTCCGGTACGATGACCAATGTTTACGCCCTCGACAACGGGTCCTTCCGGTTCTGTTGCTAGATCCAACTCGGCCCACGGCCCTGTACACGAAAAATCGGGGGTGGCAGTTGAAAACGGCGTGCCTCGAGTTTGGGATACGGCGCGGTTCTAGTGAAGGTACCTTGGTGCGTATAAGAGGCCTTGGGTGGATGGGTGGTACTTAGTACTTAGTGACAATGTCATCGTCTTGGTTCCCTCTCGATCACTTCTGCTGGTGTTCAGTCCGCTGGTCTCGGGTTCAGCGATCCTCCACCCAGGCTTCCGAAAACCCGAATCCTATTTCTGGCACCATGCCTGACTTGCCAGGAGGGACGTGGATTGTGTCTGAATTCCTTTAAAAATCGTGTTTCGACCGGCCATCCCCCTCCCTACCCATCCGGTGGAATCCAACAGTCCTCACTCCTGGAGTCCTTTGCCCTCAGTATCTCTCGAGATGATCTTATTTGCTGTGGTCGTTGTCTCTGTCTTGTCACTACTCCCCTTCTCTGGTGGCCTAACGCTCGACGCTCAAAATAACCGCAAGTTCATTTGTCCCGACGCCGACACCGACGGAACTGGACTTTCCACGATCACCGTCGACGATTCAACCATCTCCTGTTCATACTCTGGAGAGTCCAGCAGCTCGTGCAGCTACGATGTCGTAAGTGTACACCTGTCTTGTACGCCGTGAACACCGGGTGACACCGCGGCGTAGGCCACCGGTGCCCTCGTCGGTGGCGGTGGAGAGTGCCCTAAACAAGCCAACCAACAATCCTTTACACGCCGAAGTCTGCAGTTGAAGGAGGCGATTATGCGTCGGGGCACATACGATGGAGAGTCGAACGAGCGGAAACCAGCTCCGAGCCCCTGGAAGCGTGAAGGATCCCCAAGTTTACACCCTAAGCGAACTTTGCCTTCCCCCACCTGGGAGAAGAACTCAGATTCGTGGTCTAATCCGAAGCCCACCCCGCCCCCCAGCCCATCTCCTTGGGGGCCCGTGTCGGAGCCGCCAAAGCAGCAACCATGCAAATACAGGTGTCCTCTGAAGGATCTGGCGAAGAAGCCGTTGACGAATGGAGCTATTCGCGACCCTGTCCTGTACTGCAGCTACTCTACGCCAGACTGCGAGACTTGTTCTTTCTGCAAGTACAGTACGGTGCGTTGGGACGTGGAGTATATTCGGTGGGTTGCTGATGGTCGACGTGTAGCAAACTGGGCTCCTTCTTGAGGATAACGACAGCGGTAATTGCCCTCAGACCGCGACTCTTGCCCAACCATGGGATCGCCGCTACATCTGAGACGAATCTCGGGATCGCCGCAATTGTTCGCTGCTTCAAACTACGCAGACCTCGATATATGGACCTTTCCAAACATTTAGTAGCTTTAAGGATGATAATCCCCGTTTCGAATGTTTCAATCTGAATCTTGTTCCGTTGTCATGGATCCGTTCTCGAACTATTTCGTATACCGTACGTACCCCTCAAGTTCGTGGCTGTCTCCTCCGCTCGAGAAACGTGACGCCCGTGTATTGTGTCCGATCCCGCACGGATATTCTTCGAAGACTAGCAACTCCGGTACTGGTTTGAGTCGAGGAACCCCATTCCGGTGACCACGGTACCACTAGCCCCCACGAAGTCATTTTGGGGGTTTCTCCCGTTGAGGGGAGCGATCCATGAGCCCGTTGGGTCGAATGCGGCTAACGCTGGAGGAGCCCCCAGGACGAAGGAAGCCTGGAGATAAGAAAGAATCCCGTTCAATGGTTACGATACGGATAGCTTGACATTTCGTCTGCCGCCTGCTGTGCTCCCTCTTATGTGAATTGGTTTAACAGCCTCCGTCGGGGTACTGTTGACCCGGCGTCAAGTGCATTCATCCCATTCTCCGAGAAGCAAGTACCTCCTGGAATGAACACCAACACGGCACGCGCACAACTCATTCAAGATACGAGGTGAAGAGCGTCGACATCACAATAAAGTGTCCTTTTAGGCCATCGAGGAACCGGGGTGTTTGATGCACGACCACCACCTGGCGCCAGGGGTGGAGGTGGGAGCCCCGACGGGCCGGGGCGCGCCCATACACTGCGGTGTGATTGTGCATTTCGCCGTGGGCCTCCGTTCAACGGATGCCAATTACAAGGGCGTTGAATTCATCTTCGCAGGAAGTGGACCGGTAGCTGTGTTATCCGTGCTGTGCTAGACGCTGCTTATCGGTGTTCCACAGCGAGGGCACGCGCGTTAGCGAATTAAATAAGCATGGCGGTCACAAGAGTCAATTCTAATAAAAGCACTGAAGAGAGCGGAGATGGTGGGATTGTCAAGGCTGTGAAGAGGCGGTATGCCTTGTTTTGGTGGGATAGCGTTGCAAGCGTGAGAAAGCGGGAACCAAACTGGAACCGGAGCACTGCTGCACTTGTTTCCCACAGAGCGCCAGAAGTTGTCACTCTGGGACAGGGATCAGACCGCCTGTGGCAGGAATGATAGACCGCCCGCTTTTAAGAGGGATCAGGGCCTCTCACTTCAACCTCTTTTCTCTCCGACGACCATGGCCGTCGCATCCCCTTGTGATGACTTGACCATCCCCGAATTGTTCCAAGCTCTCAAGCAGCGATTATACGGAATTTCTATCATTGGCACCAGGTGCGCCGTGTTGCCTAACCTCTGGAGGACTCCCGCTCGGGCGACGCTGACGTGTACTCCATCCAGTAACTCCTCAGGACTCGACCTTAAGGAGGTGAGTGGAGTAGTATCTAATTGGATTTTCTAGCCGCTTATCGACTACCTCCCCTCAGGTTATTTCCTTGCAATCTGAGGCATCAGATGTCCTCTCGCTAGTGCAAGGTTTGAGGAACCTATCATCCCCCATTGGCCGCCTCCCAGGAGAAATGCTCGAGCAAATCCTCGCAGTGAGGGGCCTGGAACGAGACCTCATCGCAGCCTCACACGTCTGTCGTCACTGGCGAGACACCCTCATGTCCTCCCCCCGCCTCTGGACCAAATTCCAATGCATCGACGTGGCTCGAACCCTACAATACCTCGCGCGATCCGAACCTGTTCCCATCAACATAATCGCGGATTACGTTTCGGATATTCAAGCAGTGATCGCCCTCGAGGCTGCGACTGATAGGTTCGGATCCCTCACGCTTCGACTCCAGCCGTTCGACCTGTTGCAAGTTTTCCGTCACTTTGCGACTCCGGCTCCCGCCCTAGAACGTCTCGAGATTTCCGCCACACATCGCGGAGGAGGGCCGGCGTTCCGACCGGCCATCCCAGCGACATTCCTTGGCGGCTCTACGCACGCTCTGAAATCGCTGATCTTGCACGGGATCAACACCAAGCTCGGCTTTTCCGAATTCCCTGCCCTAACTCGCCTCACGTTGATCACAAATATGCAGGTCTTCGACATGTCGGAACTGTTTGGAGTGTTCGCGTCGGCCAGGCTGCTGGAGGAGGTCTCCGTCCAATTCTCCGGTCCTACGGCACCTATTCCGGAGGGCCAGGGCGTCATCAGGCTCCCGTGCATGAAAAAGCTCGGCTTCTCGAATACAGTGGGGGAGTTCCCAAGGGGGCTTCTCGCTTTGCTCGTCCTGCCCTCGGTGGAGGAAATCAAGTTGGAGATCAGCCTTCCTGGAGAGGACGCACGGACCATGCGGGACTTCCTACCAACCCGACTCCAAAACTTCCCACACCTATTGAAGGTAGACAGCTTGAAGTTGGACGTCCCTCACGCCCACTGCAACACCAAATTCAGCGGCCCCGGCGGGTTTATCTCTATTCACGCGTCGCGTAGTGGCAACCGAGAACAGAACGACGGGTTCCAATCCCACTGGCTCAACTCCCTCGAACCGATGTCAATCGCGGATGTCAAGGACCTGACCTTACGCAGTTACTACCCCGAAGAATCGTCGGATATGTGCCCCGTTCTCAAGTCTCTCAAGACTTTGGATGGGTTACGGTCCCTCGTTGTGGAGCGGTGCGACAATACCGCCGTTTTCGAGGCGCTGTCTCCAACCAAGAAAGGAAGCATCCTGTTCCCACACATGGAGTCCCTCGTGTTCCAGATCATCATGGAACCGACAGCAATCTTCCCCAATTTGACGAACATGGCCCAAGCGAGGAGCCAAGCTGGGTTCCCTCTCAACAAGATCTCTTCAGACCAGGACACCACCTTCCGTCGTTCGGACGTCGACACTCTCCAGCGCCACGTCAGCCGTGTCGAACTCAACGCAAGAGCGGACGACATCAAACCCAGCGAACCGATCTTGTTCAATATTATCACGGTAAGGGTTTTGCCCAAGAGGACCCTCTTCGAACCGTTCGACCTGACATCTCTTTTTTGTTCCTGCTTTTCAAGAATCCGACATCAGTTCCAAACAAGCAAGCTGGAGCAAAGAAGCAAGATGGAGGACAGACGCCAGGACAGACGCCCACGGGAGGCTTACCGAGTGCCAACAAGGGCAAGAACCCTCTCGCAGATCTTGCCGCAATGTACTCGTCAGGGCGATAATCCTCCCAATGGCCGACGTTTCCATCCGCGTACATGCGAACGGTTAGGTATACTTATACCCCGGAGTGGTGATTTACGGCTCCAGATTGTGTAACATTCCCTCGAGGGATTTGTTTCTTTTGTGGGGCCGTTTCCATATTTCGGTTGATACTCCCTTTCTGCTTTTTGTGAGGCCCCGGCCGGGCTTATACGTTCCCCCCAACTTTTGTCTCGCGTTTTGAACCCCTATTCTTCCCGTGTAAATTTTACAATACCAAAATCTCGGGTTGACTGCAGGAAACCTTTTCCAAATTCCGGGGCGCCGTCTAGAGAGATGTGCGATCTCAATGACATTCGGCTGCGAGAGCTACAAATTGGTATTTTCACCGCAACGACCGTCTCAACGACTTTCAACCCCAATCCAAATCCGGGTGGTATCCATTGGAACCTACGATTACCTAGTCTGATGCAAATTCGAGAAACGAACGAAAGGAAGGTGGGGTGGAGAGAAGGGGATGCGGTGATGACCGATGACTTAGTACACACGGATGACTGACGGTAAGAGAGAAACAGGAAGAGGCGAGAGAGGAAGGAAAGGATATTGCGAAAACGAACGAAAACGAAACACGATAGGCTGTGAGCGAGTAACATGTGAGGGGGGAGGAGATTCCAGAGAGCGATCGGTGGGTCAATAAACGACTTCAAAACGAAGGGGGTGCTAATGATGGGGTGGTAGACACAAGATGACAACAGAGTCGATGATAGGCAACGAAGAGGAGAACCGGGAAGTAAGGTGATGGTAACGGGGAAGGTCGTGGTGAATGCCCGTTGGTTTGTGGAGAGTCGGAGTCGAAGTGTGTGACCAGGCGATGGGAGGAAGGGTTTCGCGAGCGAGGTGAGAGATGAGAAGAGGGTTTGCGGGACGGGACCTCAGAGGTCTTCGGAGGCCCGGTGGTTCACAATGAACAGCGTCCCTCTCGCAGGCGAAGCCAAACTAACAGGACTCCCGCTCCTCCTCCTCAAGTGACTCCTGATACCCTCCCACGCAGTCTCTGCCTCCACCGGTTTCCCAGTCGTGTGATTGTCCAGGTGAGGATGCAGGAGTCGTCGCCCCCCTTCATCCTCCACGCATCCGCGACCCCCATCCCTCGAACCAGGACGTGGGTCCGTCCCCGGATCCATACCACTACTCCGCGTCGACCCGCCGCTCCTCCCCTGAGTAGTGTTAGAATTCCAACTCCCAAAGCTCATGGATAGATGGGGAGGAGGGGAGATCACCCTCGATCCTCCGACGATCCCAGTTCCGATATCGACTTCGACAAACTCAGTAGAACCGCAGGACTGCAGGTAATCCAAATCGCTGCTCCCGCCAGAGGACGACTCCAGAGTCGGGGCGGAGTCCATTGTCGGGATGGTTCCAGACGTGCTGAATATTGAAGAGCGAGAAGGTTTCATTGGATCAACCCCAAACACGCCGGCGCCGACTGCACCCGTCCCAGAACCTGCCCCAAATTCTCCCATGGTCGTAAGGTGAGGAGATGCCGGAGCCAGGTATGTTGCCCTGGTACCAACGCCGGTTCCCTCGAACGGGTTCTGTGAGAGTGCGACTGCAGTGGAGGTAGAGGTTTGAATCCTGCCTCCACCAGACAGCAAGGAACCGTAGTGGTACGGGGTGGGTTTCGGATCGCTCTCTCGTTTTCTGTTTGGATCTTTCGAGCGTTCGATGGCTTGTCGACGAGCTTCCTGATCGTTAATCTGCTTCTCGTGCTCGTAAAGGATCTCGTCGTAGGTCGTTTTCCTCCTTCGTCTACGACAAAATCAGTCCTGCAGCGCGGAAGGTGAGGAGGATACTGTGTTACGTACCTCACATACCACAAAACCAGGATTATCAAACACAACCCGATGAAACCTCCGATAACCGCCCCAACGACCACACCCAAATTTCTGCCTTTCGGCGAACCGGGCCCGCTTAATCCAGTCTCCTCGACCAAGGCCGTTGTGGGCACATATACCTGGGACGGCCTCGGGGTTACGAGCGTCGGAATCAAAGTCGTAGTAACTTGGCCGTTCGGGAGAGTCGTGACTGAAGTGATCATGGAAGTCTCAGGTGGGCCAATCGTATAAACCAAGACGGATGAGGTGATGAGCATGTGTCCTGGAGGGACGAAGATTGGCCCTCCATTAGGGTTTCCACTCCCGTTGCCATTCCCAGAACCAGAGTTATTCGAACCACTGCCAGGTCCTGAGCCGGGGCTTCCGCCGTTACCGCCGCCGCCGGGATCAGAGGGGTTGTTCGAGCAACCACTGTAGATTGTGCTGATGGGGACGAGGGTGGTGACCGGTATTGTCGTCTCGTATGGGATGGTGTAGACAACATCCGAAGGGGCTGTATTTCGAGACGCGCAGTGACGCAACCGCAGCCGGGCAAAATGAATTTGTGCATCGTGTCGGAATCGGCCCGGGCATGTTCGTGACGACAATTGAACGCGGACATCGCGGATGAATGGAAAGGATCGCAGCAGAGAAGGCGTCAATTTTCTGAATTCAAAAGAGTTGGAAGACAAAAAAACGCGGGGAATGCGCGAGATGGGGGAACCAAACAAATGAGCGATGAGAACGTACGTTGGAGGGTTTCTGTACTCGTCCTCGTACCAGTCTTCAAGCAGACGGTCGAATCGAGAACCACGGCTTCATTCTGGCAGAAGGGGTCTACGTGGGTCGTGACCACAGGAGGGACCGTCGAGGTGGTGAGCGAGTAGGTGGTGATGATGATGTTCCTGCCGGTGACCGTCGAGAACGCCGTCGAGACTGGGGTCGGTACGCATGTCGACATCCTCGCTCTTGGTCACCTTCCTTCTCCCCAAACCAATAAATAACTGAGGGAGTAGGCGCCGTATGGCAAGGAGGAGAAATGGGAGGACCGAGGGGGATGGTCACTTCCCGAGGTGGGGTATCCGTGTCGTGGAGGGGTATAAAGTACGGAGGGGGAGACCAGTGGATGGTGGGGGGAAAGGAAAAGGAGGAGGGATAATATTAAACATTCCTGCTGTTCCCAAAGCGTCGGCTCTGACGACAGTTTGACTTGCAACAATGCCGGGAACGAGCCGTAAAGTCAACCGACGGAATCGGATTGCGGGGTCGGTCCGGGCCAAGAAACGATGGAGAGGGAAAGGCCCAAGTTCAGTTGGAGACTACAAAAGGAGGGATGGCATTCCTTTAAGGTTTCTAATCGCTACAGGAGCACGAATGTAATGGTAATAATGGTATGCAACAGAATTAGTTGTATGCTGGGTAATGTAGATGCGAAAGTTCCGTCAACGGTTGGCATCAGTACTAGTAGTCGCAGTCGGCAATGTCCTGCACAAGCTCCGCGTCGTATTCACAAACGACTCGTTTCCACTCCTCGGGCAGCTCCTCGATACTCTCCATCCCGTTCAACACATCACACACCTCTTCTTCCGATGCGAAACCGAGATAGGCAGCGACGACACAGATGGCATCAACCGGCTGTCCCGATGGCGTTGTGATCAACACACGCGAAGAACTCCTGGTCCAATCTTGTGGTGATGACTCGGAAGAATAAGGGAGGGCAAGAGACAGGAAGTCGCGAGCGACACGGATCTGGTTCTCTTGGAGTTGAAGTCGAGAGTTGGTGCGCTTTGATGATGGGAAGGGGAGGGTAATGTGCAGCGCGCGGACGTATGAATCATCCTTGAACCACGTTGTAGTCTCGACGATGCGACCAGAGTCGTTGGAGTATGTGATGCAGACGACGTGGGTGAAGCACCGATTGGCGTGGACTACTTGCGCCGATGTGTGGTTGGGTTCATGGAAGGAGACGAACATCCCCGGGATGATCTCGCCCAGGCACCTGCTCTTTCCGTTGGGGAGGACGGGGGAATAAAGTCCGGCCTTGACCGGGCTCTCGTCGTAATGATGAGGAGGATCGGAATCGACGGGGACGTCGAAAAGAAAGTGGGTTGGAGGTTCGTCGTGTTTGACGGTCCGTTCTTGCTGGCAGT
>Ga0307516_10007577_pt1 | contig 12445 bp, 22 predicted proteins | sample 19_EM_MG_FD_203310 | JGI IMG/M metagenome (GOLD analysis project Ga0307516, IMG submission 203310) | Populus trichocarpa ectomycorrhiza microbial communities from riparian zone in the Pacific Northwest, United States - 19_EM | ecosystem: Host-associated > Plants > Roots > Unclassified | place...
TCCTTCTTCCTGCCAAACTGCGGTCTCCCATGCCGTAAGATGCACGGTCAGCTGGGCCGTCGGACCTGGAATTACGGATCGCTTCGTCTGCGAGTCCCCTTTCCCTATTCCTGTTGCCACCAAGCGAGCAGACATGACTACAAGTCCACATCCTTCGCTTTGTGTCTGCACCAGGAAATCGGCGATTTTCATTTTCCTCCTCCGCCGTCGACCATACTCTCTTGATCGGCAGTCCCAGCCATCATTCAGTCTTCTTCTCATCCGCAACCCCAGGCGCCTGCCGCCCGCCGTCGACCCACTCCCACATCTCCCTCAGTTCCCCCCGCATAAGCCCAGTGATGACCACTGACAGGATGCACGCAGGGCTACGACGTCCATCACCTCGTCAGCTGCCTTCTCTAACCGATGTCCGTATCCCGCTCACCTGATGTAAAGAAGGGCGGGTTGGGCAACCCTAAACACATGCATTACCGCCATCGTGGCGAAAAGCCCGAGACAGTAGCCCGTCAGGGACGCCCGAAAGAAAACCCGGCGCAGACCCATCCCATTTTGCTCCTGGTAAACGTCGTACCGAAGCGCCAGCGCCACAAAAATACCTGGGACCACAACATCCCCTAGTCCGAGCATGGTGAATCCCCGATCCGACCACACAGATTTGGGCCAAAGCAATTTAATTGGTGCATCAAGTTTTGTTGCCACTTTGACCATCTTGGTAAATCAAGCCGTAAGCTAACGTCAACGGCCCTTTGTGGACACACACATGCGCGGAAGCACTCACGACTTCGGTTCCAAACACCCACCAGATGTCATAGACGAAAAGTCCGCCGAGGACGACACTCCCGGTCAAAAAGGAATCAACCTGAACCAACGCTATGGCGTTGAATGCGAACGAGACGGCCAAAATGTCGGTCAAAAGTGCCGGCTTTGGAGAATCAGAAACGGCGTAGAGAAATGACGGGAGGACGGCAAGCGGGAATAAATAAACCGTCGGCCCACGCCACGAAATACGCCCAAGTACTGAAGGCGGTCAACGGTCAACGTCCAACCCTGTCATCGGCGGTCATGAAATCACCCACCTTCGGACTTGCCTTTCGTATACCTCAGAGAATACCTCTCAAAGGATCGCCAGCGGGTCTCGCCAACCGTAAAGCGAACCAAGGACCTGAGCGTCTGGAGTTCCGCCATGAGTGCAATAGTGGATTAGCACGAGCACCAAACAGCAGAGGAATGGTTGGCGCTCACCGCCCAGGCACTGCCAACACCAGTGGCGACGAAGTACCACTTCAACAGGAGATTGATCCATTCACTGCCATAATAGTGAATGACCAAGTAAAGCCCATACAGCGCAAACGACCCAAACTGTCGGAAACCGAGAACGTGAGCAATCGTTGCGCAATCGAATAGCCGGGGACGCTCTTACGATGGGGAATATCCACGCGTCTTCAACAGACACACGTTCCAGGTCTTCTTCGTCGTCACTGTCTTCGTCGTCTTCTGCGCCTTTACCGTTCTCGCGAGACAAATTTGGTTTAGACTAGGAGCGAAGAGATCAGTCAGGCGGAGCTGCTTCCATAACACAGAAGTTAGAGATCCGACGGACAGGCAACGACCCATACGACCCAGAATAGATGATCGACACCGCGAGAGCCAGGAGGCCAGCGTAAGAGGAAACGAGCTCCCAGTCCGTTCCCAAACTCATGACACTGGGCGTGGACGTGGAGCAAGTGTGGGAATTTCGGAAGGAAGGATGGCGACATCGGCGGCCCCCGAATATTACCCGCAACTTCATAGGAAGAACTCTCGGGAGTGTGGCAAGGGCGGGCATCTTACAATTCACCTGCCGGTCCGGTGTACGGAACACTTGAGTCCAGCTGAGACCCCGCCGGGATCTGGCGTGTGTGAATCAAGGTCCCCTGTCCACCCACCCACCCTAACGAGATGATGTCCCCTCTTCCTGCGGGCGTCTCTGTTCGAGCTCGTTGTTTCATTTCAAGCGGAACTCGGGCCTAGTTTGCAAATTCACCCCTTTCAGGCGCTACGCACGGTCCTGACGGCCTTCCAAAACGAGGACACCACCCCCGTCGCCTCCCTCTGAAAAGCATGGGCGCGTTTCAGGGGCACGACTCCTCCAATCTCTCCCCCTTTTTGCTAGCCACGTTTGTCACTGTGCTGGCTAAAGTTTCACCAGCCGGGGGTTTTCGTCAACCTCAGGTCTTTGCTCTCGGATCGGGTTCGGCCACTAGCTTCGATCACGGGCGACTCAAAAAACATCGTAAGCACCCGAGCTTCGTTTTATACACGCGACTGTTGTTCGCAGTCATTCTTTCAATGTCTTCTGTAAACTTCTCAGAGTCCACATGGGATCTGGTGGGAAACCCTGCGCCTTGGCTTTCATTCCTTCCATGAATCAATCACCCACTCAGCAGAGAAAGCAAGAAAGAGTAGAAACACTGAGCAGCACAACCCCTGCGCGGAAGTGGGTTCACCTCGGCCGCGACACACTTCCTTGACAAGGGGTGTGTAGGATCATCGGGGTAAATCCCCAGCCAGGTACATGAAACCATCATCATGGATTGGTCCGACAGGGAACCAACCTGCCAAACTGCGAACGCAGAGTTAGTGGATCATCCATCGCCCACGCCGGAAGAATACCCACGTGCCCAGGCTTCCAGCAACTCCAGGTCGTGCATCCGAGCACGCGATATCGACGCGTCGGCTCGATTGTCGGCGACACTTCCCCCTCCCTTCGTGGATAGCCAGCCGTCCGGTGTGGGCGTGATCCTCGATCCTTGGCGCGACCCCATCGACAATCGTCCGCTCGGCGCCGAACAAACCGGGACGCGGGATCTGCCGTTGTCCCCAACACGCGGGATACGATTCACCCATTCATCAGAATGACTTCGCGTTTTCGTTCCAACAAGGTACCCGCGCGGAAAGTGCCGAAGTCCATGATACTGATGGCGGCGTTCGCGGTGAAATCAATGTCTTCCCCACCGTGGTACGGTTACCTGAAGGTTGCCGGGCTGATCGAAGAACCCTCCATGCACGGTAAACGAGATCCGATATTGCCCCGGAAACAAGCCCATGCGGTAATGGTGCAAATGTCGCTTGACTTGCTACACCCTGAGGTCAAGTGGGAGAAGCATGTGAGGCCGTGCTTACGGAGACGAATGACCACAGTTCGTTCTATGGATACGGATTTCTCGCCTTCTGAGACGTGATTGAGCTCACGATCTTCCAGAGTGCACGCCCATTCCACCGTAGTCGGACCTGTCGTTTGCGCTTGGAGTAGGGGATGAGTTCACGAGCTCTTGGAAGGGATTAGTTACCAAGGCCGCTTACGGGACCACGATTAGCCTGACGTTGTAGTCCTTGCTGTCAATACGGATCTCGTCCAAACCCACCACATGGTGTACTCACCAGATCGCCCAAGCCCACCGTCCCCGCGCTGACCATCGGGGTCTAACGGCCCACCCACCCTGCTTGTTAGTTATCCCGTCGGAACTCCTACACTCCAGGTTGGGTTCCCCTTCACACCGAGTGCACCAGACGGACGATTTTAGCCCCCATACTCGCGGCACGGCCGCTCCAGACGAGACAGTGTCATTGAACATCGCACTTCACGTCGCCAGTCTCTGCCAGGTCCAGTTTAGCACGACTCGGTGCTTGACGAGGCGTGGCGCGTAGGAACTCCGGCCATCCCACTCGAGGTCAAAGTATTATAGACAGATGGAGAAGGGGAGGTTGTATCCCCAATGCAACCAGCGCCCCCGCACTGTCCGCAGACGGACTGGGGATAGAGGCGGAGTAGGAAGTAGCATCGCCGCTGGTCGTGGTAATGGGCAAAAGGTCCGAGGGCCAGTTCCCTTTGTACCTCCGGCAGCGGGTGGGATAGCGCAATACGCAGGCGAACTTGTCCTCTTTCCCTGGCGTCCCATGACGCACCCCAGAACCCACAAATAAAGAGGCTCCCGGTTCCCCCAACCATCATGAGCAAACCCTCCGTTCCAAAACACTCACCCGGGTGAAAGCGAGAACGCCTGAAGGAAGCGGCGAATTATCAACGACCAAGGAGCGTATTTCGTATTCTATGTTGACCATACTGCCATACAGTGTGTTGCAATGAACATGGAAAAAAAACCTACGGGTGGGATCTGTCAATACCCCGCGGCAATGCCATTCTTCCTCGAATCGCTCGCCGCTTATGATTGAACATAGTGATTAGCTTTCGAGGCGCAATGTTCGCCTCCGCACCCACTTACCCCATATTGTACCGCCATTCTTCACGACTGCCTGAATGACTGCGGTCACACGACCGTCGTCTAAAACTATGTCTGTCGTCAACGCGCATGTCTACCCGATAGGTAACAAAGGCCAAACCCGTCACGTTATGACCACGCTGCCGGAGCGCATCCAGCAGTGATCCAGGATACGCGCTGTCCACGTCAACGACTGTGGGGTACAATTGATTGTGCAGTCGACCGAACTCCACGCTCCTACCGACGTCCATTCCCCAATCCAAGTTGAGCATTACCTGGAACACAGAAGGGAAGATTCTAGCCCCGCCAGATCCTCCAACGGCCAGGTAGAATGAACCGTCCGGGTGTTCGACGATAGTGGGAGTCGTAGACGACAGCGGCCGCTTCCCCGGTTCTGGGTAGTTGTCTAGTCACCTGTCAGCGCATAGCCATATCGCCATAGGGTTGCCTCACATGGGGATGGGTATAAACCAAACCCATTTGGTACGCCAGGAATAGAGAAGTCATCCATCTGGATCGATATGAGAAAATGGCACACCTTTCAACCACGACGGGACACACCTCATTGTTCAAGAGTATTCCGGACACAGGGTCCATAACCTGAGAACCGAAAACAAAATTTACAGTAGAAGTTAAGGCAACTGCCATGCCGTTTCGGTCGACGATTGAGGTATGGCTCTGCCCAGAAGTGAATCTACGATCCACACCCAACGACTTTGAAGCTCACAGTTCCGTGATCTGTTATTATGTCGAACATCGGGTTATAATAGTCTGGAGTATGGGTGGTATCCTGTCACAAAGTTCAGTTGACCGAAAGCTGAGGTCATCAGAAGCTTACATCCGTAATATTCGCAGCCACCTTCGCTGAATACGATTTCGTGAGAAGTTTCTTGAGGTAATTCAAGTCGTCCAAGAAAACAGGGTCCGCCACCCTCGTTCGTGCGGAGAATCCAACTAGATTGAGTCAGCATGTAAACCGCTACAGCACTACGGGAAATATTACATTTGATGGCTTCGACGAGGCGGTGCACGTTTAGTCCAGTCATGCCTTCGGAGAGGTCATAGCGCTCCATTATGTTGAGCATGTGCAGTAGGACTGGCCCAGACGTGGGGGCATGCGTGGTATACACCTTCCTCGAGAGGTACGTGCTTTGTAATGCGGGTCTGACGATAACAGAATAGTTCTCCAAATCTTCATGCGTGAGAATCCCGCCCGTTTCCCGAATCTTGTTCACGATCGCGTCTGCGACTGGGCCCTAGAGAAAAAGTCCTATCAGAAACGAGCGAGGACATACGTCAGGTAACCCGCCTGATAAAGACCACTTGCCCCTTCTCTGGCGATGATATCGAGAGTACGGGATAGGTTTCTCCGGTAAATGCTTTCCCCTTCTTGGAGTATACGATCGTTTGGCGCGAAGATATCACTCCAGTCTTTCGTCCCTGTCATTAAAACTCTGGCCAGTGGATTCTATGGACAAGGGTTCGCAATGGCAAATGGCAAACCAATAAACAAACGCACGTTAATGCGTTTGGCCAGCTCCTTGCCGACCTTGCACCCTGCCGCAAGCCCGATGCTTGGTCGCACAAGCCTCTCCCAGGGTAGGCTGCCCCAACGTTTGTGGGCTTCCTCCAGTCCACGCACTTCACCGGGAATACCGACAGCCAACCCACCGAACATGGAGCTCGTGGGATCCCCAATGTACATGGTCTTGTTTGCAAGTGCCGGTGCAGTTTCCCTGAAATCCACCGTCCACACCTCAGATGACTTCCCGTCGTTCGAAGTGGGGATCCTAACGGTCATGAACCCTCCTCCTCCTATTCCGGAACTTGGGAAGGCTCGTCAACGGCTGCGTTCCGCAACAAGGAAGTACGGCACTCACGAAAACATATTGACAACCCCGATACAGAACGTCGTCGCAACAGCCGCGTCGACTGCGTTTCCGCCGTCCCTCATGACGTCCACACCGATCTCCGAGCATTGTATGTTCTCACTCGCAACCGCTCCAGACTTTGCTTTGATGAGATAGGCCGGATTGCGGGTGATATCTCTTGAATAACGACCAGGATAGCCACAAAGTAATCCGCCGAATAACAAGGCAGTCGCGACGCAAGTGATGAGAATGACCACCTGCCGCACACGACCGAAGGAGTGAGCCGTTCCGTGCGTTCGAAAGGAAAGGACGTGCGTCGGAAGGTCGGACTCTAACTTCGAGTGTCTCCCGCTCCTGAACGAGAGTGGGGAAGGCATGGGTTTAAGTCGGTTCGTGGGCGCTTCAGGGAGCCAGAAGTGGTCGAGATAAGCGAACCCTTCGCCGAAAGCCGGCCCGTGATTGCCGCGTGGCGATAGAAATGGAGGTAAGCCCCGTTACGACGTTCCTGTGAGATACGACCAAGCGGGGATGGTCAATCAACTAGTCTCTCTATCCGGAGGTTTAAATTGGGTTTAAACGTTTAAACTTGAGTCCGGATAGGGTCGCGTGCCTTTTTGCAATTGGTCGATTGACGCGCCGAGATCAACGAGGAATCATTGTGGCTAAGCCGTAGGGCCGAAATGCGGCAGTACCGGTACCCACGACCAAGGTGGCTCACAGCGACCCGCCCTGTTCCGCCAACTGTCAACCAGGAGCACCGGGTCCAACAAATCAACAGCCTCACCACAAAATTCGGCCAAAATCACCCGGATTGAACTTTCATGAGCTTTTCACGGTCTCTTTACAATACAAACGAGACATGGGAACCACCTGTCTAGGCCACTCCATTTTGCCCACTGGTCCCCGGAGCAGCATGCATCCTACTGCGACCCACATTGTAGAATCTTACATTGGGCTTTTTATCTTTGCCTCTGGCCACATGTCCCTCGGCGAGCCTCTTGGCAATTTCCTGACGCAACATACGAGCAACCTATTCGATCCCAAGTGAAGCAACGTACCACACTGATCCAGGTATGAAGGACAACAACTGCCTTCATATGGTCTCGGAAGGTGTAACCTCCGTCAAATTGTTTCAGCAAGCGGAGCTTCACCCTGACATGAGCAACGTGTACAGCACCCGAACACAGAATCATTGTGACAAGTATATCACTTGGCTTCATCCTCGGGGAGACCTTGCCCGGACGACTGGAGTTGAACTTCAAAGGGATGCGTTACCGTGGTCCGAGGGCGGGAGAAACCCGCAGACACCGGAGAAGTAGGCTCCTAGAATAGCTACTCACACGCTAGCCGGGCTCATGTTTAGTGTCTCTCGAGATCGGTTGTGCCGCGAAACAGTTTTGTGAGCATTGCACAAGGTCCGTTGACCCTTACTGATAGGATAGAGTTAGCACTGGCAATTGGGCCAGGGCGTTCACCCAGTCAACCAGACATGCCCGTCGGGATCGCTCGCAAACTTCTCCCCTCTAATACCCACAAGGAGGCCGAAAAGGTACCTGCGGGGGGCGGACCAGGTCTGAATCGGCCCTGTTTACGCCGCCTCCACCTAGCGGGTGACAAACCCGTTGCCCGATCACGTTAGATGACACCCAGTCTGTGGCAAACACCGTACTACCGCGTGCGTGGCAACAGGTGGGACCAAATTAACGAACGCAGTCCGCGCAGGTCTTGGACCCCTAACACCAGAAGAATTGGTTGAATCCTGTGAGACTGCGCCGCTGACTTACTCGGGAATAGGGTCGGGGAGCTTCGAGATATGTCCGAGAACGGTCGCCCCAGCCCATCAGGTGCGATTCGACCACCTGGGTTCGGAGCACCCTGATGATCAGTGAAGATCACAGACGTCGTCGTGACCACGCAATCAGCGAACGCGATGGTTGTACTATGTCCCCCGCCAATCATGGTTACACCTTTTGAAGAAACGGAGGACCAGTGAAAATACCTGGGGGTTCACCGATAAACAATGGGACGTTAGCTAATCTAGGAGGAGTGATCGTGGCTGGCATCGACTCACTACCAGGTTCTGCTCTTCAGAAATTGCAAAACATCAATGGCAATGTGTGCCAGGATAAAAAGCCTGCCGTTCCTGATCCTGTGGGGGTGAGACCTATATCCTTTCGTAAGCGCGTGGCTATTGGTGCGCTCTGGCTTCGGCCATAGTAACCCTGCGTTTCAAGTTGAAACCATTCTCGAGACCACTTTCGAATGCGTGGCAAGCCATAGTGTGATCAAGTGTAACGCAGCGGAGATTGGCGCCTGATGCGATCCTTCCGAGGTTAGCTGGGCCACTCCGGCCGATACTCAGACCATTCGCTCATCGTTTTCAGGCTCCGCGTTTGATCATGAAGGCACAATCAGAAGGCGTGGGCTGCACGGGGTCTTGGCTTGCGGGTTCTGCATCATCGTGGGATCATCCGCACTCAAAAAGCTTGAGTGCGTGCGATTCGAGCCTGACCCGCTGGATCTCCTTACCCGTTCTGATAAATCCAGGCGGCATCGTCTGTGTGACCGACGCCGTGGGTTGGGTTCCCGGTGGTAAACATACCGTCTGCCTGGAGGACGCCCACCCAGGGCCTCTTGGAAAGGTGACCGGGTTCCGCTGTGTGGACGGGGCTTCCATAGTCACGTTCTGCGGAACGTTGGGCTTGGCTGCCAGGGTGTCTTCGAACCAATTCTCAGGTGGTAACGATCGCAGGGTACGTTACACATTGGTACGTTACACTTGTGAATTAGTATTTTTCTTCCCGCTGCCCCAATTTACCCCTTGAAGTCACAAGGACCTCAGCGGTTTACCCTGTCTCTGAAACGGCGCTACGAACCACCGAAGCGCACGCCGGAGGTCGGAGGTGGAAAGTAAACATTGAAATCGTATCATCATCCACCACCGCTATATTTCGCCCACTGGATGTTTGCTGTACATACGTGCTGTCCGCGCTAACCTATTCCCTATCGCCCACAAAAATGCGAGAGAATGGCATTGCCTCGGTGGGCTGCAACCAATTCTTCTCGTCGTATGTGGCATGTGGAGGTGACTCAATCATGTGGAAGGTATATGCAAATCGGGTGTTGGGACTAAGATTCTTCTCACTCTTGTGCAGAACGGATCCGTGGATCAGGACCAAATCGCCTAGAAAATCACCAGAAAGAAGGGTCGGCTGATGAACCGTGAATACTGTGTGGGTTTAATTACCTGGGTCACAGCACTCGAGCACATACTCCCCGGTCGACGGGACCTGGTCGGTGGGCACCGGCAACTGTTCGATGCCGGTGCCGCCTGTGGGTAGACGAACGAAACGCTTTGTAATCGGGGTTGTCAAATGTGATCCTGGAAGGAACGAGAGAGCACCATTCTCTGAAGTGCACTTTTCGAGGGGTATCCAAAAGCCAAGGGCGGATGGCGGATTGGTGTACTATTTGTGGGTGTCGGGTTGGTGCTGGAGATCGCGGTAAATCGTAAGAACCGCACCAGGAACGTCCTAAGTGCGGGTCAACACGAGGATAGCATCTTACAGAGGTGCATTCACTCACGAGTCGTTGTGCTCCGGGACTGCAAATCATACGGGTGTTCCCCGATCGGGAAATGAAGTGAGATCCAGTGTGCCAAGAGTTTGACGAGGATTTCACCTTTTCCGCCGATCTGCTGCTGTTTCGTGATGACCATCGACTGGAGCGCTTTAGCACGCCATGGTGAGCGCGCGACTCGTTAGCCCGGCGCTGAGACAGGGATCCCCAGGTCACACATACCCACAGGGTCCCGGTGGAACCGGAGATCTCGGACAAGTTGTTTGATGCGCTGGTTCTCTAGGGTCACCTTCCGGAACAGTGGGTCAAGCTCGTGCAACGCTGGGGGTATATAAATAGTTAGCCAAGGAATACAAGTATCATCGCCAAAAAACCGTTGGTTGGCCAAGCCCCGGTTACGCCAACAAAGGATGTCCGCAGGAAGAACGTGATAAGCTTGTGCGCACTAACCGTGTCCGATTTTGTTGACCGCTTTCTCCTTTGGACAGGTAAGCCTTCCATCCTTATCGAGTGCATCTCGTTCAAGGAAGAATCGGATTTTGTCACCGGAGGTTAGGAAGTAATCGTCTCCGACGTGATCATCGTCGCCTGCCGTGAATTTTGTCTGCAGGCGAAAGAAGGAACGGGCCGACCCAGTAAGCTGGGACGGGGGATGAAAGGGTAGAATACCAACCAATGGGTGGTCATCGATATTGAAATCAGCAAGCAGCTCCTTCGAACGATTCAAGAGCGCAGTGGTAATATCCACATCTAGGAAACCGGGTATTACCAGATACCTGTGAATCCAAGTTCACCACAGTCCATCTGTCGTGTGATGGTACTCACCCATATCGATGGAACTGTCACCGATAACGTGACCGATAACGTGGCAAACTTTCAATCTTACGGAACCTCAACCCGACACTCTAGCATACCTTGTTGATCTGCTCTTGTGTGAGATACTCGAAGTTGGTGTTGGAGGTCATGATGGTGGAAACCCGATCGGGGCGTCTATCGAAAAGGCTCCGTGGCACGCAGTGAACTCTGCTATGACCCATAATACTGATTCCGGAGTAGTGGTACAATCGATGTGTATGTCAAACAATGCAATGCGAGGGAATACTTAAGGCTACAAATACATACTGTGCGTCATACATCGGCTTCGCTGATGTCCTCACCGTGTTCTAACCTCTGAATAAGATTATCAATCTTGGCTTTGTGTATTCTGTGATGTTCCTGCCAGCCCTTCCACGGATGATGGGGATGCTGTGGAACGCCGATGGTCAGGCCAAATTTCCAGCAAAGAGTTAAATCGCAATCGCTTGCCTGCCGCGCGAATGATTGGAATATCTTGTCCGATGTTCCTTCGGGGCGCAGCGCGAAGAAACGTGCGAGCAGGATGTCATCCGTGCGACTGTATCGCATCTTCTTCTCCGGAGGAGTGGGAAGTGGCTCATCCCCTTCCTCGTGGTGAAGCTCGTGTTTATGCCTGCGGTAGAACTTCATCCACGAAGCCCTTGAATGGTGGGGTGCCTGTGATTAAGGATCAGCGGGCGGGAGGAACCCTCGGAAAGAAGCGGTTTACCTTTGTGGCTACGTCCTTCCAAAATGCGACCATATCGAGACGACCTTGTGCCCTGAATGATGGTCAGAGTTCTTGGAAGCACGCAGAAGGGGTCAATACAAACTTCTTGAACACCATAAATCTCACCAGGAATGTCACATCTTCCTCCGTGAATGCGACACCTTTCCCTGTGGTACTTCGGAAGAGGGCCCGTGGGGGTGTTGGGGATCGCGTCCTCCCGTTTTCCCTATCCTCTTGGGCACGACGACGAGCTGCGGCTATTGTACCGGGGCCCGGTGCATTCGGAGGGTTGGTCTGGATTTCGTCCATGTCCGTGTTAGCCACGACCCTACCACCCCCCCGATGTTCTTGGCCGGGGGATGGAGATCTATCGACCATAGTGTAACCCCCGAGGCGAATCTGATGCTTGTTGCAGTACCTTCGCCAAGAATAAAACCTAATTTCCCCGTCAAGCAGCCGTCGCCGACGGTAGATGGTACGAGTGCCTTACGTGTGGTGAGGGGCCTATAGAATCGGTCAACACATTCAAGTGAAGTTAAGATGAAACTATTGCGTGCCTTGACTGCAACTCGTTCACAGATTTCTCTTAAACTGCGCAAGGAATGAGGTTACATGTGACCCGATGAAGCCCTGTCACGGACCTCAGGACTAGCCCTTGCTCCTGGCAATAGTCAATATACTTCTTAAGATACAGAACGTCGTCAGCGGTAAAGAGGTTGCCACCGTAGGTGCTCTTTATGACCCTCGTCGGGGGTGTAGGGGATCGCGCCGTGCCTTGGCCGCGGCTCACAACGAGAGAAGATGTCGGCGGGGCAGGCTACGCGGGGTCAACGATTGAGAAGTCAAGTTTCAATGCAAACGCCCACCTGTGTCCTCACTCGTTTCCTACCCCGGGCTTTGTCCGCCTCCGTTGGGGCCGAAGTGGAAGGTTCCGTAGCTGGAACAGGCTCAGCGTCAGTCGTATTCGATGGGCCAGGGTCGCTCATGTATGGCGCGGTCTGTTCGTAAGCCTGTTCATACTAAGTTGTACGACCACATGATCAGTGGTGGTTCAAATGATGAAACATTACACGAACCCCTGGGGTATAATAGTCGTTCGGGCCGGCGACCCAGGCGGCGTGCGCATCGCGGTATCGACTGTACTCGTATTCGGCGGATTGGATCGCGTGAGG
>Ga0307516_10007578_pt1 | contig 12444 bp, 17 predicted proteins | sample 19_EM_MG_FD_203310 | JGI IMG/M metagenome (GOLD analysis project Ga0307516, IMG submission 203310) | Populus trichocarpa ectomycorrhiza microbial communities from riparian zone in the Pacific Northwest, United States - 19_EM | ecosystem: Host-associated > Plants > Roots > Unclassified | place...
ACGATGAAGTCTTGTGTGTATTGTCTTGTCTTAGAGAGAAAGGCAGGAAAAGTGAAAAGTCTGAATACACGTATATGACGTGATTCTACACGTGACAAAGCTGAACGAGTGAGATATTGCAACACAACGCTTGCTAGTTTGTGCGAGTGATATTCTGTGTTCTCGACAACAGTCGAAGACCTGGACCTGGCGCCAGCGCTGTCGATAACGCCTGCGACGGCGATCGCGAGCGCGCTGGCGACGGTGTACGAGCGGGACTACAGCCGGCTGGCAGTGGTGCACAGCACGACGCGGGCACTGCTCGGGTACGTGAGCGCGGCGCAGCTGGCGACAGGCAACGGCGCCGCACCAGTGCGCAACGCCACGAACTGCCCCGACCCGCGCCGCGAGAAGGGCTGCGAGATCGCCACGTCCGCTACGTCGCTCGAGGGGCTACTCGCCTTCTTCAGCCGCGGCGGGGGCTTCGCCGTCGTCACCGATCCCGGCCGCAGGTTCGTGCTCGGCGTCGCGACCAGGCTCGACCTGATGGAGTCCCTGAAGAGGAGACTTGGGTAGCGTGGGGAATAGCTACTGCGGCTGACTGGCCGCGGCTGCCCTGCGATGTGCCCTGCGTGACGTGTCGTGATGTGATCGGAATGCCTCAGCTCAGCCCGCGAGCACTGACGTAGACCCCACTATCTACCTACCTAGTCAGTCCCACATTCCGACCCTCTCTCGCGCAAAGACACAGAGCTGTGACTACATATGCTGCACTTCAACTCCGAACAACCAAATAATATCCGACAATTCGTGCCTTCCAACTCCCGGGACTCCCGCGAGCGGAGGGGATTTGAGAAACCCCCCCGTCGTCATCATCATCATCATCACCCGTCCACCGCCGTAGCTGCAACGCGGAAGTTTTTCTTTCTTTTCTTTTCTTCTTTTTTGCGGAGGAGGGAGACTATACTGTGCCTCGTTTCCGATCGACCGCGAGGTATCCCTTCCGTCCTTTATACTCACTACACGTAGCGAGTGCGGGGTACTTACAGCATACTCCAAGGTCCGGGCACTCCTGACTCGAACTGTGTACAGAGCGAGGTAGATGGTGAATACTTCGGACCGCGTTTGCTCTGTGATGCCCACTTGCATTCCGTCACATCGTATCGTATCGTATCGTGAGTCGGCGGTTGGTAGAGTAAACCCATCGGAGATTGTTTGGCGGTAGTTATACGCTGTTGTGCTTCTACTCCTCGTGCTCAGCTGAGCTGGGCTGCGTGATCCTGTCCCAGCTCTGTATGTTCATTTGGCCGATAACAGCCCCACCACGATCTAGCAGACTGGCTTGGCTAGCTAGGCTAGACTATCGAAACCGACCGCAGGCTTTGCGCCACGGTGTGTGTAGGTAGTGCATTTGCGTATGCGGGAATATCGGCCCGGGCCGGCGAGGAAGGTCTGCAAGCACGTATCTAGGTGCTTTACACCTAACCGAACGGCAGCAGGGGAGGCGATGTGCGAATCGGAAAGCTGTATGTAGTTACATCGCCACCACAGCGCTGTGATGCGATCTTATCCTGCATACTAAATCTGGGGTTAGGCAACTTTTAGGTTAGGCATCTTTGGAAGGACGCCTCTATGATGTAACTAGTTTGAGACGTGACATGTATTATGTAACTATCCCTGCGGCTGCTGACCGTTCTCCGGTAGATTCTTGATCGCCCATCTCAATACATTCACATAGGTCAACAGGTTAGTTACAGTGGACAAAATCAATCAGCAGCTACTACGCATCAAGGAAATTTCTTCCACCCATCACAAGAAACTGGATTTTGTTTACGACAGAGCAATTCAAAGCATCAGCGAAGGCCCCTCGAATGAAATGGCCTTTCGAGCCCTGTCATGCATGTTGAGCGCCGCCTCGAAACCCTTGACGATTGACGAGCTGACAGAAGTGGTCGCTATTGAGACGGACTCCAGAGCACTGAACCCGGATAACGTGCCATCGAAGGAAGCCCCGAGCGACATCTGCGCCGGTCTGATTTACATCGAAGGGAACTAGAGCAAAACAGTCCGACTCACACATTACATCACTCAGGAGCATCTCCGGAAAACGTCAGCAGTACCTACGCACTTGCAAACCGACAGCGGATACCATAGCACGGTCTGTGCCACGTATCTATCTTTTGATCGGGTCATCAATCCTTTGCGAAACCTTTACCGAACTATTGAACCGACAGCGATGCAACGCATTCCTGGGTTATGCAGTAGCCAGCCTTGCAGCACATCTCATCTCTTGCGATGAGAATACGACCGAAGCCGCGGTAGCACGATTTATTGCCGACCCGAGCTGGTATTCTCTTACTTTCAAGTGTATGCATGACTGCAGTCCACGACCAGGAAATTGTTCTACTTTTCATGCCGCCTGCTATCTCGGCTGTGAGGCAGTTGTCCGAAGAACGATCTTGGTGCGACGCCTCGGCCCCCGGTGAGTTCTGGAACGACTCCGTTGCATCAGGCGGTCATAAGCGGGTTGGAGGCCGTGGTACGGCTACTGGTTGAAAATGGCACCCAGGTGTCGGTCAGCGACATGGACGGGAACCAGCCGCTGCATTGGGCGCTCGAGAGAAAATCCCTGAGGCTGGCTCGCCTACTTGTAGGGTTGGGAGCCGACCTCTCGGCCACCGGAAAATCGGAGTAACGCCACTGCACTTGGCAGCCGGATATAAGAGATACGAGAACGATCTGGAAGCGGTATCATGGGTGCGACTGCTGGTGGATCGAGGCGCCGATGTCTCCGCCACCGATAACATGGGTCAAACTCCGCTGCACTTTGCCGCCCAATGCACGAAACCAGTGCCTGTAGCGCAGTTGTTACTTGATCTAGGCGCCGATATCAATGCCGTCGATAAGCGCAAGAGCTCGCCGCTGCACTATGCAGCCAGTAGCGGGAACGAACCGATGTTGTGGCTGCTGATGGGTGCTGACATGTCGATCTTCGATCGCGATGGGGAGACAGCACTGCACGCGGCAGCCAGGAGGGAAAACAAAGGGGCGCTGCGGCTGTTGATCGATCTTGGAGCAGATGTTTCGACGATCACTAGAGACGGGAAGACGCTATTGCACTTGGTCGCTGCATCCCCGGGCGATTTCAAGGCTGCGCCACTAGTGCAACTACTGGTAGATCGGGGCGCCGACATCTCCGCCATCGATAAGAATGGGGGAATCTTTTCGGTCTAGTAATGAGCATAACGAGCTGAACGCGGTTCTATCAGGTCCGCTTTCCTCCCGCCTCTGCCCACAGGATCTTCTGCTGGGCCTCCCATTCAGGACACATCTTGAAGAGGTGATCCCGTGTCTGCGCCTGGTGCCGGCGCCACCAGCGACCACGCCGTCCGGCTTTTGGCTATTTGGCATCCTGTATTTCTTTCTGGAGGTCCGGAACCGGAAAAAGTGTGCTTTAGGAGGTCATACGCATAAAGAAAAAGAAGAGACAAACTTCCGTCCAACCTTCCCACACCACCCGAGAAGCCAGCAGAGCAGCACATTCAGAAGTAACGAGAAACTTTACGATATCGGACACAGGTTGGCCCTGAAGGGATAAGCAGTGGGCAAGATCAAAGAACCCTCCAGTGTCACCCTCCTAGCGCTCCCGATCCAAGTTCATCTCGCTCAGTGCCCGACCTTTATCATATCCAACAGCGGATTCAGCACACTTCCGGTGAATATCTCAACCAAACTTCCCGATCCCCTCCGATGCAGCAGCTGCTTCGGCCCAACAACTTCTTTTGTTTCCAACCCTCCCTGCGCTGAGTCTTGGAGAACAGATTATGCAGATGCAGCAGACCCATCGCGAAATACAATAGCAAGTTCAACGGCTGGGTCAGCAAGGCTGGTCGAGCTCCGTCAAGAGATCTCCCACTCGTAAGTCTACTCCTTAGTTTTGGTGGTTCAGTGGCCAATATTGAAGGTCCAGGGAACGCAACAACCTTGCAAGGGTGCTCACTTCCTCGGTCATCCGTCACGAAATGCGTCTTGAAGTCTTATATGACTTGAACAATCAACCTATCTAAGGATTCCCTGAAACACGTGGTGATGTCGGGTCACTCACTGGTGAGCTCCCTATGTTGGTGGTAAGTTAGATCATTCAATCTGAATGCAAGGATAGGTCGCCAGCTCAACTCCTTCCTCGCCCGGCTGGGTTTGGCCGTTCATGGCAACCTCACTGCTCGGAGACGACGGTCCGCCAACTTCATCGGCATGTCTAGTATTTACTGATATCGTATTGCCGGTGGAAGTTAACGGCCTTTGTGATTGGCGAGAGGTTCTCCTTTCCCCGTCCAGATTTTAGTGGAAAAGGCGTTGCCCCTGGAGATTACGGTTTACTTCTATACAGGAGCATTGGGAGATAGATCTCCTTGCTTTTCTTCTTCTTCTCCACTGCTGCGACCTCTGCGGCAAAGTCTGGTGCTTAGATATAACTAGTCGCGGACGAACGTGTATGTACTAGATACATAGCCGCGCCACGTGGGTTAGAAGTCTACATATGGCATGTAGATAGTCAAAATTGCACAGTATGGACGGAAAAAAAAAAGTAATTGAGAAGAAAAAACCGCGGAAATACACAGCTACACGGAAGTAAAGCAGCAACCATTCATTTGACTACTATGTACTCTAGGTGTGTGTGCCATGAGCTTTGCGGCCTACCGAAGCGTAGATGGTAGTAACTGGGTGGCCATAGGAACGCCGTCTGATGCAGGAGCAGGTGTGGTCTGATAGATTTACCGTTAACTGACATATAGATATATGCCGGTCGTTGATCGGAGTTCCCACGGTCACATGGTTACCCCGCGCATAAAGTTAGAGATTCCTTCGGCAAGGAACAGCCCCACTGCGATGACCTTTGAGGCGGATTGTTGTCTGCCAAACCCCTTGCTGTTGATCTCGATGGGGATTTGGAGTACAGGTAGGTCGCGCTCCTCCTTGTATATCTATTGTGTTTGCCGTACCGGTTAAATTGGACGCAAGAGAGCCAAACCTGGGGTCTGGAAACACATGGCGTGCCCACAGGGAGACAGGAATGTACAGTCCCGCGTGCGAGAGTAGAAGTGGATGTACAAGTGTCCAACGCCGCGCAGTCGTTTAAGCAAATTGTCAGTAACTATATTTTGTCACGGCGCTTACTTGCCGTGGGACGTGCACTACGGTAAATAGAATTACACGCCAGGGTATATAATACATATCTACATACGTGAATACATAGTCAATTGAAGAAAGCCCAACATGCCAGAAGATTAGCCTCGGTGCCACAGCTGTATTTGGTATCCGCCACCATTCCTTCACTCGAGTGACGTCACATGGATCGCACGAAGTTGGAGGAGTGGAATACATAGTCTATCTACATAGGAAAATGCCCTTTCCACACAAGAGCCTGCTAGCTGCCACATCCTTGCATTCGGGAATAAAGGCATATATGTACATATCAACAAAGTATGCGCGACCTCGGCATCTCCTCATCAGTGCCACAACCGACGACGATGAACCTCCACTCAGCGCGCCTCATCCTGCTTCTCCTCCCTCTAGCCAGTGGCTCCCGCTCTCCGAACGCATTTACGCTCTCGATCGCCGCTTTCAACAGCTCGCACTCGGGCCCTCCGCCGCGCAACCTCGCCGTCTCCGTGCTCCGCGAGCTGCAGCGCCCGCTCGCGGTGCTGACCGAGCAGCCGCAGCCGCAGCCGTTCGCGCTCACCGCCAACGAGCGCGTGCTGATGCTCGCCGACACGGGACAGCTCGCCTTCGTGACGCCCACCGGCCAGGTCGCGTTCTCGATCGTGCGCCAGCGGTCCGCGCTCGTGGCCGCCGTCGACTTGGCGTGCGAGGAGTCGACGGAGCGGAGTGCGCTCGCACTCAGACCCGCGGATGTGAGGATGGGTCCGTCCCCCACCCCCCCCCCTCCCGGATGGGAGCTCCCGGAACTGATGCGGTGCGAACAGCGTTCTGTGCCCAGCGAGACGAAGGCGACGGGTATGGATTGTTTGTCAAGGCGAAGATCCCGCAGGGCCATGGTGGGTTTGGCGACGTGGCTACGAGGGAGGGTTGCTGATGCGCGTATGTGCTAGGCTCGTCGTGCATCGCTGTTGCTGTGATGGTTGGGAGGGGAGAGGGTACTTTGTGAAGTGGGGGCGCCCCGTCGCCGATGATAGCGCATCCGCGACTGTGCCTCGTAATGGGCTCCGGGGGAGGGGCGGTCTGTTCTTTGATATCCCTATTTCAGATGCATGGGTGGGGGTGGCAATTGTTTCAGCGGCTGTCATGGCTCATTCTTCCACTCGGGTTTCCATATTGCAGTAGGCAGGATCCTTCGTCGGATTCCAAGAGTCGATGCGATCAGCTGCAGGGACCCGTACTCTGTCGGGTCTGGCCTACAGGGTGCTGTCTGACGGTGGACTTCCGCAGGCCCAGACGCGGCGAGGCCGAGCCAGCGGTTCCTTCGCACGATGGGGATGTTGGCGAATGGCTGCAGTTGTCCGCGCCTGTTCTGCTCGAGCGAGCTGGCGAATATCATGGACCACTCGTGCAACAGAGAGAGGAAGCCCACGTCTCACAGACAAGGGCCATAGATCCACTGGCATAACACATCTGTTGTGCTTGGTAAGGGATCTTGCAAAAAGATGAATGTAATTGACTTCACCCAGGCTCGATCTGGGGACCTTGTGTGTGTTAGACACATGTGATAACCAACTACACCATGAAGCCACTTACAGTGAAGATGTGCGTCGTGATTAGATGTTCGCTCTCGTGATGGGAAAGTCACGCACAGCTCGCCTGGGAAGCTACTGGAACGAAGGACTTTCAGCCGTCTTGTGTAATTAGGGTGGGATTCACGCATGCGGACTGGCATAGTGACCCGTGGGGTGGGGTGGCGAGGGTGCTTTGGACCGGGAAGAGGCGCGCGCAATGCCGCTTCGCAGACCCCTCGCGCACCTCAAGCGAGAGATCTCCGAGAAGAAGTGGGCGGAAGCCTGACAATGGGCTGGAGGCCGGACCCTCACAGGATGCCGAGCAGGCAGAAGCCCGACGGCACGGTTGCTGGTGGCTCTAAGAGGCTCGCTTTGAGGTTTTGTCAGCTGAAGACCGGTCACTGCCTCGCCGGGCAGTACCTCCACTGGGCGAAGAACCGACCTGCCACTCAGTGCCTGTGGTGCCGGAACTGGACGCAGACACGGAGTCACCTCTTCAAGGTGTGCCCCGAATGGAAGGCCCGGCAGAAGATCCTGTGGGCAGAGGTGCGGAAGGGAAGCAGGAGGGGAAAGAGCCAGTTCAAGATCCGGGACCTCCTTGCCGACAGGAGGTGCAGCCAGGCGGTACGCGACGTCCTCGCGACCACGCGCGGATGTGTGGAGGCTGGCCCCGGCTGAGGAAGACGTGGGGAGCGAGGGGTCAGGATGAGAGCTCCGGGAGTTCCGGGAGCGGGAAGAGGAGAGGAGGGCGGAGGCGGAGGAGTTGGGTGCCGGGGGGAGCTACCGCTGTTCCTGCCCACGCCTTGCTTCATGGCGCCTGCGGAAGAGGTGTAGGCGCTACAGGGTGGCCGAGGGGACGCCAAATCAAGGGCCCGAGTCGTTGAAGTCGACATTGTCGGAGTAGCACCCACTATCTGTAGTCGTCGACTGAACCAATAACGATGTGGATGTAGGCATCGCTCATATGCCATCACTCGAATCTTATAGGCGGTGCGGCTGTCAAGATTATGATGGAAGTTTGATGGAACGATGAAGTCTTGTGTGTATTGTCTTGTCTTAGAGAGAAAGGCAGGAAAAGTGAAAAGTCAGAATACACGTATATGACGTGATTCTACACGTGACAAGCTGAACGAGTGAGATATTGCAACAGCGGCCGCAAAGCCGGAGAGGTGTGCACATGCCGCGACCCAGACAGGTCACACGCGATCAATGAATAAATAAATAAGCTTTTTTTTTAAAAAAAAACCCCCCCCCCTCTCCCGGTGGCGCGAGAGGCATGCAAACAGAGGGGGAACAAGAGCAAGAGACAGCCGCAGCACAGCCGAGCAGTCCGACGCGAACCCCGACGCAAAAGCGTTCCGCCACGAAACTGCGCGCAACTATCTACCCGCTCCAGCCGACAAGCGAGCGGGGCGTGTTAGTTAAGCGCCGGCGACGGGGGTGGGGGGTTCCGACGTCGACTAGTCGAGTTAGCGCCGTCTCGGCGTGCCCCACACACTCGACAGACAATTTTCCCCGACGAGCGCAATCGCCAACGAGCATCACCCCGCGCCATCGACCGAGCAAGCAAGCGAGCAAGCAAGCAAGAACCGAAGCAAGCAAGCAAGGAAGCACGCCGCCAGCGCCCGTACCCACGCACACCACACGACACCACACGACACCACGATGATTCCGCTGCCGCGCGCGCTGCTGCGTCCGACGACGCTGCTGCGATCGGCGTCGACCTCCGGCTCCGCCGCGCCGACGGGGGCGCTCGGCTGGGACACGTTCCTGCAGCTGCGCCGCCTGCGCCGCCGCTACAACCTCGCGTCGAGCGCGGTGACCTCGGTCGCGAGCACGCTGGCGGGCATGGGCTACCTCGCCAACAAGGAGATCGACGTCACGCAGACGATCCTGGGCATGGACCCGTTGGTCGTGTTCGGGCTCGCGGCGGTCGGCTGCGGCGCCGCCGGCTGGCTCGCCGGCCCCACTCTCGGCGGCGCCGCGTTCAACATCGCCAAGAAGCGCTGGGTCAAGCAGATGTCCGAGGTAAGAAAGAGTGTCTCCATTTTGCCCGTCGGCGAGGTGACTGATGTGCTGCTGCTGCTGCGGCCGGACAGAGAGAGAGGGAGTTCCTCCAGCACATCAAGAGGAACCGCGTCGACCCGTCGTTCCAGAGCTTCTCGAACCCCGTGCCGGACTACTACGGCGAGAAGATCGGCAGCGTCAAGCAGTACCGGCAGTGGCTCAAGGACCAGCGGGCGTACAACAAGAAGCGGGAGGCGTTCTTGTAAACAGATGAGGGCGTGTTTTTCTTGCGGGAGAGCAGCGCATGGAGGAAAAATGTACACTAGTTACTTCTCTTACAACTTCTACTGCGTTCGGACTGGGGGAGGGGGGGTGTTCTTTTTTATCCTCTGCTCCCCATCCATCGTTGCCACAGTAACTCCATCGTCCGCATCAAGCCATCCCCTCCTGCGCGCGCACAACCTCCCAAAAAACGCACACGCGCCACAGGGCGCCGTCGACGTCGACGTCCCACCACGGCCACTCGACGCAGATGCGCGTGCCGACGGCGACCTCTGCAGCGGCAGCGCAGGGCGCGAGCAGCAGGGCGGCGTCGCGCGCGCGCACAGCCGCGAACCCGTCTCCGGCGCGGACGCGGTCGACGGTGTAGATTGCGGGGGCTCTGCGGCCCTGGGCGTTCCTGGCGTCGACGGCCCAGCGCGCGACGGTGGCCGCGAGCCCGGAGGGAACGTACGCGCCGCGCCTCGGCTTCGACGGCGACCAGTCAGCGGGCGGCAGCGGATCGCGCGGCGGCGACGGCGGGCGCAGCGCGAGCAGGCGGGCGCTGATCGGCGTGGCGGCGGCAGTGGCGGCGGCGGCGGCGGCGGCGGTGCTCCCCGGCGCGAACGGCAGCGCACGCATGCTCCCCCGCTCCTCCGCCTCCCCCCCCTCCTCGGCCGACGTTGACGACCAGCGCCGCTTCAGGTGCTGTCGGCTGCTCCGTCCGCTCGTCCCTGCTATGTCGTCGTCGTCGTCGATCGTTTCGTGCTGCGGCGTTGCCTGGAAGATCGGCCGCGACGGCGTGCGCACGGCCACGGCCACGGCCGCCGTCGCCGGTAGGAAGTGCGGGATGCGGCGGCTGGGCGTCGGTGCCGGCTGCGGGACGACGAAGCGCGGTGGCCGGCTCGGCATCGACGGTGGCGGCGTGCTCGTCGGCACGATGAACCGCGGCGTCTACTGGCGGTGTCAGCATGCAGTGCTCTAGGCGGAGGGGATGTTTACCTTTGGTGGTGGTGGTGGCGGGGGCATGGTGGTTGGAGGGAATGGTGCAGGCGACGGGGGTGACGTGGGGGGGGTGGGGGGTGTCGTCGGGGTGGCACGTGACGTCGTGATGGGAGGTCATCAGTTTACGCGGTTTGGACAACCGGAGCAGTTCTAATCGCCGTGTGATTACACTCCGTAAACAGAAAACCAGAGTGCGCGCAGAAAAACGCCCCAAGACATTTCCCCCCCGCGATCAGCACCTAACCTCTATTCCGCCAGCTCTAGTGATGTACTTGACGCCCTTGTACGGTTTGACGCCTTCGCCCATGCCCCTTCCGCCCACGATCTTGACGCTGTCCACACGCACGCCGCTCGCCAGCCAGCCCTTGACCGAAAAGTTGACGATGGCGCATCGCGGCATGGCCATCGCGATCCTGCGCTTCCTCGCAGCAGCCCTTTTCCCGCCCTCCTTCGCGGAAGTCACCTCCTCCTCCTCCTCGTCGTCGTCCGCCGAAGCGCGGATCTGCACCGCCGTCCGGAACGTCGACGTCGAGCTCGGCGTGGCTCCGGAGCCGGTGGTGGGGATCTTCCACGAGACCTCCCTCCCCTCGTGATGGAACTCTCCCCTGCTGCAGCGCGTCGCAACGAGCGTCTTGACCACGTTCGGCAGCGGGATGGTGACCGACACCTCCTCGACGACCGGCGCGTTGCTGGTCCCGCCGAACGCGGGGCTCCTGGCGCTGCCACCGTTGCCGCCGCGGCTGCCGAACGCCGGCGAAGACCCGCTGCCCGCGACGGGGGCGAGCGCGGCGGTCGACACGAACACACGCACTTCGAATTCGTCGCCCTCGTGGCCGACCGCCGTCTTCAGTTCCACCTGCACTGGCAGCTGCAATTGCTGCTGCTGCTGCTGCTTCGACAGCAGATCCACCTCGTAGCTGGCGAGCACGAACTTTCCGTCCGGCGGCACGAACGACAGCTCGCCCGGGCGGTCGCGCCATCGGCTGAGGCGCACGCACGGGTGGAACACCGGGTACTCGATGATGCTGTTGGGCTTCTCGCCGAGCTTCTGTCTGTGGCCGTTGGGCGCCTGCAGGGTGAGTAGCAGATCCGGGACGCCCGAGAGCTTGGACGTGAACGCGACGGTGCCGTTGGCACGCGCACTGAGAGGGCGCCCGCTGGGCGCGATGGTCGCCGACACGAGCTCGATCAGGTCCACGTACAGCTCGTTGCTCGTGTGCTTGACGTTCGCGCGGCGCCAGGGGATCGCGGAGAGGGCGTTTGTGTGCGGGGCCTGGCCGAGAGACGTGAGTGTGGAGCTGGACACGGCCCGCCACGATTAGCCGGCGGCCCCGCGACGGGGTATGTGTGCACGTACCTGGGCAGGCCGGTAACGCCGCCGAAGAGCTTCCCCATCAGGCTCGGCGGCAGGACCACATCGCGCAGCGCGTTCGGCTCGGTAGTGAACGGCACGCCGTCGTCGGCCATCTCGCTCATGAGCTGGGCGACGATGTGGTAGTTGGCCTCGATCTTGGCGGCCAGCAGCGGCGAGCCCAGGTAGTCTTCGAGCACGTCGACGACGCGGTGCAGGAACTCGAGAACGAGCAGCGGCTCGATCTCGGAGATGGCGGGGGAAAGGAACAGCAGGTTGCCGTGCTCGAGGCTGAAGAGGAGCGTAGGCGGCGACGTTGCGGGCACGTAGAGCAGCGACGGCCGCGGCGCCGGATGGGCGGTGTAGTGGCCCAGCAGCGAGACCGCCGACGTCGGCGAGCGCGACCGCCATTCGTGCTGCAGGAGGATGGTCGCCGTTGGAGCGTAGCGGTCGAAAATGTAGAGGGCTTCGACGGCGCTCATTGCTTCTGTCGGCGGAGTGGTGGTGGAGGAGGAGGAGGTGGTGGAGGTGATGGTGGATGATGATGCTCAGCGCGGGGATGCCGACCAGTGACGTGCTAAGAATGCGACAGGGGCGCCCGGTCACCTGGGAGGCTCAACTGCAATCCAATCGCGCCACTCCCCGCGCGACGACGACCTCACCAACGCTCGAGAGCCCACCGCAGTGCAACACAACACAACCACGGAGAGGGAAAAAAAAAAAAAAGAGAAAATGCCCGAAAAGCCACCATCGCGAAACGACGTGTCTCTGGAGGAGGTGCTGCGCCAGGACCGCGGGGACTGTCTTCCCTGCCGTGTGATCGGTAGCCATCCCGTCCCCACGGCGTCCCCTCCTCCTCTTCCTTGCGCTCACCCCGCTTCGCCAGGCTCGGCCGCGTTCGTCGGACTCGGCGGGTACACGTACATCTCGGGCATGTCGCAGCTGGCCGCGAAGGAGGCCGCGATCGCGCGGGCGAACACGCGCTTCGGCATCGGCATCCGACGGCTGGGCATCCAGGGCACGGCGCTAGGCCTGTTCGGCCTCGGTCTCTACCGGTTCTTCTTCACGTAGGCGGGGAGGGGGGGCAGAATTGAGGGGGGGGGTTTTTTT
>Ga0307516_10007579_pt1 | contig 12443 bp, 9 predicted proteins | sample 19_EM_MG_FD_203310 | JGI IMG/M metagenome (GOLD analysis project Ga0307516, IMG submission 203310) | Populus trichocarpa ectomycorrhiza microbial communities from riparian zone in the Pacific Northwest, United States - 19_EM | ecosystem: Host-associated > Plants > Roots > Unclassified | place...
CTTTCCTTTTAATCTCTGTTGCAAGCTTAAAAAGAAACTCCCCCCCCTCTCTCTGTCACCACCCCTCTTCTTTCTCTCACCATCCTCAGTCACTCACTGTTATCTCTCTCTCTCTCTCTCTCTCTCCATCCTAGGCCCACTCGCTGCCAAACCCCTCTCTCTCTTAATCTTTTTAAGGTAAGTCTCCTCTAAAGTCCTTATAGTTGCCAAAAAAATATTATTATAGTGTGATTATGATTTTAATTTTGTGTTGTGCATTACATTATTTGTAATTGTTGTTGTTGTTGTTGTTGTTGTGTGCATTTTTCCAACAAATTTTTAAATTTATTATTGTAATTATTATTGTTATTGACAATTGTGTTGTGCATAAACATTTAAAAATACATAAACATTTAAATAAAATGTAGACTCACTTTATGTGAATATGTTTTGCAGGTTTATAAATGTTGAAACTGCATGTTTTATTGCAAGTGTGATGAAATCATCTTTAAAAAAATCATTGTTTCAATGGAGTCAGCTTTAAGATCGTTTTGAATGGATGACTATGGTAAATGCTTGATGGGGATGGTTTAAGGTAAGATAATATATTTATTTTTTAAGTTAGTATATAATTTCTTCCTAGCATTTTTAACATATTTTATGTCATGTATGAAATTAATTAGAAAATTATGATATTGTTATGGAATTATTATAATTTTTTTAAGATTGTGTTGTATAATCATTGTGTGGATAAAACAAAAAAATGATTGGTGGTACACCTGAAGCTACCTGTTTTATGATGAATGGTGGTGTTGATTACATGTAGAAAGCTAACAGGATTAAATTTTAGATAGGGTCCCTTATAGGAGAAACTTTGCAGAAATTTTGTTAATATTATATAAACTCATCTATGTTGAATTTCACATTTATATTTATGAACTTATTTATGAAAAAGAATTGTGTGTCTTATGATCTAAGTGGAAAATGTCCTAACAATAATGTACGAATTGACAATGCAGACAAAATTTTATTGGGGAAGGAAAAACAAGAGTGTGGCTAGGAGAGTGTGGGAAAACCACAGCACAATTAGGTAAGTATCAAACATTTAACAAATTTTATATTTAGAAATTTTAATCTAAAATTTTCAAAATCTCATGTATATTTAACAAATGTTTTTGTACTAGGTTATGTTATTTATGGTAGGAGCCCACAAATATATAAAAAATAAGCTAGCTCTCATGATGTCGAGGTATGGAAGAAGTATAGACCGAGTCATATCATAGAGGATAATTAGGAGAAGTTTAAGAGTTTGTGGCATTAAAAGAACTTAAAAAGCAATCGTGGTCGGAGTCGTAGAAATGAAACTAAAAAACATATAGTTTGATGAGTATGTACATCGATGGATCGCTCCTATTTGTTAACTATGCAAAAGCCTGGTAAAATTTTGAGACTATTTTATCTTATTTTCAAGATTAAGTTTATTTTTTATTTTTTTTTACAATGTATTTATTTTGCAGGAATAACAACTTAGGTGTAAGCCTTCACCGATGGAGTTATATAAGGAAACTGATATAAGAAATGTGGATAGGGGAAAAGGGGTGATGAAGTTTCTATATAGCGGAACTGAGATGTTCGTTGTAAGTTTTTTTATAATTCTTTTAATTATAATTTACCCTTTTTATTTTGTTTTGTGGAAAAAATATAACGTCGTAATGTTTAAAAAATATGGAGAAGACGCTTTCACTCATCCTCCTTATGATCCTTAGTTATGATTGGAAGCTAGAGTAGCTGATGGACCCGATATAAATTGGGTTTATAGGATGCTTATGGCATCGGCAAATAAATGAATTTGGGTTGTCTTGCTTTAACTCTAGAAACACAACAGTCTAGCCCAAGCCAATCAATTATGGAATTTGAGTCGAAGATCCTAGAACAAGTCGAGTAGCGAGTGGTCAAATTAGAAGAATAAATGAAATCAATATTAGAAGAATAAATTAGATAGAATTGGGAGAAAATGATGGAATATATGTCTTTACATTATCCTCCTCATTATGGTACTTTTGGCTTACGATTTTCCCACCTCCACCTCCACGTTCATATGTTTAGCGATGTATTTATTGTTGTAAGATTAATATTATTAATGAATATTGGATTAATAAAATTTTAATTTTCAATAAATTGATAGTTTTTTGTTTGGTTTTATTATGATTTTTTGTTGTTTTTTTATTTAATACCTATAGAAATAAAAAAAAAATTGTAATTTTTTTATGGAATCATCAACGGACAAAAAATATTTGTCAGTGATTTCATAAAAAAAAAGGATGTTATTTAATTGAAAAGTTATAAAATAGTTAAGAAGTTTTAGACTCTCTAATGGATTTAGTGATGGAGTTAGTGATGACAAAATAGTTGCTAATTTGGTTGGCCAATCCGTTGATAATTCACTGACAGCATAGCAATGAAATGGCCTACAGAATCTTTTTAGTGCATTTTATTTATTTGGTGTCAATATTATGTTAGCGATTATACCGATAATTTGAAACACTGATAGAATTATTGATGGATAACAATTCCCTTACAAAACTTTGATCGACAATGTGTGTCCATCAGTAACATCGCCAGCTATTTACATCACTAACATAATTGTGTTTACTTGCCAATTAAAAATCCCATCGATGCTTTTCAATTGTCTGATGGTGGATATTAATACCTATACCCGGTCCATATAGACCAAACCAATCATTTTAAAATGGCCCATTACCTCAACCCATTTTGATCTACTTAAACCCTCTTGTTGTAGAGTCATGTTTTTTTGGCTTTAAGGGTACATGTTATACAATATACTAAAAGAATAAGTTTTCCATATGGTACTTTATTGTTTATATGAAAAGTGAAGCATCTCATTTTTTTTTTTAGCTTTTGTCTTTCGCATCCTCCTATGGCCAAAGAAAATAACATTTTCAGATTGTATTTCATTGTTCATATAAACGTTGAAGCATCTCGACTTTTTACTTCATTTTTGAACCTTTTTTCTTTGAATTACATTCTTTTATGGTCTACTTACATAAAATTAGGTTTGAAACCAGGTTTAAAATTAAGGTAAACAAACCAAATTAAAAGATAGAGGATTGAAACATAAAACACGAAAAAACAATATATCTAGTCCTAAATTCTCGACAATTTTCAATTTGGTCTAAAAATTTATTTTTTTCATTTTTAATCCTTTGCTTTGAGAGATGAGAGAAAGTTACCTGAAAACGATAAGGAAAGAAAAACCAATGGTTAGATAACCTTTCGACGAAGAAACACATTGTTCTTAATGTCGAGTTTCATTTAACAATAGGATTTTTATGTTGGTGATGTTTTTCTTCAACTCTTGATGTTTATAGATTTTTCATTGGGTTAATTTTTTTTGTGATTTTACGGTATTTTAGGGTTCTTAGGTGATTTTAAAATGTTTTAAGGTGTTCTTAGGTGAAATGGAATTTAAAAATAGATTTACAACCCAAAAAATTGTTCCCATAGTTTTTTCTAGTCACTATAGTGGTGGCCAAAATCTAGATTGTAACTTAGTAGATGATGTGTCATTTGCCACAGTAGGCAACACATCATCTTGTACTTTTGAAAAAAATAATAAGGGGCAAACAAGTCATTAACCTCTTAAAAGGAAAAAAAAAATATGGTCCAGGCATGCAGACTTGTTGTAGGCGCAAGTGCCTAGGCTTTTTTATGGCCCAACAACGTTGTGTCACCTAGGCCTGCGTGCTTAGCCTGTCCTTTTTTTCTTCTTTTTCTTTTTTTTTTGTTCATTTTCATCCTTCAATTTTGGTTTTTGTTGGATTTTTTTGTTTGTTTTTTATTTTATTTTTTAATGTTTGGTTGATTTTGAATTGTTCTTCATATTTTATTATCATATAATTAAATAAAAAAATATTATTGAACTTAATAAAATCCATGAACCGAGTTATAAGTTTGGCATGTTGACCCATGTCAATTCAATATATCTTCATCTTAATGTTTAAAATGATGCCATTTTTAAGATATTTTTTAAGTCAAACTATAGTTTTATTGATCTCCAAATTGCATTCGGACCCATGCACATGAAATTTATTTCTTTTTTGGTCATTTGTTTTATTCTTTGAATTTTTATTTTTATTTTTTGTCTATAGAACCGTGAATTCATCTTGGTCACGTTGAGACAACTCTCATATGATTTAATATGACCCTCAGGCTAAGTAAGGAGTCGAGTCAAAAAATTTCAAGTCTAATCCATTAGACTGGGTTTAATAATAATGCTAAAAAGTTCCTCGCCACTTAAACATTTTTTGTTTACTTTCAAAAAAAAATTCACCCAGGCTCGCAATGTAGCATTGTCGGTCATTTAGTTTCCTTGTATAATGTTTGGAGGCTCCACATACTATCATCTAATTTTTGAATCCTAGAAAAGCTTATAAGATATTTCTTGTGAATACTTAGTTGAGATGTGGATGTTATGCTTAGAATCTTATCAGGGAGGGACAAGTTTTAATAAGTCATGAAAGGTTATTTGAGAATACCTTTCTAATTAAAAAAAACACTTATAAAAAAACAAAAATATTGAGTATTGTGCGGAAAGTCATCAAATAAAAAGAAAAAAATTTAAAATTAAAATACCTTCCATTTAAAAAGAAGAATCTTGCCGATAAAAAAAAATAGACATAAGACGTGATATCAAGCAAAAAATTCTATTTCCCATTTAAGAATTAGGTTCCTACATATATTTCCATATTAGTTTATAAATTACAACTTGAATGAATTTTAAGGATATGGAATATCAGTTTGATAATAGTACGGTGGTTCTAAAATTTTCAAGAACTTTTTTTAGCTATTTTGAGTGGTTTTTGTACAACTATTAATAGTGGGGAGTGGAAAAGGGTAAAGGAAGAGGAATTATTATCAGAGGCCTCTTTAAACCAAAATGTTATTGATGTGAAGATATGGATACCAAGCCCGAATCTTGGGAAAGCTCGAGGCGAATTAGAAAAACTACTTTTAAAATTTTTTTGTATTTATTTATTATTAGAAAAATTGATCAATAAAAAATATTTTCCAGTTAAAAAAAAATTTGACTTGATTTCCAGAAAAGTATTTTCCTAAAAAATTTGAATGGAAAACACTTTCCGGAAGTTGTGAAAAATTTAGAAATATCATATTATTTGCTGATTATATCTAATTTGATCCTCAAACTTTTAATTGCTATATATATTTTGTTTTGAATATTTATTTTTTAATTTCATCTCTTAAATTTAATTTTTATATTAACTTTGGTCCTTATTTTTATAATTGTTATTTGCTTTTTCTTTATCATTTTTTTATTGAAATTTTTTATCTATCAAATTTGGTCCTCATTCTTTTTATTGTTACTTATTTTATTTGAAATAATTTATGAAATGTTAATTATTATTATTTTGATTTCTTCATCCTTGATTTTTTTTATTTTTTAGATTTGATCTCTATTATTTTGATTATTATTTATTTTATTTGAGATAATTTATGAAATTATATTTTTTTTCAATTTCATTATCATTCAACTTTTTAATTTGTAAGATTTGTTCCTTATTATTTTAATAAACTTGAGAAAAATAAAACATTAATAAGTTATTTTCCAGCTCATTTTCCATGACATAACCAAACACTGGAAAGTGTTTTCCAATTTATTTTCCATTACACTACCAAACATCAGAAAATAATTTATTTTCCCAGAATTCACTTTCCAAAAAGAAACTACTTTCCAACAAACAAACGGGGCATTGGGTAAAGATAGTTTCTGAAGAAACAACTGAGTTTCTCGTTGTTTACAGGGGTGATAATTTTTTATTCGATTCAGTTTTTATTAAAAAATGATAACCAAACCGAAATTTAAAAAAAAAATCAAACCGAAACCGGTTCAAACTGACCGGTTTCGGTTCGGTTTGGTTTTTTAGGACAAAAACCGGTTTAAACCGGTTTGGCTCGGTTTTTTCAGTTTGACTCTGTTTTGGCTCGGTTTTTTTCCAATTTGGCTTGGGTTTTTTTCGGTTTCGGTTTTGTTTTTTCGGTTTTAAACTTATAAAACCGAAATCGAACCAAACCGGCTGGTTTTTTAAAATTTTAATCGGTTTTTTTTCACGATTCGGTTTTTTTTATTATTTTTTTTTAATTTTCTCAGTTTTTTAATTTTTTTACCCACCCCTAGTTGCTTTGAAAAACTAATTAATGGGTAAAGATAGTTGCTTTGCAAGACTAAGCAGAGAGAGAATGCAAAGAAAGAGGTGATGGCAATTCTTTGTCAGAGGCTACTAAATGTTAAATGTTAAGGTAATAAAATGGGATCCAACACATTGAAGGACACATGGCGAAGATCAAGTGGGTTACACGTCTTTTAGCTTTGAATGTCTCAATATTAGATGTAGATTACAAGATAACTTAGATGGGGCCGCTCTTGATCGAACTCGAAGGTTTTGATAGAAGAGAAAATAATGTTGATAGATAAGAAAAGTATAATTTGATCTCAGTGGCACTGATAAGAGATAAGAGGTGTTTATAGTAATTGAGGTGATTGAAAACCAAGAAGTAAGTTATTTATCAACAAATATTCTTCTTATGGCTAGATTCAATACCTGGCCCTGCAAAAAAAAATTCATGTTTTCCCTTTCGAGAAGGGAGGGTCATGCCCCTTATACCTTAGCGACATTCGTGCTACAATGGCTAGAACAAAGAGTCATGATCCCATAAGGATAAGCTAACTCCAGAAACTCGTTTTTAGTTTGGATTACAGGTTGCAACTCGCCTACATGAAGCTAAAATCACTGGTAATCAATGGTCAGCCATATGGTGGTGAATTCATTCGTGGGCCTTGTACACATTGCCTGTTGTACACATTGCCTGTCACACTATAGGAGCTGGCCATGACCGAAGTCATTACCTTAACTACAAAGAAGGATGCCAAAGGCAGGGCTAGTGACTGCAGTAAAGTTGTAACAAGGTCCCTGACTCACCCTCCATGGACGAACCTTGCGGAGGAACCTTGTAGAGGAACCCTTAGGTTTTTCGAGGCATTGGATTCTCACCAATGTTTGCATTACTCAAGCTAACATTGCGGCTTGGAGAGAGGTCTTTCATATCTTTCGAGATTTACCCAACAAAATTGGTTTCAAAAAGCCTAAATAAATGATTTTATTAGCCCTTATAAAAAGAAATTTGATTCTTAAAAATCCCTTGCATGCTCATGTCACATCGAGGCACTGCAGTTGAAAAAATTACAAAATTTGATCCAATTTATCATAATCAATTAGTTAATATGTTGGTTAACCGTATTCTAAAACATAAAAAAAAATCATTGGCTTATTAAATTTTCTATCTAGCCATGAAAAAGATTCAACAAAAGATAGAAAGTTAAATAATTAGTATAAATAGTTTAGATTTTTATTATTTCTTAAAGTATATGTATTTTTTTTAATTTTTACTATAATAAAAAAAAATTTATTTTTAAAAGTACATTCATTAACATAATTTGAAGCAATCAACAACATAAAATAACAAAATGTTCATCTCACATATAATTTAAATAATAAAAAGATATTAATGATTTTTATTTTAAAGAGCATGAATATGATTAATGACTTTCTATGTTGATCTCACATATAATTTTAAAGAGCATCGACATCCACGTTGCTAAACCAAATTCTTAGCTATAATAGCTAGCGGGAGCTAAAAAAAAAAAACTACTTGGCTAGCTTTTATAGCAAAATAAACAGTGCTCGCTATATGTAGCGAGCACTGTAGCACTCCTCAGTTGTTGATGGCTGGTGGCGCGTGAGAGAAGATTGGGCAGCGTTGTTTGCGGGAAAAAGAAGGCAGAGGAAGTATTGTGGTGCCTAGTACACACCAAATGGGGGTGGAGAAGGTAAAGAGGGAGAAGATGTCTGGGTTTTAGCTTTGATTCCTTTCTTTGTCTCTTCAATCTCTCAAAACAACCTTTTTTTCCTCCCTTTCTTCTCGTTTGATTTCTGGGTTTTAACTATAACATCAGCACAAGAGGTATGGCATCTTAAAGTTTGTTGCTTTCTTTTGGTTTTTTAGATCTTTGCTTGTTGCTCCTTTTTTTTTTTGGCATTGTTTGGTGTTTTGCTTTCTTTCATCAGAATTGGACTTCGTTGGTTCTAGAGGTTTAATGGTTTTCTGAAGTTTGATAATTTAGAGGTTTAAAGAAAAAACAGTGATGGGGTTCTCTGGAAGTCAAGTGGGTTTTATTTTTTATGGGTAAAAGACAATTCGATAAATCTTAAACTCTATAACTCTTGTAATAAAAAGCTTTTTCGTTCATCCCAATGTTGATTCCAATTCCTTGTTCATCAATTGATTGTCTTGGTTGATGCACTGTGCATATGCAAAATGTTTGTCGTTGTTTTTGCTTGATATCCATTACTTTATGATTCAGTATTTTCTGAGAAATCTTCTGATTTCCTTGTGCAGTTGTGGTGGATTGTTGAGAGTCATGATTCAACTTTGGGCTGAGTTTGTGCTCATTCTTCCAATTCCAGCACGAGCTGATAGCTTTCAATTTATGTCCCATCTGAATATATTTCTAAACTCAGCAGTTTTAGGCTCCTATGTGTTCTTGACGTCTAATCCCATGTTCTTGGTTCAACAAAACCTATGATTAACAAGATGATTACCAGCAGTTTTAGGCTCCTAGCTAGAATGGATGTTTAGCTATTTTAACTAAAATTTAGCTAAAATATAGAGAGCTAGAGGTACCAGCTAGGCTAAACTGCCAACGCCTCAATTACTGCAAACTTATCTATGTGCTTGCGTCCCTCTCATGAGCAGCGATAATTTTTAGATCCCTTGAATTGACCACCGCATTTCTTGCCACAGTCCAAGGAAGAATAATTCTAACTTTTCATGCAAGTCTTAACAAGGCATTACACTTGTGTCGACTATAGCATCCCACACTTTTGGTTCTTTAACCTCTCTATCACTCTCTTTCTCCCGCACTAAAGGTACTTGCCACGTGCAAATACATGATTAAAATATAAATAGAAAAGACACAACTCGTGACCTCGGCGAACCATCCCGACCACTAACTCGAGCCTTATCTCAATCAGGTTTTACAATCAGGTTTTAAAAATTATTGTTGTGTAAATAAGCATTTAACTATAAAGGATAGACAACTAACTGGAACATTCTCTGTAGAAAACAGAATTTAAACCCAAATTCAAAGCAGCAAATGCATGGAACCGATATTCAAAAGCAGAGTGCAAGCTCCAAAAATAAGTAGATGGCAATTTTATGACAGGCAAAATACTGGGAAAATAAACAACAAGGAGAAGAAAATCTAATTAGATCAGTTCAATTCCGAGTAGAAAAACATTCGACTACCTGTACTATAATTACACCTTATCTGTTGCTATTTCCTAGAATGGAAGGAATGAGGTTTTCCCCAAAGAATTTGGAAGAGTGTAGAAATCTGCTCAAAGAAAGAATGTAAACTGAAACTAAAGATTAGGATCTCTACACTACCCCCAGTACCTTCACGTATAAAAACAAGTATCCACATACAGATCAAGAAGCGGTGAAGGTAATTGGTTTAGTACTTACATCAACTCAACATGCGATGCTGTTAGGAGGTGCCGAAACATGTATTATTTGAAAAGGAAAAAAACCAGTATAGAACTGATTCTTCTCAGCCCAAAATGCCAGAGCCTGAATCACCATCAACAGGTAGATTTAGGTCTGGTAGCGTAAAGGAAGGCTTCCTGCCTTCATCCTCCTGTAACTGGAAAGAAACATTGTGTGGCAACACTGAATATGTGGAATCACAGGCTACTTTTGTTTCCTGAGGCTTCATTGAAATAACATCTTCTGATTTAACAGAAGCTGTGAATATCTCTGGTCTATGCTGTGATAGCAAATCAAACTGCAAGAAAAAAACAGAATCACCGTCACATTCTTCATGGTGTATTACCTATCTACATCTTTGCAAACCTCAGTTCATGCTGTAAACTTGTCAGAAAACAGGGGGAGGGGGGAAGAAAAGGACAAAAACTAACAAATTAAACATATCAAAGGAATCTCAATTATAAGTGATATCTCTCTTATTTCTCACTCAGTTTATACTATAACGCACTTATATAATTGCACGCATAGCAAACACATATTACAGGATGCACCTCAACACTAGGAAATTGAGCAAACAGGTTATGTTGTGAGGGAAAAAAATCACACATACTGTAGCTGGACAGCTAAACGAATAAAAATAAAAAAGCAATCACTTATAAGCCCTGCCAGAGGCCTTGGACAGGAACAACCAGACAAACCATCAAACATGGATAACCAGGGGATGCAGAAAGTATGAAAAAATTAAGGTTAATTAACACAGAATCACATGTTAAGTTTATATTGTAAGCTTGTTAATTTGAGTAAGATTTATTTGCAAGGTTCAGTAATTCTTGTAATAATTCATTTACATACAACTGTTTAATCATTTAAGCTTTAATTTCTGTAAGAACTACAAGACCAGTATAAAAAATAAAAAGAAGAAGAAGAAGAAGAAATGTTAGGATTGACAAAAAGAAATCAGTAGTTTCAGTAAACAGAGAAGAATGTGACATTGTCAAGCGAGCATTTCAATCAGTTATGAATGGCCACACAACTTAAGACAGTCAAGTACAAAAATGCATACATAAATAAACAGTGTTAATTTTGCGATAGCAATATACTTTAATTTGTAACAGAGATAGAAGCGAAAATACTTAAACAAAGTAAATTTGATACGGGGAAGAAAGAAACAAAAAAAAAATGAGAATGAACGGGCAGGAATAACAGGTTCACCTTCGTTCTCTTCAAACTTTCATTTCTGGCTCTCTCTTTCTCTAAACTCACACGCATAGTTTCCAATTTCTGCTCAATGAATGAAGTGCACAATAAATATTAAAATGATCACCGATCCTATGCCTCATAAAGTAAAGACAAAGGAGAACAAGGCAAGATTTCAAAGCTAAGAAATTGATGCAACATACATTTTTCAAATGTCTTTTTTCCTTCAGTAGCAAAATCTCCTCCTCTCTAAGCTCAACTAACTTCTGCCAGCATCCAAACAATTTAAACCACCATGAGACCGCAATCTAAATATTATACGTCTATCAAACAACAAATGCAAAGCACAACTATTTTCATATTCCTTGACAGAAAAGGCAATGTTGTCACATACAGGAACCAACTGCATCAGTTGAATGCTTACCTTTTAATTTTTTAAGAGTACTAGCAAAACAATAATAATAAAAAAAAGATAGATGAACAAGAAAGTTGGTGTAAAGCTAGCTCAATCACTAAAACTATATGCCAGACTGAGATAATTTATAGAACCAACAAAACAGATCTTCCTAAGACACCCATAAAGAAATTGATCAAAGACAACAACATGCATCACATTATATACAATGTAAGAAACTTAAGGAATTCTGATTAGATATTGTGGAACCAGAATCAAGCCTATGTTTCCAATAATATACTCATCATTAGTTTATGTGTAGGTGTGTGTTACCTTCTTCTTTCTTGACCTCTTGATGGTTGGTGTTCCACTTGTAACAGCAACCTGATACATGCACCAACATGGGACAGCTTTAGTTAACAAACAGAATATTTTCTGCCAGCTATTTAATAAATAAAAAGAGAATACATAAAGAAAACAGCAATTATCTGTACACAAGCATGTACATACATAACTATATAATATATAAATGAGCAAAATTATTTCCCGTGTTTCAAGAATATTATGGTCGTACACAAGAAACACTTGCATCAAGGCACTTTGCTCGATGGGTAAATTCTAAGTGCTAGATTCTGTTCTATCCTTGTAAACACACTTATGATGGTCAATAAATGCCGGCTACTATGAGAGTCATGAAAACTAGAGACATGCACATACATCAACCATAGCCATTCACATGCAATACGCAACGTCAATGTGTCACCTATATAGTTCATGTTAAGAAAAAGAAGAAAAAACGAAAACAAAGAGAAAGTTCCTTGAAAACATGACTGGAGTTTCAAATACTAGTATAACTTTCTCAGTCAACGCCGCGTGGTCAAGACAAGGGTTTTTTGCAGCAGCCTACTAAAGGTCACATGGGATGCTGCACGTGGAATCAAATACCACCCTTTTCTAATATAAACCACGAACCCTTCATCCAGCTATTAGACCTCGGTTCCAAGAAAATGCAGCCCGATTACTAATGGCCGAACCAGACCCCCATGGACTCACTCACAACACACCAACACATTGTCTAAAAAATATCTAACGTAAAAGAAATTTAAGAAAAAAAAATGCAATGCTATCCTAACAAAAATATATATACAAGATATTATAAGTAGTTCTTTACCAAAAAAAAGTATCAAGAAAACATTCTAAGTAATGCTGTGAGTTAGGTGTATAAACGGTA
>Ga0307516_10007580_pt1 | contig 12442 bp, 10 predicted proteins | sample 19_EM_MG_FD_203310 | JGI IMG/M metagenome (GOLD analysis project Ga0307516, IMG submission 203310) | Populus trichocarpa ectomycorrhiza microbial communities from riparian zone in the Pacific Northwest, United States - 19_EM | ecosystem: Host-associated > Plants > Roots > Unclassified | place...
GGCACCAGGTGGCTGGCAAGCGCCGGATCGGCCTGTGCCGACAAATACTGAAGCAAGTCGGCCAGCGTGGCAACCGCCGCCACCGGCAAACCCAGCTCGCGCTCCACGTATTGCACAGCAGAAAGCCGGGATCCGGCGCCTGCACCGGCAGCGGCAGCCTCGGCCACCTGCTCCTGCCGGTCGAGCGCCACCGCCACCCCGCAGGGCGTGGCCCCGGCGGCGCGGATCAAGGCGATGGACTCGCGCACCGAGGTGCCGGCCGACATGACGTCGTCCACGATCAGCACGCGGCCGCGCACCGGGGCGCCCACCAGCACGCCACCTTCGCCATGCTCCTTGGCTTCCTTGCGGTTGTAGGCATAGGGCATGTGGTGCCCCAGCCGGGCCAGCTCCATGGCCACGGCGGCCGCCAGCACGATGCCCTTGTAGGCCGGGCCAAACAGCATGTCGAACGCCAGGCCGCTGGCCTGCAGGCGCCATGCATAGAATTGCGCCAGGCGCTGCAGCTTGGCGCCGTCGTCGAAGAGACCGGCATTGAAGAAGTACGGCGAGAGCCGCCCGGCCTTGGTCTTGAATTCACCGAAGCGCAGCACCCCGGCATCCACCGAAAAGGCCACGAAATCCTGGGCCAGGCGGGGGCCTGGGGCGGCGATCGATGCGGTGTGAGTGGTCATCTCTCTGGAGGTCTAGCCGTGCGTGTGTGCACCCTCAATCTCAACGGCATCCGTTCGGCGGCCAACAAGGGCTTGTTCGACTGGGTGCAAGGCCTGGGTTTCGATTGTATGGGCGTGCAGGAGGTCAAGGCCCAGGCTGAAGACGTGGCCGGCCGCCTGGATGTGGCCGACGGCATGCGGGCGCATTTCCATCATGCGCAGAAGAAGGGCTACTCGGGCGTGGGCTTGTTCACCCGCAAGCCGCCCACCCAGGTGATCATGGGCTTCGACAACCCGGAGTTCGATGCCGAAGGCCGCTACATCGAGGCCCGCTACGACACCCCCACGGCCAAGCGCTCCATCATCAGCTGCTACTTTCCCAGCGGCACCACCGGTGAAGAACGCCAGGCAGCGAAGTACCGCTTCCTGGATGCGATGTACACCCACCTGATGCAGTTGAAGGCCGAACGCGAGTTCATCCTGCTGGGCGACGTGAACATCGCGCACAAGCAGATCGACCTCAAGAACTGGCGCAGCAACCAGAAGAACAGCGGCTTCCTGCCGGAAGAGCGCGCCTGGATGACCCGGCTGCTGGAAGAAGGCGGGCTGGTGGATGTGTTTCGTACTTTGAACCAGCAGCCCGAGCAATACACTTGGTGGAGCAACCGCGGCCAGGCCTGGGCCAAGAACGTGGGGTGGCGCCTGGACTATCAGATTGCAACAGCGGGGGTTGCGCAAACCGCCCGCGCTGTGTCAATCCACAAGGCAACGCGGTTTAGTGACCACGCGCCGCTAACTATCGACTACGACATGGCTCTCTGAGTGCATTTCAAGCCGTCGCGTTCGACAAGCTCAGAGGTTTGCGAGCACGATCGCCGCTGCAGTCCATGAGGAGCGAGCAATCCCATGGGAGATCGTCGTCTGCGAATTGGCCGGACATCGGTTCGCAGGATCGCGAACCCAGTAGACGACGTTTGCTGCGATAGGATTGAAGTTCTCGACAATTGCCAGCACGTAGCTACTCGCATGATAGCTCGCCTGTTGCCATTCTCGAGCGGTCAGTGACGGCGAGCATTGACCCAGTGAACTCTTCACTTCGACGTACCGCTTCTGTGTCCCGCGCTGCGCGAATATGTCGTAGCCCAGTTGCTGCCGCGAGACGGAATGAGCGGTCCACCCTGCAGCTGTCAGTGCAGCTGCCACGTATTGCTCGGCGTCCCATCCATTGTTCGTGTTGGGCGGCGGCGTCGGCGTTCCGCCAAGCACAGGTCCAGCAATGGGCGTCGGGAGTAAGCCGCCGCCGTGACCCACTGTTGATGTACCAAGGCTTGAGCCCGCGACCCAAGCGGCTGAATTAGTCAGTCTTGCGTTCAACGGATGCGTCATAGAGATATCAAAGTAAGTTGATATCTCTTGGGACGAGAAGTTGAAGTCCGCAGCGAAATCGGCCAGCGATACTTGGGGCCGTGTCCCAATACTCAAGCCGCGGTCCACGTCATGATAGAGCGCGACAACTAGCGGCAGCAACGGTATACGATATCCTCCTGGGGCAACGTAAGGCGCAAAGTTCGCTGACTGCAGCAGGTCCGTGACTGCATACCCGTTGCCGCCTGGGTCAATGCGAAGCCACTTTCGATGGCTCTCGCTTCGATACGCAGCCCCAGTCGTGCAGAGTGAACATCTGGCGCCGGCCAAATTTCCCGGTGTCGGTGCCTGAAGGTGCCTGCACTGGCTCCGGTCCTGGTTCAAAAACGTAAGACTAGATAGCTCCGCGGGAGGAGCGTAGCAACCAATGCCCTTTTGCAAATTGAGATTGTTTCGCCACGTATTCTGGGCGGTTGTGTTCGCCGGCCCGACCAACCCCGTGCGCGCTAGATAGTTGCCCTCAAAGATTGAGAGAACGCATGAGTTCGCTGGACGGGAGGCCTTCGCAAAGAGATCGTCCAGCAGTCCTTGAAGCACCTCGGTCGCAATGAAGGAACCCGAATACATGCTGGGAATATTGTTCTGAAAGAACTTCATCCCCAAGAATATCTGCACAAACCGTCCCCGAAACGTTCCGCCTACTGACCGTTTGTGCTCGGCCAAACATGCCAGGGCATCAGCAAAGAGCACGCCACTCGTTGTGGGTACCATGGCGTCAATCTGGACCCAACAGACTTGGCTGTCCGACGCTGCCCAAATACTCTGCCGCCGATATTCTGCCTCTCATGAACGCTTGATACGGTGTAGTCGGGGCAGTTCTGTACGACAGACTGCGCCCATCTTGACTAGGTGACAGCACGGGTAGGTCATCGAGCGCGTCCTGTACTGATACTGCGCGCGGAAGGTCGGCGAACAGTGCAGGTGCTGACCGCAGGGATGTCACGGGAGCAGGCGGTTGCCACTCAAGCCGTTGACCCGCCTTGGCGCCGACCAAGATGACCCGTTTTCTCCGCTGTGGAATCGCATATTGGTCCGCCGAAAGGACTGCTGGAGTAATGTAAGGCATGACTGAAGAGAAAGCCTCTTGCACGGCCGCAAACACGCGACCGCCTTCCATGTTGAGGAGGCCCATTACATTCTCGAAGACAAAACCATCGGGTTGGGCCCCATCCAGAAACCGCACGTAGTCCCAAGCAAGATGGTTTCGCGGATCCTCCATTGACCGTTGATTGCCAGCAGTCGAGAAGCCTTGACAGGGTGGGCCTCCTAAGACCCAGAAAGGGCGCCCATCCGACCTAGCCTGCTTTGCGGCATCGAGCAGCTTCTCGAAGACCCCTGAGTTGGCGATGCTGCCCACGAGCACGTTGTCGTGGACGTTTTTCGCATATGTGGATAGGTAGGTCGCGTGAATATCGTTCGCGATGACCGGCTTCCAGCCCGCCCACTTGAAACCCAAGCCCATACCGCCCGCGCCCGAAAATAGGTCTACGAAGACGCCTGGCGGCCCGAGTGATTTAGCAATTTGATAAGCCAGCAGCGGAGGCACTGCATTGCCAATCTGGGTACTGACGGCCCCTTGTGAGCCCAGAAACTCAAACGAGTCCGGAAAGCTCTGCAGGCGAGCAGCCTCGCGTGGCGAGAGGACTCGATCTTGCTCGTAGTGGATATGGCAGCCGTTTCCCGGTCGACTGAAATAAGTGCTGATTGTGTATGCCGGATCGGAGCGCCGCAATCTGCCGTAGTAGGTCGACCGGCTTCCTTCGCCACGTTTAAAGCTCTCGCGTATTTGCTCAAGTCGCTTCGAAGGAATGGCCTCTGGAATGTCCTTCCAGTTACCGCCCTCGGGGACGCTTTTCACCATACGCATGTCGAGCTCACTAAGCCTCGCAGCCACGTGATTGGCAATTCCAGGACCGCCCTTATTGAGTGGTGCAATAGGGGGGGACCCACTCGGCGCGAAGGCGCTCTGCTGGTGATCTAGAAGTTCGATGCTCACGCTAGAGACTAGGCCGGTAGGGGCTCGGCAATCCGCACTGTGGCCGCCAGTGTGCGCACAGGATGCGAGCTTTCCAGCTCGCGATAGCTTTTCATGTAGTCCAGACGCTCAGCTGGCGTCATCGTGAAGCCATTGAGGATGGTTTCATACTCCTCGCCCGTCAGTCGATACATGTTCCTAGCTACGTAGGCGTCGACCTTCGACGCTGCGCCATCAGCAGAACTTATCGCCTCGCCCACGAGCAGTGCAAGAGTATCTTCTCGACGAAGTTGCGCGAGGCTGGGGACCGCGACTTTGCGCAATGAAGAGAGGGACACATGACCCGTCGCTAGGTGCGCACGCAGTTGGAACTCGAAGCAGACTGAATTCATCACCCCAAGCAGCGCAAGCAGCGGCGTCTCCGCGAAGTCTCTGAAGTAGGCCACACCGAGCGAGTTCCCGGCGACGCATCCAGCCTCGATCAAAGTTGCAATCATCCTTCGCTTTTGGCTGGGCCGAGATACGTCGCGCCACGCGATGCGGCGCGCCCTAGTCGAAGGAGGCGGCGACCAATCGGGCTTCTTGACCGCCTGCGAGGGTGCTTCGACGGTGGCGTATCGGCCAATCATGCGACCCTTTATGAAGAGTGGTACATGGCCACTGCGTGGCTGCAGCCATCGCGCGATGCCCGTTTCGTCAATCTCCCGACCTGCCCACAGCGAATCTGCGGCGCTTGACTCAAGGTCGAGCCACGTTGGAAAGCGCTGCGCGCATCGATTGAGAAGGGCCAGGGACTTCGCACCAAACGAAATCGGCATCACGAAGTCGACCTTGCGCAAGGCCTCTAGGTCGAGTTTGATTGAAGCCTGTTCGAGGCGGCAGGTCGCTGTGTTGTGAGTCCCGATAGTCAGCGACTGCGCTGGCTTGCCACGCACCGTTAATGCAACCGCAATTGACGCAACGTCCGCCGACCCGTACAGCTTGGCCTCGGCGGGGTAGTACGCCGCCGAATGCACGGTGTGTCGAGTCAGCAAATGCTCTCGCAGGTCGGTCGTTTGGTCATCTGCCAGGAAGCTCGCTGGCAGCACCGCTCCGACAACCCCCCCTTGCCGCACAAGCGACAGGCTGGCCTCGAAACCGACACGCGAGAGGTTCGTCCCCCAACCTGCGAACTTCCTTCTGGGTTGCGATAGCGGGTAGTGCTCACCGAGCCATTCGTCATACGCACGCATTTGAGAGATGTACTTCGCTCTTTGCGTAGCAGTCAGTGCCTCTAGCTCCCTGCGGTCGGGCTTGAGAAGTTCCCAGGGCGGGTTTGTTAGAACCAGGTCAAAGCTGGCACGATTCTTCAATGCCTCGGAGAACGTATCAAGGATCTTGAAGCTGCATCTTTGCTTGACGCCGTATCGGGCGGTGACGCCCTTCAGGCGCTCACGAGCCTGACTGAACCCTACGTCGTCGAGATCCCAAATGGCGATGTCCCAACGAACATCGGGGTAGGCGGAGCCGACCCACGCTTCGATAAGCCATTCAATGAGTCGACCGTCACCCCCAAACGGGTCCACTACGGCGATCGAGGACGCGGACGGATGCGCGCGGTGAAAGGTCGTCGCAACTTGCTGAGCAAGTCTCCGGCCGACTAACTCCCCTGTGTAGTAGCGGCCCGTCGCCCGCTTGACGAAGTGGGCCTCATCGCTGCCACGTCCCTTGAGGTAGTCAAGATGTAGCAACTGGGCTCCTGACAGGTGTCGCGTGGTGTTCTATGTCGGGCTGCATCGGCATCAACTTTGAGGGGTCGTGCAGCCTGAACGCCGCATGCTCACAAGTGTATGGGCATACAGCGCTTTTCCGTTGTCCGCGCCGCTAAACTGGCCCTTTGGTGGAGCCTACCCAAGAACTCCGCATAGAGCGCGTTGTTAGGGCGTGGAGCGCCCCCTTTGTCGCGATGTCGGTCGGGATCTGCAGGGAGAGGGGCGATGACGGCTGATGAAGACTATGCGGCTTGCCGCCCCATCCGCGCAGAGCTGCGCGCCATCGCGGACAGAACCTACCTCATGGCTCGCGCGCTGCGCGCCGAGCCGAGCAACCCGGATTTCGTATCCACGATGGACCGCCAAGCAGCGCTGCTCAAACGACTGGGCGAGCTTGACGACCAGATGCTCAATCGACGACGACGGTCGCAACTTAGGCAGGAACAGATGGTGTTGCAGGCGCAATGAAATGCAGGTTTTGTCGCATGGACTACCCCCTGGTCACACCGGCGCTGGCGGCCACCGCGCAGCGCGAGCACATCTACGTGCAACAGCGCTTCAGCGACCACGCGCCGCTGGTCGTGGACTACGGCTTCGACGTATAGCTTGAAGTGATGCGGCTGCCGCGTGCCCTGCAATTGGTAACCCGCGACAACGACGTGATTCAAATCACGCCGGTTACCACCGCCCGTCCGGGCACGGCATGGGGTGTGCGCAATTGGCAGCCGCGCAAACGCGGGGGTTCGCATACTGGGGGCAGTGTGGCTATCGGCCACGGCAACCCTGGTCCCGAAGTTCATGAATCGTCGCCTCGTCATCCTCTACTGTGTGCTCGCCCCGGCCGCGGGCTTGGCGCATGCCAATGACATGTACAGCGGCGTGAGTTCCACGCCAGGCACGGTGCAGAGCTTTGCCATCCCTGTTGCCATCGACGCCAGCGACCCGCGCCTGAAGCACCCGCTGCGCCGCGGCACGGTGGTGGTCAAGCGCGTGAGCATCACTGCGGTCCGCCCCGGCGCCGAGCCGCCGCTGGCGGGCCTGCGCGCCGAGGTGCCGGTGTACTCGCGCATCGTCGAAGGTGGCGTGCCGACCAGCCCCCTCAGCGCCACGCCCAAAAACGTGGACTTCAGCGTGGACGTGGGCATGTACAACGGCCGCACCCGCGTCACGACGCCGCGCTACGACCCCAACGGCCAGATCACCGCCGCCGACCTGGACGGCGACCCCGCCACCCTGCGCGATGCCAGCACCGGCCGCCTGCGCCAGGTGCCGCAACTCAGCGTGGGCATGAACGTGCGCTTCTGATCGATGCGGCGCCGCATCGGTGGGCCAACCTTCGAAGGATTTCGCCAATGATCGGACGCCGGACCCTGTGGATCGCTGCCTGCATGACGGCCTCGGCCGCGGCGCAGGCCGGGCAGGTGTATGGCGGCATCGGCCTGCCGGGGGTGATGGTGGGCTACGCACAGCCGCTCAGTGGCGGTTTCACGGTGCGCAGCGACCTGTCCACGCTGCGGCTGCCCGACCAGACCGTCAATGAAGAAGGCATCGATTACCAGTCTGAAGCGAAGCTCAACCGCCTGGGCGTGTTCGCCGACTGGTTCGTGCTGGGCGGCTGGCGGATGACCGGCGGCGTCACCTTCAACCAGATGAACCTGAACCTGCGCGCGCAGGGCAACGGCGGCATCATCAACATCGGCGGCACCGACTACACCACGTCGCCCGACGACCGTTTGGACGTGAAGATCGAGTTCCCCAAGACCACGCCTTACCTGGGCCTGGGCTACGGCCACCAGCCGGGCAACGGCGGCTTCGGCTTCGTGTTCGACCTGGGCGCCTCCATCGGCCGCGCCAAGCTCAGCGCCACCGCATCCGGCCCCAACCTGGGCCAGGCCAGCCAGGCCGACATCGACCGGGAACTGGAAGAGCTGCGCGACGGGGTGGGGAAAGTGCGGTTCTTTCCCCAGCTGAGCCTGGGGCTGACGTACCGGTTTTAGTACCGGTTCCAGCCGGCTGCGGCCGGTAGCCACCGGCCGCCTGCCGCTACCGCTTGAGCAGTTCCTGAACGGCCGCCTCCAACTGCTGGTCGCGGCCGGCCTTGAGCTGCGCCGGGTCGTTGGCCACACGGAGGTCGGGCTCGATCAAGGCCTTCTCCATGAACTCGCCCTTGGCGTCGCGGAAGCCGACCATGGGGATGCCGAAGTAGAGCGACGGGTCCTGCAGCGTCTCCCACCACACGGCGGTGCCGGTGCCGGCCACAGGCATGCCGACGAGCTTGCCGATGCCGAGGTGGCGGTAGACCCAGGGGAACAGGTGCGCATCGGAGTAGTTGCTCTCGCTCATCAGCACCACCGAGGGTTTGGTCCAGCGGCCCACGGGCTCGAAGCCCAGCGACTGGCCGCGCGGCAGGAACTCCAGGTACTGCTTGCCGCTGAGCAGCGTGCTCAGCTCGTCATGCAGGTTGCCGCCGCCGTTGAAGCGCGTGTCGACGATCAGGCCTTCCTTGCCGCTCTGGCGGCCCAGGGCCTCGCCGAACACGGTGCGGTAGCTGTCGTCGTTCATGCCGCGCACATGCACATACCCCAGCCGGCCGCCCGAGAGCTTGTCCACCAGCTCGCGCTCGGTCTTCACCCAGCGCTTGTAGAGCAGGTTGTTGAGTTCGCCACGGGCGATGGCCTTGACGCCGAGGTGGCTGCGCACCCCGCTGGCCGGGTCCAGCACCGTGAGCTGCACGCGCTTGCCGGCTTTCTGGTTGAGCAGTGAATCGACTTCCACGCCGGCGGCAATGGCCACGCCGTCGATCTGCTCGATGACCTGCCCGGCCTTGACCGCCGGTTGGCCACCCGTGAGCGCACTGCCCAGCGGGCCGCCTTCGATCATCTCGGCGATCTTCAGGCCGGTGCCCATGTAGGCCTCGTCGAAGAAGGCCCCCAGCGAGGCCGTGGCGTCGGCGGCAGGCAGGCGCGGCCGGTAGCCTGAGCCGGTGTGCGAGACGTTCAGCTCGCCCAGCATTTCGCTCAGCAGTTCGGCAAAGTCCTGGTTGTCGGCCACGTGCGGCAGGAACTTTTCGTAGATCTTGCGGTAGCCATCCCAGTCGACGCCCCCCATGTGAGCCTCGTAGAGCTTGTCGCGCGTCTGGCGCCAGGCGTGGTCGAAGAAGTAGGCACGTTCGGCGGCGCGGTCCAGCTGCATCTCGGCGCTGAACTTCAGCCGCTCGGGCTTGATGTCGCCGTCTTCCTTGGGCACCTTGAACTTGTGCATGACACCGTCCAGCAGCAGGAAGCCGGTCTCGCCCTTGGCGTCCAGCTGCAAGTCCGCAGGCTCGGGATCGCCGCGCTCGTTGCGCGTGGCCGGGAACATCGCCACGCGCTTGGCCTCCTTGTGGCGCGGCCGGTTGACCCAGAGCTCGTAGCTGTCGGCCGTGAGCAGCACGTAGTAGACGGCTTCACCATCAGGCGTCATTGCCGCCGCGCGGATGTCGCCCGAATTGGGTGTGAGGCGCTGGATGCGGTCCTCGACCTGGTCGCGGTCGATCGATACCGGCGGCGGCAGCTTGATCACGCTGTCGTCCTTGGCGGCGGCCGGCTTGTCCTTCTCGGCTTTTTCCTTTTCGGCCTTTTCCTTCTCCGCCTTGTCGGCGTCTTCACGCTTCTTCAACAGCGCGTACTCGGACTTGTCGAGCCTGCTGCGCTCCCAGGCTTCGCGCGTCAACGCCAGGCTGAAGAGGTCGAACTGGGCCGTGCCGCTGGTGGCATGCAGGCCATCGCGGTCGCTCATCCACATCAGGGCCTGGCCGCCGCGCGTGAACACCGGGTGCACGTCTTCGTAGCCGTTCTTCGTCAGGTTCAGCAACGGGCCCTTGCCCTGGGCGTCGATCAGGCCGACCTCGTTGCTCCAGCGGTTGAGGTCTGCGTATTGCACCAGCAGCGACTGCCCGTCGGGCGACCAATCGAACCACAGGTCGCCATCGGCATAGCTGTAGTTGTAGCTGGCCGGCAGCGCCACGCGCGTCTGGCCGGTGGCGATGTTCAGCACCTTCACGGTGTGGCGGTTCTCCAGGTAGGCCACTTCCTTGCCGTCGGGCGAATAGCGCGGCTGGAAGTTCTCGCGGCCGTTCTGCAGCAGCGTGCGGATCGTCACCTGCGGCGCGGCATAGAACACCGGCACGTCCCGCTTCGAGCCGGGCAGGGCGGCCTCGTAGAGGTTCCAGCTGCCGCCTTGTTCGCCCGCGAACAGCAGACGGCGGCCATCGGGGCTGAAGCTGATGCTACGCTCTTGGGTCGGGGTGTCGGTGATGCGCCGCGTGTCGCCGAATTCGGTGGAGGCGACGAACACTTCGCCGCGCGCCACGAAGGCGATTTCCTGCCCATCGGGGCTGACGGCGATCTCGGTCAGGCCCTGGGTGAGCTTGAGCGTTTCCAGGCGGTTGGGGCGCGTGTCGCCGGCGATCTGCACCGCCACCTTCTGCGGCTGCGCGGCACCCGGCGCCAGCGTGTAGAGCTCGCCGTCATAGCCGAAGCTCAGCGTGCCGTTGCGCGCAATGCTCAGGAAGCGCACCGGGTTCTTGGTGTAGCGCGTGACCTGCACCGCCGCCCCGTCGGCCAGCCCGCTGGCGGTGAGCGGCATCTTCCAGACGTTGAAGCTGCCGCTCTTCTCGCTGAGGTAGTACACGGCCTGCTCATCGGGCGACCACACCGGGTTGCGGTCTTCGCCGCCGAAGCCGGTGAGCTGGCGGTGCTGGCCGCTCTTGGCGTCGTACAGCCAGACGTCGCGCGCCACCGGCGAGACATGGTGCTTGCGCCAGTCGTTCTCGTAGCCCTTCCAGTCTTCATAGAGCATCCGGTTGCCGGCCCGGTCGAGCTGGCCGCTCAGTGCCGGCGTGGTGAGTACCTGCACCGGCCGGCGGCTGCCTTCGATGCCGACCTTGTAGAGCTCACTCATGCCCCGCACGGGGAAGGCGACGTTGCTGCGCGCGTCGTCGCGCTGGGCACTGAAGAGCACCTCGCGACTGTCCGGCGTGAAACCCAGCGGCAGCTCGGCCGCCGAGTGCGTGGTCAACCGCCGCGAAGGGCCGCCGGCTGCCGCCACGACATAGACGTCGAAGTTGCCGTTGGGGTCGCTGGCATAGGCAATGGCCTGCCCGTCGGGCGACCACACCGGCTGCGTGCTGTGTGCGCCGTTGGCCACCAGCAGGCGCGCGGCGCCGCCGGCGCTGGGCACCAGGTAGAGGTTGCCCTGGTAGGCAAAGGCGATCTGGTTGCCGTCGGGCGAAATGGACGAGTAGCGCAACCAGAGGGGGTTCTGCACAGGCCCCAGGGGCGGGGCAAGGCTGGGGGCCGGGGTGGCGGCGCCCGCGTTCAGGGCTGCGACCAGCAGCAGGGCGGCCAGGCGGCCAGGGGTGGCGTGAAGCTTCATGGATGGCATGGGTTCGGGTGCTGGCGGCGCGGCCCCTTGTGGGAGCCCGACGGGGAAAAGGCGGGACTATGCCGCAGCGCCGGCCGCCACGCGCGCGCCCTCCGACGGATTGCAGGCTGGCAGGCCTCAAATGTGCCGCCGGGGCGACGAAACACCACGACCGGCGGCAGGCCAGCCGCACCGCCGGCCTACACCACGCGCACGCTCAGCTCCGGCAGCTTGTCGATGTGAATCTCGATGAGATCGCCGCGTACCACCGGGCCGACGTTCTCCGGCGTGCCCGAGTAGATGATGTCGCCGGGCTTGAGCTCGAAAGCTTGCGACAAGCGGCTGATCTGTTCGGCGACGGACCAGATCATGTGATTGAGCGTGGCGCTTTGCTTGGTCTGGCTATTGACCTTGAGCCAGATCGCGCCCTCGCTCGACTTCGTAGTGATAGTTCTTGGTGAGCGTGGGGTACGGGTGGTCGGCGACGACACCGGGCATCACCACCTGAATGGCGTCCGCCGGTTTCTGGAAGAAAAACGGCGGCTCGCGGGTCGGGTCAGACCCCATCTCGCGGGCATGGGCGGCGTAGTTGCGGCCGATGCAATAGATGCGTCGGACCGGAAAGGCCGCATCGCTGCCCATGATGGGAATCGTTGCCTGTGCCACGTCAAAGGGCGTGGTGGAGGGGCGGGTGGCAGTGGCCGGCGCGGCGCATCCAGCCACGGCACCCGTGGCGGCGAGGGCGGCAGTCGTCAAGAGCGTGCGGCGGGGATTGGACATCAGGAGGCCTCCTTGGAAGGGTTTGAACCGCCCGCCATTTTTTATGGCCGGTGCCGCGCCGGCTTGCACGCATCTACGCAAAAACCAGACAAAACAACGGATGGGCCGAACCCTATGATCGGCCGATGAACTCCCTCAGCCACCCGGCGGGGCTGCGCCTTTATGGCATGCAGGAGCGCGCCGACCACCTGGACTTCGATATCCGGTTCGAAGGGGCCCGCGATGTGCTGGCGCAACCGCATCGCCATGAGTACTTCCAGATCCAGGTCAGCATCGAAGGCGGCTCACATCAGTTGATCGGTGCGGCGCGGCGCCCCTTCACGGCGGGGCACCTGAGCTTCGTCCTGCCCTACCGCGTGCATGTCGTGCCTCATCCACCGGGCGCGCGCTATGCCATCGTCAATTTCGACCAACGGTTCCTGTGGCCCGAGCTCGACGTGGAGGCGCTCGATCTG
>Ga0307516_10007581_pt1 | contig 12440 bp, 16 predicted proteins | sample 19_EM_MG_FD_203310 | JGI IMG/M metagenome (GOLD analysis project Ga0307516, IMG submission 203310) | Populus trichocarpa ectomycorrhiza microbial communities from riparian zone in the Pacific Northwest, United States - 19_EM | ecosystem: Host-associated > Plants > Roots > Unclassified | place...
TGAGACTCGACTCTCCGTCCCTGAACCAGTACTTGATCTTTCCCAGGGGAGAGATCGCGATGGTGCGATCTTTGTACTCTATGTCGGCGAGGGTGACATAGGCAAGTACCCAGACGACAGCCTCCACGTCGTGTCGGTATAACCGCGGAATACCACGATCAAGCCCGCCATCGAGTAGGTCGATTGCCATGAACGGGACGGTGCCAGTCTGAGTATTGCTCATGGTTGGGTGGTCAACCCAGGTGGCGAGGTCAAAGTCGTTGAGAACTCCCACAGGGTCGTTGGTGTCAGCCGAAATATCGTACATCAGGTTGTGGACACTGATATCGCCGTGGTGGATCCCATTCACCCAGAGCCGGTAGTGACCTGAGGGGAACGCGTCAGCATCAACGGCCAGGAAACTCGCAAATAAAAAACGCATACATGTGAAACATTGCCAAAAGGCAACCCAGAATTGTTCTCCATCCAGATCCCAGATCGTAAATCGGCCACAGACGGTTCGATACGACCAGCCGCAGGGTCCTGGTTTCATGAGTCCGGAGTTTGAGGAATTTCCGGACGTGCTCAGTGGAGTAGCGGTCAAAGTCACGCGCATACTTGACCACCGGGATGTGGCCCTCGATCAAGTTGTCGTTCTTGCCCAAAGTCTGAGCGTGCCCGATGATCTTCCACCCTTCCAGTCTTGATGTTTCCCGGCTTCTCCCTGTGTCCTCTGAATATTTTCCGAGTAGTTCCTGGGAACGTCTCCAACAGAACGACCCTCCGCCTCGCCCTGTCCTCGAGCGGTTCCATTCTCACCCTTCTCCTTCCTGCTCGCGCCAATTACAGCCGTCCCTCTACCCAGGAGTGAATCACAAAAACGGATCTTATCCTCCGGGTGGAAGTTGACAACGACCTCCTCCTCGCTGAGAACTCCGCCAGCGTTCACGGGGTGCAACAAAACGGTCTGGCTCTTCACAGTGAGTTCAGGGATATGACCCCACTGACGGCGTCCAAACCGCTGGAGGACGAGGACGAGGACGAGGACGAGGGCGAGAGGGAGATTTTTGAAGAAGCTGAAGCCCGATGAGAAGATTACACCCTCGCTATCGGTCCAGGAGATACACAAGAGGTCATCTGGAAACCAGGGTAAGTTGGTGCAGCCATTTATGAACATACTGGTTCTCACCCTCGACGTGCAGGTTAAGTACGTGACTGATCGAAAACAAGCCGGAGAACTTCTCGGCCACGTGCGTGTAAGGTTGGGGGTTAAGATAATGTGTGGTCCTCATGTGGGAGTTCTTCTCTATACATTGTCTCTTGCTGCCTGAGGACCCGGCACTTCCGGGCCGTTTGGAGGAGACTGGGGTAGCCGACGAAACCGCTGTCCGGCTCGTGTCAATGAACGTTCCTATAGAAACGCGTTGATCTTACGCGTCGTGAGCTGGGAGGTGTCCGGTTCCCCGTCAAGTTGATGATCTGCGTCCCGCATAACACCGACTTGCTCATCCCGGTATTCGAATGTTTCCAGTGGAGGCCAATCCTCGTGGTCCTTCTTCCGTTCTATTTCAACCAACGAACGCGCAGTCTTAAAGTTGCCGAGGCAGAAGGGGGACTCCTCGATCATGTCGACGAAATGAGAGACTTTTGGTGTGTGGACATTGTGAAGTTTGCAGGCATCCTTGAGTAACATAAGGTTGAGTGAAGTATCCAAGTCGTAGTCGTAGTCGTCGTCGTCAAATGATATTTTTCTGTTGGATAGCACTATGAGCCTTGAATTCTGGCAGCCCATCGACTTAAATGTTCGCCAGCCGTTCGAGTGTATGATTTAACGCGTCTGCGAATGATGGATACGGTGTATACCACGATGATTCACTGTCATACATGGTCACAAGGTGGAAGGGTCAGGGTCGGGTCGGAGCACGCACTAGGTATTCAACCTCTGTTGGACCCCTTCAGAGCGTCACGAGAGACGGGAGTCGTCGAAGAGTCGTCCTGGCAGCAAAGAGCGAGGAGGAATCGGATCATGTCCTCTGGGTCGCAGTCCCCTTGTTGTTCCATGTTGACCTTGATCCCAAGTACGACGGATTCCCCCCTGATAGACAAAATTAACGGCGTGAGGAACCTGGAGCTCCTTGTAAACGCACTGTGATTTCGCTAGAAGTTGGCCAGAGGTATTTGAGTTTTGACTCGACCTGAGCTTGCACCTGTTCGGGGTCCTGGGGGGGAGTTGTCCGTCTGTCGTGGGTGGCGATGGGGAGGAGTGTACCCACCCCGTATCCGGTTATATGCGGGTCGAGTCACCGAGGAAGTGTGGCGGTCAGGAAACGGGTTCAAGCCGGAGTCAAAGTGTCCGTGCGGTCATTCCTCCGCGGTCGACCGCCCTCAACGCGATTTCCTGCACCCAGCTACGCATTGTCTCATTGCTGGTTATCGTCCTCAGACGCGTGTCGTGCTCACCGAGGAAAATATCTAGAGGAACGGGCCGAAACATCGCGGTCACCGGCATCAACGCGTCGCCCCCAAGCAGTTCAGCACCTTCTCGTCTTGTCCACGTTTGCTCCGATGTGACCCGTCCACTTACCAATCAGACTCGTAGAACACTGGGCTTTACCACTTTCCCCCACCAGATGTTCGAGCCGCCGTGACCTCAGGCAAACGAGCACGCTCTGCTTGACAAATGATGGGGGTAACGCGTTCTCGTTGACCTCGATTGCGCTGGGGAACACGGGAAAGGCGGCTACATCAGCAAAACCGTCCGATTGCTGTGGCGCTGTGCGCGCCATAGCGATCACATAGCAACGATCACCACAGACATACCCTTTGGTGACACAGAAGCTCACAGCGCCACAGAGACTCCGGACGGTTTTGCTGATGTACTCTCGCCACCAACAGCGCCTAATTGGGTCTTTGTCTGGTAGATGAGAGAGGTCACACGACATGTCTAGCTCAGAATAGATTGTTGAATGACTTTCCACGAAGGTCCCGAATGCTGGTTGGACACAGTATCACGTACAATGGCCAGAGAACATGCAACATAGGGTGAACCGAGCGCGTCTGCTAGTCCCAGCTACCGCGGTGGAATCCTTCTTTCCAACGTTCACACAGAGTATTTGTGTTCGAGGGTGCCGAGGTAATAGTGACAACAGGTGGATAATATCAAAGGGGGTAGAAGAAGTCGAGGTCGAGGTTATGTCAACTCTGCGTGGACGTCCGACTCGAGGGATCAGTCCGGGAGCACTTAACTCCCGGAGACGCTCGCGTTGCCCTCGAGCTTGAGATCCTGGAGGGGTGAAGGGTGTAACGACTAGACCCTGCAGACAGTTGTCGATATCTCATTGCAACGGGTTCAGACGCATGAATCAGGAACTCACCTGGCGGCATGGAAACAATCCAACGTTGCTCAGTATGTCACATACGACGCGTCGGAAACCCGTACTCTCCGACTCCTGAGGGCGGTTGCTTGGAAGAGACACTACTATCCCTTCATTCGAAGTGACGTTCGGGGGCTGGTTGAAGGTGGATTTCGGCAAACACTTGGGTAAGAGGATGTGAGCATAACCACACGATTGTTGCGGTGTATTCTCCGCGGTGCCAGAGCTCTGTGTGGAACGCACAGAGAACTCCCGGGCCGGGCCGATGGAAAGCTTCAATTCCCACGGGGGTTTCTCCTGAACCCATCCTCGATTCTACCCCCTGAAGTACCCACTCACGATGCCGCCAAAGAAGACCCCCATGTCCTCAATACCAGGTAGTCGTCCTATCCACTCCTCACTCTTCGATTTAATCATGACCCCGCTTCAGCGATTAATCTCCTTCGGTACCGAACTCGAGCATTAACTCGGTGGGTGCTCTTAGGGGGTCCTTTTCTGAAACCCTCCACCGTCGTACCCTCGTCACCTGCCACCAGGCTTCCCCTGGAGCTCGTCGAAACGATCATCGACTATCTTATCTATGACATACGCAGTCTCCGCGCGTGCACCCTGACCTGTTACTCGTGGTACATCGCTGCCGTCCATCACCTCCACTACACCCTTATCATCAGTGATTCATGGGGCCAAAAGTTCCAGTGGCCCAATCCCCTCCGGCACATGCACACACTCGGCTTACTTCCCTTCGTCAAGACACTCTGGGTCTGTGGGATCTACGGCCGCGCGTTTTCCCCAAAGTACTTCAATCGGCACACCCTGCGCAGGTTCTCCGCACTGAACAATGTACATCGACTCATGATAGACTACCTCGACACCCACAGCTTTATGCCAAGGATTCAACAGTACTTTGGGCACTTCATGCCAACGGTCGAAGAACTCTGCCTGAAAAACCCCATTGGGTCCCGCCGGCAGATTATCTACTTCATCGGACTGTTTGAACACCTAGAAAGCCTCAATCTCAACTACGATAGGTTCTGTTCTCAGTGGGAACCGCCGGACGACTTGACGCTCTTTCCACCCTTCCTCCCTCCACTGCGAGGATGGCTGGAGCTGACGTCCTTTAAGAGGGTGGGCCTTTTGAAGGACATGGTTGACTTATTTGAGGGACTCCGGTTCCGCTGCATGAGCCTTTTCGATGTGGATGCGATGCCGCTCTTACTGGATGCCTGCGCAGAGACGTTGGAAGTCCTGCAGTTGTATCCAAACGATCCTCGTGGTGAGCAGCCCCCTCAGGAGGGTGTCCGCATTTTGGCCAACGGTTCTGCAGTCAGCTCCTCCCTTCAGGACTTTAATCTGTCGCGGAACAAGTCGCTCCGAACACTCCAGACCGTGGCGTCGTCATTCCATGGTGTGTGGGGTTATGCCGCCTCAAGTTTCCTCAACCACACACTCTCGACAATACGATCCCCTGTATTTTCCCATGTCGCGATCATTCATGAATGGTCCGACTTCCATGGCGCGGTGTCCTGGCAGCACCCAGAATGGCCTCCTTTATGCGAGATTTCACAAGCCGAGAGAGCAGCGGAAGTCTCGCGGTACCGTGGGCAATTAGGTATATTCCGCTGGGTTCGTAGTGCGCAGGACTTTCAGCTGGAGTTGTGCGCGTTCGTTTGGGACCCGTTGAGGGATCACGCGATGGGGATTCTGAAAGAGGTTGTCGCGGAGGAAAAAGCGGTGGGGGGGTTTGATGAGTTTCTCCCCCAGCCATTGGTGACCTATCATCCGAAGAGGTGTCGTATGTGATGAGTAAAACTCGCGGATCCACGTCCTGTGTTGACATGAGAGGGAGGGGTGTTGTATTATATGGTCCCCATCTTTGCTGTATCAACTCCGTAGCGGCTGAAATCTGGTTGAGCGACAGCCGAGGAACAACCGAGGGTCAGACAAATAGGCGTGATATATATGATGAGTATGCGGGATGATTCTCCCTATGAGGAGTGTACACTTTGGGCAGAAGCCAGGCAGTCCTGAGTCTGGCTTACGGTTGTTGGACGGGTAGGACAGGCGCGATTGTGACCATCATTTAATGTATTGGTCTATGCGGCAATAGCCAATCGCGCCTCAGGCATCCACGGCCAAGGCAGACAGGAAGGAGTCCCGGGTATATGAGCAATATCTGACTCATGTACTGATAGAGCTCCGCCGATCGAACGGTGGAGAAGTGCAGAACGAGAAGTCCATGCACGCAAAGAGTAAGTGATCACTCACCACTGTTCGCGCGCACAGTTGATGCTGATGGGGCTCGACTCTTCACAGTCCTGGAGGAGCTCAGTAATGAGCTCGCGCCGATCAACACACGGCGCGTCCTTCGGGAGGGCACCTCAAAGACGGTGGATGCAAGCGAGCTGGATGACTCGGAGGTGGCGGTGAGGCATAGGAAGAGGGAGCAAGGACGGAGAACGACCATCAGGGACCTCCAACACCAGCTAAGTGGTTTCTTCCTGGTCGAGGAAGGAAGGATGGTCTCTGGAGGAGAACTCCTTCTCTTCGGTAAGTCGATTGCCTCAAAGCCTGGATTCAACGGTTCGCTCACCAAACTGTTTTAGTCATTCCCTATCTAAAGATAGGTAAGCTCGCTTTCCCCGGGCTCATCCGCCTCCGGTCGCCCGACACGGGCAGTAGATAGTAGCCGTATCTGTTATAAACTGTATTCATTCGTATTTATTAGAATACCCATCCCTGTACTATCATTCCATAGATCGAAACGATACCTCGTCAACTAGAGCGGAGACTCCCCCGACCAACGTGCGGATCCGGTGAGCTTCCCAGGCACGAACGATGCGCCGTAAGTCTCTGAAACTGGCAGTTTAGTCGCGGGTCAAGCCGAAGACACATCGGGATGAGGGTTGGCGGGATTCGAACGACACTGCTGGACGAAGTGAACCTGGTGACGTTGACATAAGTGAAGTAGAAGGTTGTCGTAGATGGTGGGCTGGTGTCGCGAACGGCTCGGTGGAACAAACGGGTAGGGGGAGGTAGATGTTGGGGGAGGTAGATGTTGGGGGAGGTAGATGTTGGGGGATGGGGATGATCGCTTCAGAGTAACGGAACTCGAAGTTTTATACCAAGACACCTCGTGTTCTTGGTTGACGCTCGCCAACCCGTGTTGCGGTCGGCGTGGAGAGCAATTCACTGACGCTAATAGCATGCAATTCATACGTGGTTCCTGGAGCGTAACGATTGGCGTGGCGTCCTCGTTTCCCCGAAGCGGACGAACCAGGTGGGCCAATCGATATTGGCTGGTCATTCTCCGCTACAACTGGAGGGCATCCTCAGGACATGGCCCATCGATAGAAGCACCGATATGGATATAAACGTAGCCTCACTTGATGTGGTGGATGAACGGGATACGTGTATCAGAACGAAGCGTCAGAAAAGCACCTTTGGACGCAAACAGCGAGGCCAGGGAGACGGGCCGATTACCATCCCAGGAACAGGGGAAGCTCGAGAAGGTGCACGCGTTGAAGAGCAGGTGGGGTAGAGGCATCCGGATGAGCAAAGAGGAGAAGGGCGAGTTTATCGACGTGGGAAAACCAGTTTTCAAAATCATTGATCCACGGTCTGAAAGAATTCATCCCCTCATCGATAACACGAGCACCCTCACACGCTCCTATCCCAACTTGGACGATATCCATTGATATGGCTGTCGGAGTTGAGCCGCGACCGGGGTCCATCAGATGTTCGGTTAGAAATGTATCGGAGGAGAGGCAGCTGACTTAGTCGATGGGTAGCACCGGACGACACGAAAGATGGTCGTGGCCAAGCCAGCAGACGAGTCCGGTGTTTTAATCGTTGGATGAGGCAAGACTGGCGCCGGTATCAATAATCGCGTTCCTGCGTGCCAAAGGTTGCCCTCGTCGAGCTTCGACTCAAGTGCGTGGTGCAAGATAACTCCCCCCTGTTCACTGATTCTGACACAGTGCGCGTGTCGTGCTAGGTACTTCGAATTCGATGGACCTTGTATATGTGGGGTGCGGAACCCCCGAAAGCGGTCTTCGAAACGGTCCAGCCCCGAGGAATGTGAGGATCTCGGGGGAATTCATCCCCTCCTGTTGGTGAGGCCCTCCTTTGCCCTTCACAAGATAAGGCTCACGTATCTCCACTAGAGGACTTCACCCCCATTCACGATCCTGGAAGGGTACAACCACGAGCTCCCACACAAAATGAATCATCGCATCGAACTCGCCTGATCAACGATTCACCCCGGTCCATGAAGGTGTGCAAACCGGTTCAAGTTCACTCACAAACTACATGAACATGATCTCGCCTGTCCTGGAGGCCGTTTTTGGAAGCAGCTTCAGGAGACCGACGTACGTGGGAACCATGGGGCCGAAAACTTCTTTGGGAACGGTGGTTGCTGTCGGTTGCCATTCACCGTGTCCCCGCTCCACCTCCGTCTCCCCAACTCGGTGTGACCCGTTCGGAAAACTGAACGAAGGGGTGTTTCTACTGCGAGGGTGGCAGGGGAGGTCACCACAGCAATCGCGGTATCGCTGTTCGTCGGTCCCGAGTGACCAAAAGCATGCCAGGGGCAGAATTGATGAGGGATTCGGCTATACCGACCGCCTCCGCTTCCGAACGACGCTTCCCCCGCTCATGCGGCGCTCAGTTCCGTTGTCCCCTCCGAGAGTCGCCTATCCTTTGCAGCTGTTCGTGACGCGGCGAGCCCCTTGAGAGGTTCCGCAAAACTCGTCAGCTTCGCATTGGAATACCCTCTTCCTTCTCTCGCCCCTCCAGGAGTCCCTTGACTTTTCAAGTCTCAAGATTTCAAGATCTCATCGACATCGATCATCCTCCACCTCACCGTTCACCTCAGCGAATGCACCCGTTTCAGTATTGGCCCTCCGTATTCTTACCCGAGCCTCGGGTACTTGTCCTCTCTTCAGCAAGTTTAAGCACCGGTATCTCATCACTGGGGATTAGCATTGGGCTGCGCCTAACACTCTGGACGAGCCGGATACAATAGTTTCCCGCCTTTCCATCTCCAGATCGTACGCAGGACCAGAGTTTCCCGCGGGACCCCCCCAGGACGGATGGCAAGGAAGTGGAGGCGAGATTCTGTGGGGAACGACGAGTTAAACCTATCTCCAAGTCGGGCCTCACCTTCGTACCCAAGGAAAGTGTGGCGGACCCCCTTGAATTCTCTTCCTCCCTTTCCTGCCCCGCAGCCGTGGGCCCTGGGCGCATGTGACCGAAAGGGTTCCTACTTTCATTGAGAAGAGCGGTGGCGGCGTTTCATCCTTCATTATCTCGTATCGCTCGGGTTCCGGCGGTTTGGGCGTTTGCGCAGATCCCTATTCTGCTGTTTCCAAATACACTCCATGGTGCATCTGTTCGATGTTATTAGTCTTGTCGTCTGTGACCCGTTCCTAATGTCCGCTCCCCCTTAGCCCGTGATGACGTGAATTTGGGATTCAACGTAATATCGATGCATTTCCCAGGACGATGGGTGCCGCGTGACGTCGTGAACACGGTGAAATGTCGAAAGGAACTCGTGGTGGACGTCCGTCCAGGCGGGGTGGGCGAGTGGGGTGGCGTTGGACGGATTCAGGCTCAGTAGCAGCTTTCGGCGTTCCTCAAAGTGGCGTAGGCGAGCGGTATGACCTTGGGGGGAGGTGAACCCTCCAGCAGTTTCTGGGTTGTCCCACTCACTACCTTTGACGCATCAGAGAACTGCGGATGCTGGGATTTGGAACGAACATCCATACAAGGGTGTTCCGGCAATCACAATGAAGGGATGACTGCGCGTGCGACGGAGGTGTTGACAGGACGCAAGTGCCGCAACAGTGGCCGCGGGTGAGGATGAGGAGGGCAGTCTGGAGCATAATGGAGAGCCTCGAGTTGGGGGTCATGGTTCTCCGCTGGCTGGAGGTGGATGTTATTTGGAGTCGGCCTGTTTGCCCTCGCAATTGATCCCAGGCTGTAAAACGCGCCGCTGAGGCTCGGCGTTGGTTCCTTTCGACGAATAAGAGATGTCCTCACCTTGGCACCGGCGCGCCATCACCTGAGCTGACTGTTGTCGTTCGTAGCTTGCCGTAGGGCAGGCTGTCGTTAGCTTACTCGGTGATGCTGGTCTGGGTTTGGCTGATTAAACCATTATTACCCCTGGGGCTTATGAACGAGGGGATACAACCTCATCGTTATCGTCTAGCCTGAACATCGTCTAGCCTGAACGCTTACTTTCCTCTTCATCATCTGATTCAAACCCTCCCTCTTTCTCCCAGTTTTCCCTGAACTGTGATGGACTTGATGCGACTCTTTGTTCACACATCACAACTCTCTGTAAAGGCAAAAAGGAATGCCTCAGAGCCAACGCAAGGAGCTGGAGTCTGAACGCCGCCGTTGCCTAGATGAGGTTCGGGAAGAAGGCCACAACCTTCCTCTACGGGACTCAAAGAAGACCGTGTTCACAGTTTCCTGTGGCTACCTCCTCTAAGAGTTCGCACTGGTTCGCTTGCACCCAAACAAGCAATGTGTAGTTATCGACCGCGCACGATGTACCATTTACCCTTCTCCAGCAGAGCCTCTGTATTATTCACTTAGTACTCGTTCATTGACTTGTGGGTATTTTATTGCCGCCCTGTATTTTATCGTCGTAGCCACATCAACTTTCCTCCGAAGAGAGGGTATCGGCGGCTCCCAGGGATATGGTCGCAGTCCCTACCCCAGTCATCAAGTCCTCGTCTCTATGAGTTTCTGTCGACAGTGACCGCGCTCGTGGCCGCTCCCCTGTACGTGGTCGTTTCGAAGGAGGGGGGGCTGGACGGGGAAAGTTGTCGTCCGCGCTCTGCGCAACGGACCTTTTGGCTGGCGGGGGTGCAACGGATTGAGTGGGGTCGTTGCGATATCTATACAGATCTTGCGCAGACGTAGCCGCAGTATATGTCGCTTGGAGAGAACCACCTGGCTGGATCTTCGTACCAAAGATTGGGTTTACGCGACGATCGTTGGATGGCAAATCCTTTGCAAGGATCCCTTCCCAGAACTTCCCCAATGCCTTTCCATCGTCCCACAGAGGGTTAGGGCTTCCGTTCTTGTAATGGAGTTCCATGGCGCCCGTCAACCAGTCTACAACGTGGGGACTCTCCTTGCTGTTGAGGTCCGAAGTGTACCTGCGTACCAAGGCATTTAACCACTTCCAGTCTTCACCACCCCCGGATCCACCAGGATGAGGAGCGCTGAAAAAGTCGGTCATCCACCAGCGGAGGTTGAACGGCGACTCCACCGGAAGCCATAGGAGAGCGGCATAAAGGACGACATAGATCAAGGACTCTAAGTCGTCTTTGAGATCATGGACGTGGTTCCGCCCACCCAGCGCTTTGATGGACATAAAAGCAGGAGTCCCCTTGTAAACGAATGTCAGGGTTTTCACTTCGGGCTGAGGGTATGAGGCGTACGGTTAAGACGTGGTCGCGGACGGTTGTCTTACTCCTTTTGCAGCTGAGTTCCCAGTCGATAAGATAACCGACTCGTTCCATTTCCTCCTTCAGTTGGCAGAGGATGATGTTTCCCAAGCTCACGTCGCGATGGAGAGTGTCCGCCTTGTCGTGCGCGTCCACCAAAGCTACAGAGAGAACATCGTGAACAGTGAACCAACGGTAGCGAGACCTCCCTACCAGTGAAACCATCAAAGGTTGCCTTGAGTAGTTCTCGAGACCCCCTAAAAGTTGATAGCGGATAACCTGCTACATTCATGACGAGCCGGTAGTGGGCACGAGGAACCACCTTCTGGAGGCGACCGTCTCGCGGGTGCAAACTCTCCACCCAAGGTTCACTCACGAATTTACCCAGACGTGTGGTCTGAGTGATACCTGTGGCGAAAGAGTTAAAGGTTGGACAGTGTTGTCGGTGGCAAACTCAGACCTTTGTGGATCACGTCCCCGTGACACAACACACTTGGGATGTGCCTCACTCCCTTCTCCTCTAGGTCCTTTAGGATATCACCCTCCAGCTCCACGTCATTGACGTTTGCGCGCCAGATGTCCTTCAAAAAAACAACGTCCTTCGTGTCACATCGTACACCCCAGTAACCTGCGGTGCAGCGTCCGACAATGGCCGGAGACACCCACAACGGCCGAGAGACCCAGACATCATGGTCCCCTATTGTCAAACGTGTGATGACTCCGAGGTAGTAGTGTCCATCGACCTCGCGGTTCAGCTTCTCCCCGTCGGTCTCGGGGTCGAGACCGAGTTGTAGCTGGACGTGAGATTTGATCGCCGTCAAGAAAGAGGCGCGATCCTCCTTTGGATCAACGGCTGCCGCTGTGGGATCAAAACCTTGCTGGGGTTGTTTTGCCCTGACAAACCGCCACACAAAATCGATCAGAATCTCGGGGTTCGATTTGTAATCGAAGGCCTCGGTGACTAAGACAGCAGACCTCTCCCAGTAGATGATACGGGCGGTCCTGCCGGAGATCGTTAGCGAGAATACGTGGGTGCGGAATTGGCGAGTCTGGACCACGTAGGCGTAGTGTGCATTCTGACCGAGGGCCGAAATACGTTGCTTGAGATTTTCGTCTTCGCTCCACGTGTCGACGGTGAACTTGTAGTTGGGTGGGAGAGGTCGCTTAGGGGGGTCAACGAAGATGTCCTGACTAGCTTCCTTCTTGACTTCAATGAACAGGTACACCAAGCCCATGTGGGCAACGTAGGAGAATACGTCATCGCCGAGGTGCTTCTCGTGCTTGTGGAAGTCCATGATGTTGCCTTGGTTCTCGTCTTGGATAGTGTACAGACCGATGTCTGGCTTGACAGTTCCAAGCACACCTGGCTGTTCGACTCGTCTGGAAGTATTGCAGAAAAGGAAACCGCATGGGAAGGCAATCTTGTTGAGGTCTTCGCACTGAAGGTGGCCTAATTAGATGAGTAGCATGTCGACCACTTCGTACTCACAAGTCCCTTGTACATATCCTCTTCGTTCTTCGGCGAGTCGGGAACTGAAGCGAAGTTGATCTCGGTGGGCTCGATTCCGAGCTCTTTGAATTCAACCTCAAGGTCGGGGGGGTTGGGAAAGAACTCGTCGAGGAACGC
>Ga0307516_10007584_pt1 | contig 12439 bp, 5 predicted proteins | sample 19_EM_MG_FD_203310 | JGI IMG/M metagenome (GOLD analysis project Ga0307516, IMG submission 203310) | Populus trichocarpa ectomycorrhiza microbial communities from riparian zone in the Pacific Northwest, United States - 19_EM | ecosystem: Host-associated > Plants > Roots > Unclassified | place...
CAGCTCGATGGCGCCAGCGGTGAACGGAGGCTCGTTCGGCCCCCGGGCGGCGGGGACACGACGGCTGCGCGAGATGACCCGCCGACTTTGATGATAGTGTCGCCGCATCGCAAAGCGGGAGGCCGTGATGAGCGCACGGATGGGTCGGCAGGCAGTCTTGCTCGGGGTCGTCGTCGTCGTGAGCACGCTCGGGTGCCAGCCGCCCGCGCGGCCCGCCGCCGTCGCACCGGCAACGCCGTCGCCGGGCTGCGCCCGCGGCGACGCGGGCTGTGTCGGCCTCGACCTTCGCTACGAGCAGGCTCCGGCGGGCGGCGCCGGTGAGGCGATCCGGGCGGCGTGGCTCCGCAAGGCGTGCGACGACGGCGCCCCGAAGTCGTGTAATGATCTGGGCACGGCGTACGCGTACGGCGCTGGCGTGGTCCGCGATCTCGGCAAGGCTGCCGCGCTGTTCCGGCGTGCGTGCGACGCCGGCTCGATGATCGGGTGCAGCAACCTCGGTCTGTTGCAGTTCCGGGGTGTCGGGATCGCGGAGGACGCGGCCGCGGCCGCATCGCTGTTTCTCCGCAGCTGCGACCGCGGCGTCGCGATCGGGTGCAACAACCTGGGCGTGCTCTACGGCAGGGGGCGTGGCGTCGCGCGAAACGCGGCACGCGCGACGGAGCTCTACGAGCGCGCGTGTCGTGGCCACGATCCGACGGGCTGCACCAACCTCGCGGCGACCTACGAGCCCGGCCCGGATCTCGCCAGGGCGGTGGCGCTCTATCGCACCGCCTGCGAGACCGACGGCCGGGCCGGGTGTGCCCGGCTCGGCATGCTCTACGTGGAGGGCCGCGGCGTCGCGCACGACCCAGCGCACGCGGCAACCCTGCTCGACCGCGCTTGCCGAGCCGGCGCTGCCGTGGGCTGTGGCGGCCTCGCGTGGCTCTACGCGGAGGGCATCGGGGTCCGCGAGGACGTTGCGACCGCGGTGCGGCTGTATCAGCGGGCGTGCGACGGCTGGGACGCGGTGGGTTGTGCGGGATTGGCGGGGCTCTATGCGCACGGCCGCGGCGTCGCGCAGGATCAGCGCAAGGCGGCGGCGCTGTACCGCACGGCGTGCGACGACGACTACGCGCCGAGCTGCGCTCGACTCGGAAATCTGTATCAGGACGGGACCGGGGTCGCCGTGGACACCGCGCGGGCCGCCGAGCTGTACCAGAAGGCATGCGACGGCGACAGCATGCCGGGCTGCGCGCGGCTCGGTCTGCTGCTGCTCTCCCACGACGCGGAGCGCGATACGAGCCGAGCAGCGGCGCTGCTGAACAAGGCCTGCAGCGGCGGCGAGTTCGCGATGTGCACCAGGCTCGCGATTCTGTACACCGAACAGCACAACGACGCCAAGCTCATCGTCCCGCTGCTCGAGACCGCGTGCGGCGGCGGAGAGCCGATCGCCTGCTTCGAGCTCGGCAGCCGCGCCGAGCGCGGTGATGGCGTGATAAAGGACGCCGCGAGGGCGGCGTCGCACTATCACACGGCCTGCGATCGCGAGGAGATGGCGGCGTGTGGCCGGCTCGGCGTGCTCTACCTACGCGGCACCGGGATCGCCAAGGATGCGGCGAAGGGCACAGCGTTGCTCGCCAAGGCATGCGACCGCGACATCCCGAGCTGCGTCGTTCTCGGGCTGGTCCTCTCCGACGGCATCATGCAGGCCCGCGACAGCGTCCGGGCGGCGGCGCTGTTCCGCAAGGCGTGCGACGCCAAGGAGCTAGCCGCGTGTGGACTGCTCGGCCAGGCCTACCTGCGCGGCGACGGCCTCATCAGAGATCCGGCGACCGCCGCGGCGCTGCTCGAGACCGCGTGCAACGGCGGCGAACCGCGGGACTGTGGTCCGCTGGGGAGCCTCTACGAGCGCGGGGACGGCGTTGCCAAGGACAGGTCCCGGGCCGTCGCGCTGTTCCACCGGGCGTGCGATGCGGGCGATACGGCGAGCTGCAGCTACCTCGGCGCGCGCTACCTCTCGGGCATCGGCGTTGCCAAGGATCTGGGCCGCGGCGTCGCGCTGGTTCGCAAAGCGTGCGACGCGGGCGATGGGAAAGCCTGTCGCCGGATCGCGCTGCTCTACGACGGCCAGCAGGGGGTTGCCAGGGATCATGCGAAGGCAGCCGCGCTGTTCCAGCGCGGCTGTGACGCTGGCGATGCGGCGAGCTGCGGCTACTTGGGCTTCCGCTACGAGTACGGCACCGGGGTCGCCCACGATCTGGCTCGCGCCGCCGCGCTCTACCGGAAGGCGTGTGCCGGGGGCGACGCGCTGTCGTGTCGCAAGCAGAACCGGCCGATGTACGATCCCGCGACGGGTGGTACCAGCGATCCTGTACTGCGGGCAAAGTGACGTCCGGTTGAATCGCGGTCGCGGGCGCTCCCCTGCGGGCGCGCCGCGCTGTGGCGTCACGGGTGCGCGCTCGCGGTGACGCGCCGGCTGCGCAGGTGATCGCAGCAGCGTGTCAGGGGCGCTTTTTGCGGACCAGCTGGTCCGGCGCGATCACCACCGGCTTCTTGGGCGACATCGCGATCGGATCGAGCTCGGTGGTGGCGCAGAAGTAGCAGGCGCCGTTGAGCACCAGCTCGTGCGCGCAGTGGCCGCACTGGACGCAGACCCCGGCATCGCGCTCGCGGTGCGGGCAGCTCGGATCGCCGGCGCCCGGGGGCGGAGCCGGGGTCACCGCCGGAGCTCCGCGCGCAGCCGATCGGCGAGCCCCGAGTAGCGCAACGCGCGCCGCTTGCCGGCCGCGACCAGCAGGCTGCGCGAGCCGACCAGCACGACGCTTTTGCGCGCCCGGGTGACACCGGTATAGATCAGCTCGCGCGTCACGATCGGCAGATCGTCGTGCGGCAGCACCAGGGCGATCGCGTCGAGCTCGCTGCCCTGGCTCTTGTGGACGGTCAGCGCCCACGCGAGCTCGAGCCGGTCGCGCAGCGCCTCGATCGCGAACGGCCGCAGCGCGCCGGCCGTGCGGAACACCGCGCGGTAGTGGTGGCGGCCGAGCCCCTCGTCGGCGCGCACGATCATGCCCTGATCGCCGTTGAACAGGCCGCGCTGGTAGTCGTTGGCGGTGACCATGACCGGCTCGCCGGGCACGAGCTCCGGCCGGCCGGTCACGGTCATGCGGTCCAGCGCGAGCTCGTGGAGGTGGGCGTTGATCGCGAGCGAGCCGGTCGGCAGCGCGCGGGTCACCGTGAGCACGCGGGCGCGCGCCAGCACGGCCCACAGCCGCTCGAGCTCGTCGGCCTGCGCGGGGTCGACCTGGCCGTCGGTGAACCGGAACACGCGCTCGGCGGCCCGCAGCGCGCGCGGGCCCTCGGCGTGGTGCCACAGCGCCTCGGCGGCCCCGAGCGCCGCGGCCTGGGCGTCGTCGGCGGCCGCGGTGTCGACCCACTCGACCCCGGCGAACGCGAGCGTGCCCGGCGTGCGCGGCACCGCCAGGGGATGCGCGCGCGAGGCCAAGCGCTGCGCGGCGCCCTCGTGGATCGCCTGGGCGGCGTCGTAGACCGCTCGGCCGCTCGGGTCGCTGGTGTTCATCCGGAAGCTGTGGGCCAGCACGCCGACGCGGGCCGCGGCGGGGCCGTCGGGGGTCGCGAGATCGGCGAGGATCTGGCCGGCGTCGATCGCCGGCAGCTGGTGGGCGTCGCCGATCAGGACCAGCGGCGCGCCGGGCGGCAGCGCGTCGAGCAGCGCGTCCATCAGCTCGAGGTCGATCATCGACGCCTCGTCGACGATCACCGCGCCGAACGGCAGCGGGCTCTGGGCGTGGTGCGCGAATCGCTCGCCGCGGTAGCCGAGCAGTCGGTGCAGGGTCTGGGCGGCCGGCGGGGCGGCGGCGAGCGCGCGGTCGGCGTCGCTGGGGTCGCGCACCGCGGCCAGCTGCTCGCCGATCACCTGGGTGAGCCGGTTCGCGGCCTTGCCGGTCTGCGCCGCCAGCGCGATCTGCGTGATGCCGAGCCGCGCGAAGCCGCGCACGATCGCCGCGGCGACCAGCGTCTTGCCGGTGCCGGGGCCGCCGGTCACGATCGCGAGCTTGCCGGTCACCGCGAGCGCCACCGCGCGGGCCTGCTCGTCGGACAGCGCGGCTGCCGCGGGCCGCCGCGCCAGATCGGCGAGCACCGGGGCGACGTGGGCCGGCGCGAGGTCCTCGCGCAGGCGCTGGGCGAGCCGGGCCGCGACCCGGGCCTCGAGCCAGCGCGCGCGCTCGGTGTAGAGGCAGCCGTTGTCGACGATCAGCGGCAGCCGCTGATCGCGCGTGCCGACCACCGAGTCGAACTGCGGCATGCCGGTGAGCCGGGTGATCGCGCGCACCAGGGAGCTCGCCTCGCCCGCGAGCCCGGCGAGCCGGGTGATCTCGGTGACCAGCGTGCGCAGGTGGCCGCGCGGCGACGGATCGAGCGGCAGGCAGGTCGAGCCCTGGCGCTGCGCGATCATCAGCGCGAGCACCAGCACGCCGAGCGTCAGCGGATCGCGGCCCCCGAACCACTGATCGGCGGCGACCAGCTCCTCGGCGAGGTACAGGCCCTCGTCGCCGAGGTCGCAGCTGCGCGCGCCGACGCCGAGCCGGCGGAACATGTCCGCGCCGGGGCGCTGCGAGAACCGCGCGCGCAGCGTGCCGCGGGGCAACAGCGGCGCGGTCATGGGCGGCGCTCCGGTTCGGCCGCCGGCTGGGCGACCTGGGCCAGCCACGTCGTCCACGTCGCGAGCGCGTCCTCGGCGATCGGCACCGGCACCACGATCGCGTGGCGCACGAACGCAAACAACAGCCCCGCGAGCCGGCGCCGTCCGCGCATCCGGTCCGCGGCGATCGCGTAGAGCCGCGCCTGCACCGCGTAGCGCTCGCGGACGCGGCGCTGCGCCGCCGCCGCCAGATCGTCGCCGGCGAGCAGGTCGCTCTTGTAGTCGAGCACCCAGAGCTCGTCGTCCCACGCGACCAGCGCGTCGATGAAGCCCTTGACCAGGCCGCGCGACGCGGCGGCGGCCGGCATTGCCGGAATCGCCGGAATCGCCGGAATCGCCGGAATCGCCGGGATCGCCGGGATCGGATATCCAAACTCGACCTCGCGGGCGAACCCGACCGCGTCGATCAGCGGCGGCAGCATCGTGCCGTCGATCAGCTGGAGCGGCGCGGTCAGCGTGCGGTGCAGCAGCGCCGCCGCGTGGGGCAGGGCGATCTCGGCGATCCCGCGCTCGCGCGCCTTCTGCGCCAGCTGTGCCGCCACCGCGGGCTCGCGGGCCCAGGCCTCGGCGTCCGGCGCGCGGCGCGCCACCTCGAGATCGGCGATCTCGAGCACGTCGTGCAGCAGGAGCCCCGCGTTGGCGCCCGCCGGCAGCTCGGTCGCGGCGACCTCGCCGGCCGAATCGTCGACGTCGAACTCCGCCGGATCGATCGCCAGCGCGTCGCCGGGCGACACCGCGATCGCGATCGCGTTGGCGTCGTGCGCGAGCCGGGTGTACGACAGCATCGTCAGCCCGGCGCGGCTGGCCGGCAGCGCGGCGAGCTCGGCCGGCGGCGGGGGCGGCGGCGCGACGAAGTCGGCCAGCGCGTCGGCGGGCGCAGCCGCGGCGGGCGGACCGCCGACCGGCACGGCGATCGCCTCGAACAGCACGCGGCCGGTCTGGGCGCGCGGCGCGAGCCACGGCACCACCGAGCGCTGGATCGGCTGGTACATCGCGGTCTTGCCGAGCACGTTCTCACCGTACACCGGCAGGTACAGCCGGACCTGCGCGCGGGTCAGCGCGACGTACGCCAGCCGCTGGTTCTCGGCGTCGGCCTCGGCGTCGAGCAGCTGCTGGGTCACCGGATCGGCCTTGCCGACCACGAGCGCGCGGCCGGCGGCGTCGCGCAGGGTGTGGACCGCGCTCTTGGGCCCGCCGGTGAGCCCGCCGAACAGGAACACGTACGGCGCCTCGAGCCCCTTGGCCTTGTGGATCGTCAGCACGCGGACCGCCTCGGCAAAGGTCTCGGCGCGCTGGACGTCGCGCTCGTCGGGGTGCCCGGTGTCGTCGGCGATCCACCGCCGCAGCCGCGCCGCGAGCTCGTGCAGATCGCTGCGCGACCGGGCGACCTCGGCGAGCAGGAGCTCGATCAGGTGCCACGTGTTGGTCAGCGCGCGCTCGCCGCCGCCCACCACCAGCGCGCGCTCGGCGAACCGGCTGTCCTCGACCAGCCGGCGAAACAGCGCCTCGTAGGCGCGGCGCTGGGCGAGCTGTGCCCAGTCGAACAGCCGGGCGATCAGCGGGTGGTGATCCGGCGCGTCGACCACGTGCATGAGCTCGGGCCACGCGACGTCGAAGAACCGGGTGCGCAGCGCGCGCATCCGGGCCGAGCGGTCGCGTGGCTGAGCGATCGCGGCGAGCACGCAGGCCAGCTCGGACGCCTCGCGGGTCTTGAACAGCCGCTCGGGCTCGACCAGCGCGCACGGCAGGCCGCGCGCGCGCAGCGCCGCGCCGACCTCGGCGCTCTCGCGATTGGACCTGGTCAGCACCATCACCTGGCCGAGCGCGAACGGCCGCGCCACGCCGCGCGCCGACCACGCCGGCGGGGCCGCGCGCAGCTCCTCGATCGCCTGGCCGATCGCGCCGCACAGCGCCGCGCGGTTGGCGTCGGTCTGGCCCTTGCCGCTCGACTGCAGCTGGAACACGACGACCGGCGGCCGGACGTCGTCGCCCACCACGTCGCCGCTCGCGCGCACCGGCTCGTCGTACGTGATCTTGCCGGTGAGCAGCGGCAGCGCGAGCGTGCCGATCAGGATCTGGTTGACCGCGGCGACCAGCGGCTCGGTCGACCGCCGGTTGACGTCGAGCACCACGCGGGCCGCGCCGGCGCGCATCATCTCGTCGCACGCCGCGACGTAGGTCTCGACGTCGGCGCCGCGGAACCCGTAGATCGCCTGCTTGGGATCGCCGACGATCGTCAGGCCGCGCGCGGCCGGGTGCATCCACACCGTGCGGAAGATGTTCCACTGCACCGGATCGGTGTCCTGGAACTCGTCGATCATCGCCCACGGCGAGCGCTCGCGCAGCCGGCTCGCCAGCTCGTCGCGCCGGGGCCCGGTCAGCGCCGCCCACACCAGCCCGAGCATGTCGTCGTAGTCGAACTGCCCGTGCTCGGCCTTGTCGTCGCCGATCCGCGCCAGGATCGGCGGCAGCATCCGCGCGGCGATCGCCTCGTCGAGCGAGCTCGTCGCCGCCACCGCCTTGACCGCCGCGGCGACCTCGGGCGGCAGCTTGGCGGCGCGGTTCGCGAGCTTCTCGGCGGGCTCGCGCAGCAGATCGATCGCGGCGAGCAGGCGCGGGGTCTCGGCGTCGCCGTCGCAGGTCGCGAGCGCGGCGGTGATCTGGTCGAGCCAGTCCGGCGTCCACCGGCGATCGACGGCGACCACGGCCGCGCGGTTCGCCTCGCTGGCGAACGCGGCCTGCAGCTGGTGGAACGCGGCGCGCACCGCCCCGGGGTCGATCGGCCGCCGCAGCTCGGCGTCGGCGCGGACGCAGCCGAGCAGCAGCTGGCGCAGCGCGTCGACCGTGCGCGGCGCGCCCGACGCCGTGCGGGTCTCGAGGAACGCGGCGAGCAGCTCGCGATCCGGCGCGCGATGCGCGAACCGCTCGCGGACGAGCGCGCTGAACGCGGCGTCGAACGCGACCTCGTCGGCGACCTGGGTCTGGTCGAACAGCCGGCGCGCCGAGAACGCGTCCTCGATCAGGATCCGATGGCAGAACCCGTGGATCGTGTAGATCGGCGCGTGGTCGAACGCGGTCACCGCGGCGCGCAGCCGACGCCGCGCGTCGTCGTCGATCCGCCAGTGTGCCGCCGCGTCCGCTGGGGGCTCGCCCGCGGGCGTGCGCGCCAGCCGATCGAGCAGGTCGCGGATCCTGAGGCGCAGCTCGGCGACCGCCTTGTCGGTGAACGTCACCACCAGGCAGTGGGCGAGCTCGGCGCCCGCCAGGATCAGATCGGCGACCCGATGCTCGAGGAAGAACGTCTTGCCGGTGCCGGCCGAGGCCTCGACCACGACGAGCGTGGCGTCGGCGGGCGGCAGCGCGGCCGGGCGCGCCGCGAACCCCGCGGCGGTGATCTCCGCGCCGGTCACGCGCCGACCTCGAAGCCGTGGTCACCGCGCATCCGCTCGACCAGCGGTTGCAGCCGCCGCCGCGCCAGCGCCGCCGCATCGGCGGGCAGTTCGAGGCCGTCGCCGCGATCGATCGGCCCGTAGCCCAGCCCGCCCGTCGGATCGCCGTACTTGACCGACGGCTTGCCGCCCTGCAGCGCCTTGGCGAGCGCCTCGAACGGCAACAGGTAGCCGTGCGGCACGTCGAGCAGCTCGGCCACGAGCTCGGCGAGGTAGGCCTGGGCGTCGCGCACCGTCCACGCGGCGTGCTCGACCTCGCACAGCTGGCCGCGATCGTCGATCACGCGGTGGATATGGCCCTCGGGGGCGAGCCCGGCCGCCGCCAGCATCAGGTGATCGAACGCGCCGCGCAGATGGTACGGCGAGCGCTTCTCGAGCTTGCGGAGCAGCGGCACGATCGACGTGTAGCGCTTGCCGCGCACCAGGAGCTCGGTCTGGCCGACCAGATGCACCGTCCGCGGCCCGGACAGCGTGGCCGGCAGCGCGAGCGCCAGGGCCGGCCTGAGCTCCGCGCCGGCCGACGACGCACGGCCAAACCCGATCCGGGTCGCGCCGTCGACCGGGATCAGGCCGAGCCCGGTGCGCCAGCTGCGCAGCACCTCGAGATCGAGCGCGCGCGCGGCCTCGGCGAACACGCCGACCGGGAACTGGCCGCGCAGCTGGCGATCCTTGACCTGGGCATCGTAGTGGCGCTCGATCGGCCCGCCCGGATCGCGGAGCTGGGCGGCGAACACCTCGCGCAGCATCACCGCGCGCTCGGCGCGGCCGAGGTGAAACGGCTCGTCGCTGTGCTCGATCGCCTCGTCATCGGGCAGCTCGTCGAGCCCGAGCACCGCCTGCGCCCACGCCTGCACCGGGTACTCGAGGAAGCCGCGCAGGTTCGCGATCGCGAGCGGCCGCGACGGCGCGTGGCCGGCCACGCCGGCGGGCGCGTCGGGCGCGGCGACCAGGCCGAGCTGGCCGCGCAGCGCGGCCTGCGCCGGGTGCGCGAGCAACGCCAGCTGGCCATCCTCGTCGGGGATCGGCCGGCCGGCGGCGCGCAGATGGCCGCGCAACGCGTCGCGCACGGCGCACGCCCAGCGCTCGCGCTGCACCGCGGGCACCACCGCGGGCGCGCCGGCGGCGCCGTCGTAGCGATGCAGCGGATGGCGCACCGTGATCGCCGCGAGCGCCTCGCGGCTCGACGCGGCGCCGAGATACGGCGCCAGCGCGTCGCCGAGCTCGAGCACGACCGATGACGGCGCCAGCGCCTGGCCGCTCTTCTCCTCGGTCGCCACGTACGACAGGTACAGCGCGTCGCGCGTGCCGAGCAGCACGTCGAGGAACGCCGCGCGGTCGCGATCGCGCGGCGCGACGTCGCCGGGCCGCGGCTCGCGGCGCAGATCGAGCGGGCTCGTGCGATCGCTCGCGGGGAACACGCCCTCGTCGAGCCCGACCACGAACGCGGTGCGGAACGGCACCGCGCGCTGCGCCGCCAGCGGCGCGATCATCGCGCCCGCCGCGAGCGGCTCGCCGCGGTTGGCGCGCGCGGCGGCCAGCCGGCGCGCCGCGTGCTCGCGGGCCTCGCGAAACCCGAGCGCCCGGCCGTCGAGATCGACGCCGGCGATCCCGGCGAGGATCGTCCGCACGCGCTCGAGATCGCGGGTCGCGTCCTGATCGCGCGGGGCCAGGTAGTCGTCGACCATGCTGGCGAACACGTCGGCCCACATCGCGAGCGGCGCCTCGAGCCCGGCGAGCCACTCGGCGTCGGCGCACAGCGACCGCACGAGCAGCGCGTAGGTCGCCGCGCTCGCCTGGTGCTCGGGGCGCACCTCCTCGGGCGCGACCTCGAAGCTGGCGATCCGCGCCGCGCCGCGCTGGGCCCGCTCGCCGACCATGAACGCGCCCAGCGCGAGCCGCCGCACGCCCTGGTCCCAGTGGAACTGACCGGGGTACGGCTCGAGGTACGTCCCGGCGTGCGCCGCGCCATCGGCGCCGTGCACGATGCCGAGCCGCTCGGTCCACCGCACCCAGTCGGCGGCGTCGACGTGGGGATAGCCGGCGAGCACCGCCGGGTGGGTCATCACGCGCAGCAGATCGCGGCGCGCCATCGTCGAGGTCGGCAGCTCGAGCATCGCCAGCACGGCCTCGCCGATCCGGCCGCGGTCGTCGATCGGCGCGTCGACCAGGTGGCACGGCACGCCGACCGCCTCGAACGCCGATGGCGCCTGCGCGAGGTAGCGCTCGGCATCGCCGGCGATCCACACCGCGATGTCGTGGGCGCGCAGCGACGGATCGGCGTCGAGCCGGCGGCGCACCTCGGCGGCGACCACCTCGATCTCGCGGCGCGCATTGGGGCACGCCAGCACCGTGACCCCGGCGTCCGCGGCGGGCTCGGCGGCCGCCACGCGCGGGCCGCTGCGCCGCCGGACATCCTCGAGCAAGCGGTCGCGCGCGGTCGTGCCGCCGGGCTCGGCGAACCGCGCCTCGAGGTCGCCGCCGGTGCGTTCGACCAGCGCGCTCAGCGTGTCGCGCACCGGCCGACCCCACAGCACCAGCGGCAGCGGATCGGTCGTGGCATCGGCGGCGCGGCGGCCGGCGACATCGTCCCACAGCTCCTCGCACGGATCGAGCACGTACACCGTGACGTCGGTGGTCTCGGACAGATCGCTCAGCGCCTCGAGCTGCGCGCGCGCCAGAAACGACTGTCCGAACACCGCGACCGGGGTCGCGCGCGCCGGGGCACCGAGGCCGGCGCGGCGGCGCAGCCACGGCAGCATCGGCGTCGGCACCGCGGCCAGCCGCGACAGCGCGGCGCCGATCAGCGTGGCCTGCCAGCGCGCGGTCGGATCGCCCGCCAGCTCACCGGGCACGTGACCGCCGGCCAGCGCGGGCATCCAGTCCGGCCGCGACAGCGCGTAGCTCCACGTCAGCTCGGCGAGGTGCTCCGCCAGCTGGACGCGGCGCGGCCCGGCGCGATCGCCGGGAGCCGGCGCGGCGGCCAGGTACGCCGCGACCGGGGCGAGCTCGCGCACCACCGCTTCGTCGGCGAGCACCGACGCGATCGCGGCGGCGAGCTGGCGGCGATCGAGCGCGGCGAGCCCGGCGGCGCGGCCGGCCGGATCGCCGGCCCACGTGGCCTCGACGAACGCATCGAACGTCACCAGCTCGAGCCCGGCGGCGATCCCGCGCGCCACCGCGATCTCGCGCGCCAGCCACCGCGCGATCAGCTGGCCGCCGACCACGATGGTCTGCGGCGCAAACGGATCCGCGGGGGGCAGGGCCTCGAGCAGCTCGGCGAGCAAGCACTCGATCCGGTTGCTGTGCACCGCACGCAGCATGGCTACCGCGAGGCGCCCCGCGCGGGGGACCCGCCAGCGTCCGCCGGCGCCCCGGGGACGACCATCCACAGCACGGACGGCACCACCTCGAACCGCGCCGGCAGCCGGCCGAGGTTCTCGCCATCGACGTCGAGCTCGACCACGGCGCCCGGATCGATCGGCTCGGCCTCGACGACCCGCGCGCGCCGCTCGGTGACCTTGTCCATCGCGAGGTGGGTGCCCTTGAACAGCCGCGGCCCGCTGGCCAGCAGATCACGGATCCCGAAATCGCCGAGCGCGACCACGTCGAACTTGCCGTCGTCGACCTCGGCGTGCGGCGCGATCATCATCGCGCCCCCGAAGTAGCGCCCGTTGGCGACCGCGACCGTGTTGATGGTCGCGTCGATCCGGTCGGTGCCATCGAACACCAGCTGCACGCGCTGGTTCTTGTACGACCACGTCGCGCGCGCGGATGCGACGACGAACGCCAGCCGGCCGAGCTTCTTGCCCGACTCGTTGACCAGCCGGTCCACCACGCCGGACACGCCGAACGACGCGATGTTGGCGAACATCCGGGTCACCCGGCCGCCACCGGGCGCGGTCAGCTCGAGCCGGCCGACGTCGATCTTGCGGCGGTGGTTCGCGGCGATGACCGCGGCGGCCGCGGCGAGCTCGGTCGGCAGCTGCAGCGTGCGGCGAAAGTCGCCGCCGGTCCCGAACGGGATCACCGCGAAGCTCGCCTCCGGCGCGATCGGCTGGCCGCGCTCGTCGAAGAACCCGTTGACGACCTCGTTGATCGTGCCGTCGCCGCCGATCGCGACCACGCGCTCCACGCCGGCCCGCAGCGCCTCGCGCGCCAGGCGGCTGGCATCCCCCGGGCCCTGGGTCAACGCCTCGTCATACGGAAATGCTCTGCCGATCGTGTCGGAGATCTCTGCCCACCGTTTGCCGAGCCGCCCACCCTGGGACTTCGGGTTGACGATGAGAACCGT
>Ga0307516_10007585_pt1 | contig 12437 bp, 12 predicted proteins | sample 19_EM_MG_FD_203310 | JGI IMG/M metagenome (GOLD analysis project Ga0307516, IMG submission 203310) | Populus trichocarpa ectomycorrhiza microbial communities from riparian zone in the Pacific Northwest, United States - 19_EM | ecosystem: Host-associated > Plants > Roots > Unclassified | place...
CGCGTCGGCCCGCGCCGGCCCGCCGGCCCGCCGGCCCGCGTCGGCCCGCGTCGGCCCGCGTCGGCCCGTCGCCTCACGCCGGCCGGTCGCCTCACGCCGGCTGCGCGACCAAGTCCGGCTCGTCGGCAGCGGCAGCGGCAGCGGCAGCGACAGCGGCGGCCCGGTCGGCCGGCTCGCTCTCCGGCACCGCGAAGACCGGCATGAAGAGCTGCACCAGCGGGCCGATACCCAGTGCGTAGGCCACCGTGCCGACGCCGATCGTGCCGCCGAGCAGGAAGCCGATGCCCAGGACCAGCACCTCGATGCTCGTCCGGACCAGCCGGATCGACAGCCGCGGCCACCGGCGGGTGATCCCGGTCATCAGCCCGTCCCGTGGCCCCGGGCCGAAGCGGGCGCCGATGTACATCGCGGTCGCGACGCCGTTGAGCGCTATCCCCATCACCAGGTAGGTGATCCGCATCGCCATCGACTCGCCCGGCGCGAGCAAGGCCAGCGCGCCGTCGGCGACGAAGCCGATCACCACCAGGTTGGCGATCGTGCCGAAGCCGGGGCGCTGGCGCAGCGGGATCCAGAGCAGCAGGACCGGGATGCCGGTGAGCAGCACCACCCAGCCGAAGCTGATCCCAGTGGCCTTCGACACACCCTGGTGAAAAACGTCCCACGGGTTCAGCCCGAGGCTGCTCTCCACCATGAAAGCCATGCTCACGCCGTACAGGACCAGGCCCGCGAGGAGTTGGGTGACGCGGCGAGGGAGGCGGATGCCGGTGGGAACGAGCTTGCTCGGGCGACTCATGAGTGCCACTCTGAAGGCCAATTAGTGGGGCTCAAAGAGCCAATTTCCCGGAGGTGGCTATGACGACGTCGGTTCGCGGGGGCCAATTGGCTCGCCTCCTGGGGCAGTGGCACTCGCTGCCGGGCCGACACCGCAGCCCGGACTACGCCGCGCTGGCCGGGGCGATCCGGGGGCTGCTCACCGACGGTCGGCTGCCGCTGGGCGTGCGGCTGCCCGCCGAGCGGGAGCTGGCCGAGGCGCTGGCCATCAGCCGGACCACCATCACCGCCGCGTACCGATCGCTCCGCGAGACCGGCCACCTGACCAGCCGGCGCGGCGCCGGGAGCTGGACCACCCTGCCGAACGGCCACCGGGTCGCCTCCTCCGGCTTGTGGACCCCGGACGACGACATGGACATGATCGACCTCGGCGTGGCCGCGTCCGCCGCGCCCGTCGAACTGGTGCCCGCGGCCCGCGCCGCCGCCGACGACCTGCCCCGCTTCCTGGGCAGCGCCGGCTATCACCCGACTGGCCTGATGGACCTGCGCGAGGTGGTCGCGGCCGGCTACACCGGCCGCGGCGTGCCCACCAGCCCGGAGCAGATCCTCATCACCAGCGGCACGCAGCAGGCCCTCGACCTGGTGCTGCGCCTGTCCGTCCCGGCCGGCGCCGCGGTGCTGGTGGAGTCGCCGACCTATCCGAACGCCCTCGCCGCCCTCGCCGCGCGCCGGGCCCGGATCACCACCCACGGCCTGGACGCGGCCGCCGGCTGGGACGGCGAGATGCTGCTCGGCGCGCTGCGCCAGACCCGCCCCCGGCTGGCGTACGTGATTCCGGAGTTCCAGAACCCGACCGGCCACCTGATGCCCGCCGAACTCCGCGAACGCCTCGTCGCCGCCGCCCACGCCACCGGCACCGAACTGGTCGTCGACGAGTCCTTCGTGGACCTGCCGCTGGACGGCACGCCGATCCCGCCGCCGGTCGCCGTCTTCGACCGGCACTCCCGGGTCGTCTCGATCGGCGGCATGAGCAAGGCGTACTGGGGCGGCCTGCGGATCGGCTGGGTCCGTGCCTCGGCCCCGCTCGTGCAGCGCCTCGCGGCCCTGCGCGTCGGCGTCGACATGGCCAGCCCGGTGCTCGAACAGCTCGTCGCGTGCCACCTGCTGCGCGACGCCGAGACGATCGTCGCGGCCCGCCGCGCGCAGCTCTCCTTCCGCCGGGACGCGCTGGTCGCGGCGCTGGGCGAATATCTGCCGGAGTGGCGGTTCACCGTTCCGGCCGGCGGGGTGACGCTCTGGGCCGAGCTGGACGGGCCGATCTCCAGCGCGCTGTCCCGCGCGGCCGAGGACGTCGGCGTGCGGCTCGCCCCCGGGCCCCGGTTCGGCCTCGACGGCACCCTCGAACGCTTCATCCGGCTGCCGTTCACGCTGGCCGCCGACGACCTCACGGAAGCGATCCGCCGGATCGCGTCGGTCCGCCACGACCTGGACCGGGCCACCCGCCCGGCCTGGCGAACGCCCGCCGTCATCGCCTGAGGAGCCGTCAGCCGCCGAGCCCGCCGTCAGCCGCCGAGCCCGCCGTCAGCCGCCGAGCCCGCCGTCAGCCGCCGGGCCCGCCGCCAGCCGGCAAGCCAGGGTCCGCCGCCGGGCCGGGTCAGTTCCCGAGCAGGGTCAGCTCCATGGCGCCCAGGTCCGCCGGGTCGGCGATCAGGTCGATGCCGGTGATCCGGCCGCCGGCGACGGTGAAGGCGAACGCCACCCGCGGCGTGCCGCCGGGCGCCCAGACCAGGCCGGCCTCGCCGTCCAGCAACGCCACCTCGGCGTGCTTCGCCCGGCCCGAGAACGTCTCGGCCACCGCGTTCGCCCCGCGGACCAGCTCGTCCGCCCCGGTGCGGACCGCCGCGGCGTCCGCGCGGACCACGACCTCCGGGTCCAGCAGGGCGAGCAGCGCGGCGAAGTCACCGCCGCGGGCGGCGGCCAGAAAAGCCTCGACCACGGTACGGCTGCGAGCGCGGTCCTCCTCCGCCTCGCGGCCCTGCACCTTGCGCCGGGCCCGGCTGGCCAGTTGCCGCGCCGCCGCCGGTGAGCACCCGGCGATCTCGGCGATCTGCGGGAACGGCACGGCGAACATGTCATGCAGGACGAAGGCCAGCCGTTCCCCGGGCGCGAGAGTGTCCAGCACGAGCAGCAGCGCCGGGCCGATCGCGTCCGACAGCAGCGCCTCGTTCTCCGGTTGGGTCTCCGCGGCGGCCGGCGTCTCGGGCAGTTCCGCGATGTCCTCGCGCCGGGCGGTCCGGGAGCGCAGCATGTCGAGGCAGACCCGGGAGACCACGGTGGTGAGCCAGCCGGTCAGGTTGGTGACCGCCGAGGTGTCGCTGCGGCTCAGCCGCAACCAGGCCTCCTGCACCGCGTCGTCGGCCTCGGCGGCCGAACCGAGCATCCGCTGGGCCACGGCCCGCAGGTGTGGCCGGTCGGCCTCGAAGCGCCGCGCCAGCTGGTCCATCTCGCTCATCTGTCACACCTCCGCGTCGGCATCCGTCATCTCCATGACGGGCCGCGGTGGCCCGTTGTGACACTCACGAAAGGACCACACTCATGGCAACCTCCGGCGTCGGCACCATCGTCATCCCGGTCAGCGACCTCACCGCGGCGAAGGCACTCTATGGTGCCCTGCTCGGCGTGGCACCGGACGTGGACCAGCCCTACTATGTCGGCTACACCGCCGGCGCCCAGCACGTCGGCCTGGACCCGAAGGGTCACGAGCGGGGCCTGACCGGCCCGGTGATGTACTGGCACGTCGACGACATCAAAGCGGCCCTGGACGTCCTGCTGGTGGCGGGGGCCGAGGAAGTGCAGGGGGTCAAGGACGTGGGCGACGGCAAGCTGATCGCGACGGTACGCGACAAGGACGGCGCCACCCTGGGCCTCCTCCAGCCGGCATGACCCACCCCGGCCCCCGCCCGCCGGCGGACCGCAAAGCGGACGTCCTGGCCAAACTGACCGCCGCCGTCCCGGACGCATGGGTGGCGACCGCGGCCGCGGACGTCCCCTACCTGGTGCCGCTGACGCTGGCGTGGCTGCGATCACGGATCGTGCTGGCCACGGACGGCAAGTCCCGCACGGCCGCCAACCTGACGGCGACGGGCGTCGCCCGGATCGCGCTGGGCGCGACCCGGGACGTGGTGATGATCGACGCAGTGCTGGAGGAGACCTTTCCAGTGGCGGAAGCACCGGACTGGGTGGCGAACGGCTACGCGGCCGGCTCCGACTGGGATCCGCGCCAGGCCGGCGGCATGTATGTCTACCTGCTCCTGCGCCCCGACCGCATCCAGGCCTGGCGAGAAGTGAACGAGATCGCGGACCGAACCCTGATGCGAAACGGCACCTGGCTGCACTGACCAGGGCGCTATCGGCCACTTTGAATAGATCTTGGTCGATTTTGGCCCCTCCAGGGGCCGCCCGTTACCAAGATCTGCGCGCGGCGCCCCGTCTGAGCGCTTATCGGCGGCTACTGGTTATCAAGATCTCAGGGCGGGGCGCAGGGCGCCAACCTCGGTTTGCCGGGTCGAGCGGTGGAACCGCCCAGCGGGAGGGCGGTTCCACGCACGGACCTGGCAGGGTGAGGGTGGCCGTTCATGAGCCGCCAGGCGATTGGCCGCCCTCGCCCGGTCCCCGCGGGAGCGACGGTCTGCACCCCGCACGGACCGTGGCAAGGAAGCCCTTGACCTTAAACGCCGTAAGACCGGCTACATCTGCACGAGGCTTCCCGCGTACATCTTGTCGATCTGGGTGGCGAAGTTGGTCTCCACGCTGCGCCGCTTGATCTTCATCGACGGCGTGATCTCGCCGTTCTCGATGCTCAGGTCGCGGGGCAGGATGGCGAACTTCTTGACCGTCTCCCAGCGGTTCAGCTTGCCGTTGAGCTCCTCGATGTAGTCCGTGATCAGCTTTTCGGTCTCCGGCGCCGCCAGGATCTCCTGGTAGGTCTTGCCCTCCAGCGGGCCGCCCGCCGCCCAGCCCGCGATCGCGTCCTCGTCCAGCGAGATCAGCATCGTCACGTAGTTGCGGCCCTGGCCCACGACGACCGCCTGCGACGTGTACGGGCAGACCGCCTTGAACATGCCCTCGATCGCCGACGGGGCGATGTACTTGCCGCCGGAGGTCTTGACCAGGTCCTTCTTGCGGTCGGTGATCCTGAGGTAGCCGTCGCTGTCCAGCTCGCCGATGTCGCCGGTGCGGAAGAAGCCGTCCTCGGTGAACGCCTCCTCCGTCTCGGCCGGCAGGTTGTGGTAGCCGCGCATGACCGGGGCGCCGCGCAGCAGGATCTCGCCGTCGGTGTCGATGCGGCATTCCAGGTCGCCCAGCGGCCGGCCGACCGAGCCGATCTTGAAGCCGTCCAGCGTGTTGACGAAGTTTGCCGCGCTCGACTCGGTCAGGCCGTAGCCCTCAAAGATCGGCAGGTTCGCGGCGGCGAAGAACTCCGCGATGTCGCGGCTCAGCGGCGCCGCGCCGGAGACCAGCACCCGCAGCCGGCCGCCGAGGCGCTGCTGCAGCTTGCTGAAGACCAGCTTCTCGGCGACCGCGTACTTGGCCGTCAGCACCGCGCCGACCGGCTTGCCGGCCTGTTCGAGGGCGACCTTCTCCTTGCCGACGCCGACCGCCCAGCCGAAGATCTTGGCCTTCGCGCCGCCGGCGCTGAGCGCGGTGGTCACCGTCTTGTTGTAGACCTTCTCGAAGATGCGGGGCGCCGCGCACATCAGCGTCGGCTGCACCACGGCGAGCATCTCGACGAGCTTCTCGACCCGGCCGTCGACGTAGGTCGGCACGCCCACGTGCAGGATGCCGCAGAGCAGCGTCTTGCCGAACGAGTGTGACAGCGGCAGCCAGAGATACTGCAGGTCGGTCGACTCGAACAGGCCGAGGCCGGCCTGCGCCACGCCCTCCCAGGTCCAGCCGCGGTGCAGCAGTTGCACGCCCTTGGGCCGGCCGGTCGTGCCGGAGGTGTAGATCAGGGTCGCCACGTTGTCGGGGCCGATGCCCTCGACGATCTTGTCGACCAGGCCGGGCTGCTCGGCGAGCGCCGCGCGGCCCCGCTCCTCCAGGTCGGTCAGGGTGAGCTGCGGCGGGGTGGCGTTCGCGTCGGCCAGGCCGTCGATCAGCACCACGTGGGTGACCGAGGTGTCCGCGCCGGCCAGCTTGAGCGCCTGCTTCGGGTCCTCCGCGACCAGCACCTTGGAGCCGGAGTCGGCCACGATGAAGGCCGCGTCCTCGGGCTCGGTGGTCGGGTAGACCGTGGTCGTCGCCGCACCGGCGCAGTTGATGCCGAGGTCGACCAGCACCCACTCGAGGCGGGTGCTGGACAGGATCGAGACCCTGTCCTCGAGACCCACGCCGAGCCCGGCCAGGCCGGCGGCGATCGCGGTCGCGCGCTCGCCGACCTGGGACCAGGTCAGCCACGTGATCGCGGTGTCGTCTGCGGTCGGCGTGGCGAACGCTTGACCATTCGGGGTGGCCCGCACACGCTGCAGGAACATGTCCGGGATTGACCGGTAGGGAACCTCGAGAGCCATCGGGCGCCGCCTCTTTGCGTCTATGGGGCCATGGGGGGATTCGCGAGTGACAGTTGTGTTACCGCACAGTATTGCCCGGAGGTCGCGAGGGCCAGAGTGCCTCGCGATGATCTTCTTTCATCCGCGGGTTGACCTGCACTCCGATCCTAACCGCCGGGCGGCGCGACCGGCAGGGCCGCGGTCGGTGCGACGCCGTTCGCGCAGGTCAAAGTTCTTTACATTTACTGGTATGGCCCAATCGATATAGAGGATCCCTAATGCTTTGCCCCTAGCCTCAGCGCAACGGACCGGCGCGGGCCACGAGCCCGGGACCGGGGTCCGCAGGCGCGAGAGAGGAAGAGCATGGCGATTCGACGTCCCAGAAACGGCCGCTTCCTGGCCGTGAGTGTGCTCGTCGTGGCGGCCACGACGGCCGTGACGGTGGCACCGGCGGCGGCTGCCCCGGCCACCGGTCAGATCCGGCTCGCCGGTACGGCCGACGCGGTGGCCGGCAGCTACATCGTGGTTCTGAAGGACAGCGCGGCCGGCACGAAGGCCGGCCGGGTCGCGGCCGTCGGCGACAAGTCGGCCAGCCTGGCCCGCGGCTACGGCGCGCAGGTGCGGCAGACGTTCGGCTCGGCGCTCAACGGCTTCGAGGCCGCCATGGACGAGACCGCGGCGAAGCGGCTCGCGGCCGACCCGAGCGTGGCCTACGTGGAGCAGAACCAGCGGGTCTCGCTGCTCGCCACGCAGTCGGGCGCCACCTGGGGCATCGACCGGATCGACCAGCGGAGCCTCCCGCTGAGCACCACGTACACCTACAGCACCACCGCGAGCGCCGTGACGGCGTACATCATCGACACCGGGATCAAGTACAGCCACAGTGACTTCGGCGGCCGGGCCACGTTCGGCTACGACGCCGTCGGCAGCGGCGGGGTGGACTGCAACGGCCATGGCACGCACGTCGCGGGCACGGTCGGCGGTACCACGTACGGCGTCGCGAAGGCGGTCAAGCTCGTCGGTGTCCGGGTGCTCAACTGCGCCGGCAGCGGCACCAGCGCGGGCGTCATCGCCGGCGTCAACTGGGTCACCCAGAACGCCCGGAAGCCGGCCGTGGCGAACATGAGCCTCGGCGGCGGCGTCAGCACCGCGCTCGACAACGCCGTCGCGAGCTCGATCAGCTCGGGCGTCACCTACGCCCTGGCGGCCGGCAACTCGACCGCGAACGCCTGCAACTCCTCGCCGTCGCGGGTCGCCTCGGCCATCACGGTCGGCGCCACGACCAGCACCGACGCCAAGGCCTCGTACTCCAACTACGGCACCTGCCTGGACATCTTCGCGCCGGGCTCGTCCATCAAGTCGGACTGGTACTCCAGCGACACCGCCACCAACACGATCAGCGGCACGTCGATGGCGTCCCCGCACGTGGCTGGTGCCGCGGCCCTGGTGCTGGCGGCGAACCCGTCCTTCACCCCGGCCCAGGTGCGCGACAACCTGGTCACCAACTCCACCCCCGACAAGGTGACCAGCCCCGGCACCGGTTCGCCGAACCGGCTGCTGTTCGTCGGCTGAGACCCACCGAGCACAACGGAGCCCCGGACCGGCTGGTCCGGGGCTCCTCCTTCTTGCGGTACGGGTCAGTCGTCGTTGTCGTCGTCACGATCGTCGGCAGCGTCGTGCTCGCTCTCGTGCCCGAGCACGTCACCCGACGCCCGGTCCACGTCCATGTCGTGCTCGACGTCGCCGACCCGCACCTCGACGTCCCAGACCGCCCGGCCGTGCTCGGTCTCCCGCTCGACGTCGGTCACCCGGCCGCCGCCGGCGGCCTTGATCGCGATCGCCTTCGCGGCGTCCAGGCTGATCGCGTCGGCCGACGCGGCCGAGGACGGTGCCGAGGAGGGAGCCGAAGCAGCGGACTCCGAGGCCGAGGGTGCGGGGGCGGCCGAGGTGTCGCTTCCCGCCGCCAGGGCCGCGCCGCCGATGGCGAGCGCGGCGACCGCGCCGGCGGTGATGGCGGAAGCGGTACGAAGCCTGATCATGAAAACCTCCGGTGTCTGCGGTACGGAACACCCACAGGTTCGCGCCCGGCGGGCTATGGCCGCGCTGTGTGATCGCTAAGGCCGGGTTAAGGCCGCCTCCAGCTCCAGGCGCACCTGGGCGCCGCCGCCCGGTGCCGCCCCGACGTGCAGCGCGCCGCCGCCGGCCTCGGCCGCCCGGCGGGCGATGTCCAGCCCCAGCCCGGTGGAGCCGCTGCCCGAGGAGCCCCGGCGCAGCGCCTCGGCCGGGAAGCCCGGGCCCGAGTCGGTGACCGTCAGCACCGCGCCGCCGCCCGGCCGCGACGCGAGCGAGACGGCCAGGCCGGTGCCGTCCGGGGTGTGCGCGAAGACGTTGCCCAGCAGCGCGTCCAGCGCCGCCGCCAGGTCGTCGGCCGGCAGTGCCACGGGCAGGGGTGCCGACGGAAGCTCCCGGCGTACCTCCCGGTCGGTGTCCTCGGCCAGCACGGTCCAGAACGCCACCCGGGCCGCGACCACCGCCGTGGCGTCCGCGGCCGCCGCGCGGTCGCCGCCGCGCCGGCGGGCCTGCTGGATCACGGCCGTGACCGCGCGCTCGATGCTGTCCGCGGCGGCGGAGACCCGGGCCGCCTCGTCCTCGTCGCGCAGCGACTCCGCCTCCAGCCGCAGCGCCGTCAGCGGCGTGCGCAGCCGGTGCGACAGGTCCGCGACCTGCTCCCGTTCCTCGCGCAGCAGGTCCTGGATGCGGCTGGCGAGATGGTTCAGCGCGGTGGCGACCTCACGGACCTCGCGCGGGCCGGCCGGGCTGGCCCGGGCGGTCAGCTCGGCGCGGGCCAGCCGGTGCGAGACCGCGGACAGGTCGGCGATCGGCGCCACGATGGACCGGGCCAGCCGGTCCGCCACCACCAGCCCGAGCGCGACCAGGGCCAGCCCCAGCCCGGCGAGCACCAGCCAGGACCGGGCGACCCCGCTGGTCAGCCGGTCGGCGGGCACGACGGTACGCAGCACGTACGTGTCGCCGCCGCTGAGCACCGGCACCACGATCTCCCGTCCGGCGGCGGTGTCGACGGTGAACGACCGGGCGTTCAGCCGCGCCAGCCGGACGGCCGGGGTGGGCTCGGCGGCCTGGCCCAGCACCGGCCCGTCCGGCGGGAACACGCTGACCGGCAGCGGCAGCCCCTCCACGGTCAGCGCCAGGGAAGCGGGATCGCTGGTGCCGATCTGCGGCACGATCGTCTGCAACACGTCGTTGGCCCGGCCGATCGCCCGGTCCTCGGTGACCTGGCGGATCAGCAGCGCCAGCGGCACCAGGAAGGCGATCAGCACCAGGCAGGTGGTGGCCGCGACGAGCAGGATCAGCCGGCGCCTCATGCCGGGCCGCTCAACCGGACGCCCACCCCGCGGACGGTGTGCAGGTAGCGCGGCTCCTGTGCGGTCTCGCCGAGCTTGCGGCGCAGCCACGACAGGTGCACGTCGACGGTCTTGTCCGCGCCGCCGTACGGGATCTGCCACACCTCGCTGAGCAGCTCCCGCTTGCTCACCACCTGCCCGGCCCGGTTGGCCAGGTGGTGCAGCAGGTCGAACTCGCGGGGCGTCAGGTCCAGGTCGGTGCCGTCCAGGGTGGCCGTCCGCGCACCCGCGTCGATGCGCAGCCCGCCGACGGTCAGCGCCACCGGGTCGGTGCCGGCCGCCCCGCCGCGGCGCAGCACCGCGCGCACCCGGGCGTCGAGCTGCGCGGCGGTGAACGGCTTGACGAGGTAGTCGTCGGCGCCCGCGTCGAGCACCCGGACGATCTCCTGCTCGTCGTCGCGGGCGGTGGCCACGATGACCGGCGTCGTGCTCACCGCGCGCAGCATCCGCAGCAGCTCACGGCCGTCGAGATCGGGCAGGCCGAGGTCGAGGACGATCAGATCGGGGCGCTCGGCCAGGGCGGTCTGGAGGCCGTCCATCGCGGTGTGCGAGGCGGCCACGGCATGGCCGCGCTCGCGCAGGGCGCGCAGCAGGGAGGTACGGATCGCCGGATCGTCCTCGATCAGCAGAAGGTGGGCCACGCTGCACGGTAACCCGGTGCCCGGCACGCAACTGTGCTCTTAACCGTCCCTTAGCGTCCCCGCGGGCCGGCCTTAGGACACCGCCGGGCATAGTCGATCGGGTGAATCGTCGAACCCTGCTGGTGGCCGTCGGCTGGCTCGGCGCGGCCGTGCTCGCCGTGCTGGTCGGCCTCGGTGCGATCAGCGTCATCGGCAACGGTCTCACCTCCCCGGAGACCCGCCCGCTGAGCGCCGCCGAGGTGGCGGACGAGCTGGCCCGGCAGATCGCCGTGTCGCCGTCGGCGTCGGCGGGCACAGGTGAACGGCCGTCGTCGCCGTCGTCGTCCGCCAGCGCGGCCACCCGGACCTTCCCCACCCGGGCCGGCACGGTCGTCGGCCGGTGCGCCGGCACCCGGCCCGAGGTGCTGAGCATGTCGCCGCGGCAGGGCTACGAGCTGCACGAGCAGGACCGGGGCCCGCAGGAGGACGACGCCGAGGGCGAGTTCCGCGGCCAGGGCGACCGCAACGACCGGGTCAAGTTCGAGATCGTCTGCCCCGGCGGCGTACCCACGCTGGTCGAGGACCGGGACGACTGACGGTACGGCCTGGTCAGCCGCGGTAGACCGAGACGTGCTCGGTGCTGGTCGCCTCGAACGGGCGCCGGTGCCAGTCGGCGTAGCGGGCCTCGAACCGCAGTCCGGCCCGGGCGGCGAGCCGGTCGATCTGCTCCGGCCACAGATATCGCATGCCGGACGGCTGGCGCAGCACCTCGGCGGCGGTGAAGTCCGGCCACTGCCGGACGAACGTCTGCGCGGCCCGGTCGTGGTGATGCGGACGGAACGAGGCCTCGTCCGCGGCCGCCACCCGGACCTGCGGATGCTGCGCGTCGCGCTCGAAGTCGGCCGGGTCCGGCACGAACGCCTCGATGACGAACGCGCCGCCGGCGGCCAGCACCCGGGCGACGTTGCGGAAGCACGCCGCCTGGCGCTCGGCGTCGACGATCGTGAACAGGGTGTTGTAGACGACGTAGACCAGCGGGAACCGGCCCCGGACGGCGACGTCCGAGATGTCGCCGACGACCACCGGGATGTCCGCCCCGCCGGGCCGGGCGCGCATCTTCGCCACCAGTTCCGGCGAGACCTCGACGCCCTCGACCCACAGGCCGCGCGCCGCCAGGGGCACCGCGACGCGGCCCGTACCGATGGCGAGCTCCAGCACCGGGCCGCCGCCGGCGAGGCCGGCCAGGAAGTCCACCGCCGGGTTCGACATGTCCGTCAGGACAGCAGAGGCGTCATCCGGGCGGCAAGTGCATTAGCGTCGATGCCACGACGATCGTGATCGAGGAACGGGAGCTTTCCGTGCACACCACCCTGCTGGGCGACGACCTAACCGTGAGCGCCCTCGGCTACGGGGCGATGGGCCTCGCCGAGGTGTACGGGCCGGCGCAGGACACCGAGTCGCTGGCCACCCTGCACCACGCGGTGGACGTCGGCGTGACCTTCCTCGACACCGCCGACCTCTACGGCGCCGGCAGCAACGAGCGTCTGCTGGCACGGCTGCTGGCCGACCGGCGCGACGAGGTCACGCTGGCCACCAAGTTCGGCATCACCGCCCGGGACGGCGACCTGAGCACCACGGCGACCCGGGGCGACGCCGCCTACGTCCGGCAGGCCTGCGACGCGAGCCTCGGCCGGCTCGGCGTCGACGTCATCGACCTCTACTACCTGCACCGGCGTGACCTCCGGGTGCCGATCGAGGAGACCGTCGGGGCGATGGCCGAGCTGGTCCGCGCCGGCAAGGTCCGGCACCTGGGCCTGTCCGAGGTGACCGCGGCCGAGCTGCGCCAGGCGTACGCGGTGCACCCGATCGCCGCCGTGCAGAGCGAATGGTCACTGTGGAGCCGCGATGTCGAGCGGGCCGTGGTGCCGGCCGCCGCCGCGCTCGGGGTGGGCTTCGTGCCGTACTCGCCGCTGGGCCGCGGCTTCCTCACCGGCACCCTCGATCAGGCCACGATCGCCGGCGACTGGCGGTCCGGGCTCTCCCGCTTCTCCGGCGCCGCGTTCGACCGCAACCAG
>Ga0307516_10007586_pt1 | contig 12433 bp, 12 predicted proteins | sample 19_EM_MG_FD_203310 | JGI IMG/M metagenome (GOLD analysis project Ga0307516, IMG submission 203310) | Populus trichocarpa ectomycorrhiza microbial communities from riparian zone in the Pacific Northwest, United States - 19_EM | ecosystem: Host-associated > Plants > Roots > Unclassified | place...
GGTGGGCGACGGGCTCGTGCAGGGTGTGGGTCCGCGCGTTGCGCCAGAAGCGGTCGAAGCCCAGTCGCGAGGACGCGGCACGGGCGCCGACGATGTCGAGGGCGCGGGTGGTGGATTCCTGTGCGGACCTGGAGGCGGCGGCTTCGGCCATGGCCACGAGGACCGAGATGTCCTCGTACTCGTCGTAGGTGAGGTCTTCGCCGCGTGCCAGGCCGCCCCGCACGGCTTCCAGCGCTTGGTCGGCGAGTGCGGAGGCCGAGCGGGCGAGGACGGTGAGTTCTCCGTACGCGGTCAGCACATGCGGGTCCTGGCGAGAGCCGACCGGCCAGGCGGGATGCCAGGGTGACTGGCCCGCCCTGCTGTACTCACGGGCTTCCGCGAGCACTCCCTCGGTCATGCCGAGAAGGAGCTGGACGGAGAGGAGACGCCCGACCGGCGATGCCAGAGCGGCCAGGGGCGACAGGACGTCCTCGTCCGCGGACAGTGGGCAGAGTATGTCGTCGGCGGCGACCGGTACGGCGTCGAACTCCACGCTGCCGCCCGCCGCGAGCCGCTGGCCGAAGGTGTCGGCGCCGCCCTCGACCCGCACGCCGTGATGGGCGGGATCGACGACGACGGCGAGCGGCTCGCCGGTGTCGGCCCGCTCCGCCCGCACGGCGAGACGGTCGGCGACCAGGACCCCCGTGGCGTAGCTCTGCCGGCCGTCGAGCACATAGCCACCGGCTTTCCTGGCCAGCGTCAGAGGCATTTCCTGACGGGCGAAGCCACCACCCCAGCACCACTGCTCCGCCGCGGACCGCCGCTCGACCTGAGCGGCGAGAGCGGGCTCGGCGAAGAAACGGGCGCTCCATGACAGGAAGTAGTGACAGCTGAGCAGTTGACCGATCGCGCCGTCGGCGGCCGCGATCTCCCGGACGACGGCGTAGGCCGTCAGCCAGTCCTCATCGCCTCCCCCGAACTCGGCCGGTACGAGGAGCGTCAGCAGTCCCGCTTCACGCAGTCCGGACACCTCGTCGAAAGGGGTCTTGCCTGCCTGCTCCCTGGCCACCGCGTCCGTCGCGAGATCGTCCGCGGTCTCGCGGGCCACGCGCAGCCAGTGCGCACGGCCGGGCCCGATCCGGCCGGATTCCGAGGCGGGTTCGGACGGCGCAGTGGCCACGCCCATGGCGGTGGTCTCCTCAAGGTCGGCGGCAGGGTGCGGGGTTGGGGCTCTGTTGCTGGCCGGGCACGTACTTGTAGCCCACGCGCCGTACGGTGACGATGCTGTGCCGGTGAGCCGTGCCCAGCTTGCGGCGCAGCCGCGCGATGTGGACATCCACGGTGCGGCCGTCGCCGATGTGGTCGTAGCCCCAGATGCCGGCCATCAACTGATCGCGCGAGTGCACCTGGTGGGGATGGAGCACGAGATGGGCCAGCAGTCCGAACTCCAGGTAGGTGAGGTCGAGTTCGCGTCCGTCCAGCTCTGCGACATGTCGCACGGGATCGATGCGGACGACATCGCCTCCCGTCTGCCGCACGGGAGGTGAGTCCGTGTAGGCAACCGGTCGGATCTGCGGTCGCGGCATGTCCTTGGCGAAGAGCTGGGCGGGATCGGTGCCCTCGGGAACCAGCACGAGATAGCCGACGAGGGGTGCGGAACCGTGTCCCTCGGCGTCGCTCTGCGCGGTGTCGCCCACGAGGCGGAGATGGCGCATGTCGGGGAGCGCGGGATCCGATGGAGTGGCCTGGGCCGGAAGTACCGTGGTCATGGCGGTCGTCCTTCAGGAGTACGTCGGGTCATCAGGCGCGGTGGGTGGTTCGCCTGATCACCTGGGGTGAGAGAGAAGGAGCGGAGTGGCACGCGCACAGTGTGAGCGGCGTGCCTTACGCGCGACAGCAGGCGGCGCTGACGACGTGACCAAAGTCGACATGCCGACGACGAACGAGTCGTTGCTGCGTGTGGGACATGTGAACCATCCTGCGCACCCGCCGGGCGGGCCGTCAATGCTTTCCTAGTAAATCGATAGGAAATGTAGGGAACGCAACACCGCGGGCCGGCCCAGCGGTCTCCGTCGACGACCCAGCGGTCTCCGTCGACGGCCCGGCAGGCCTCGGGCGCGGTCGCCTCGTGCCGCACGACCTCCATCCAGCAGGCAAGGCCTCCACCCCGGTTCGGGGCCGAAGGCCACGACCAGGGCGCCGCCGCGGTGCCGATGACCTGGGAGTTGACCAGACCTGCCCCGGCGCCCTGTACCAGCCGCGCGGCGATCACCAGCTCCGGTCGCGCACCGGCGGCTACCGCACCGAAGAGGACGAAGGTCGACCTTCCGGCGAGGAACAGGCCTTTGCGCCCGTGTACGTCACCCAGGCTGCCGCCATGCACACCATCAGCACCCGCCGGGCGGCGCGATCTTCTCCCGGGAGTATGCGCACCTGGTCACACCGGTGGCAGGCTCCTGTCTCCCGTCACGGCGACCTGTTCGCGTCCCGGGCCCTGGAGGGCTCGGCGCCGGCCGGCCTGAACGAGGAGATCCTGGAACGGTTCGCCGTGATCCTTTGACAGGCGTTGCTGATCTTCTTTAGCGTGATGTTGATCGATCTGGCGTTTCCAGTGCATTACGAAACGAGGTGTGAATTCGCATGGCAATACGCAAGCGGACCATCACGGGTGTCTTAACTTCGAGCGCCCTACTGGCTCTGGCCTTCGCCTCTCCAGCCCATGCAGACGGCAGTGTGAAGACCCTCAAGTGGGGTGATTACAAAGCAGGTGCCGGCCGTGCGCTGTTCAAGAGCAGTGGCGATCGTCTGACCGTCATTGACTATGTCGATGACGGTCGCAGTGTTTCGGTATCCCTCGGCGGCAGGGACTTCTCGTACTACGATCCAGACGGACCCTCAGGTCGTGAATTCAACCTCGATTTCCCTGAGGGGAAGAAGCTGACTTTGGGTATCTGCCTGAAGCACGGCGATCACTACGAAGACGGTACGTGCACCCGCACCACGGTGACGGCGTGAGGCAGGTCACCCGTCGATCGCGTTGAGGGCGTCGAGCAGTCGAGGGCTCGCGGGTGAGCCCTCGACTGGCGGGCCGGGTGTGCGAGGAGTTCGCCGGCAGATACGAGCCGGGGCCGGAGCGGTCGAGCGCGGCGGTGTCGACGAAGGCCGCCGCGCGGCGGGCCCGGTCCGCGCAGCCTCGGGCAGGAACGGGCGGTCGGACACGGCGAGTTCGGCGAGGGCAGTCGTGTTGATCGGGGTCGCGTTCATCGGGGTCGCGTTCATGGCCGTCCTCGGGTGCGGGAACGTCGTGGACTGTCATGGGTCTGTCGGCAACGGGGGCGCGCTCGGCGTGGGCCCGAGCATCCGCACCGGCCTCACGTCGGCTAGGAGGAGGCCGTTGAGGAGGCCCCGGGAGGCGGGACTCGACCTGGGTGTCGCTCCTTCCCGTGAGCAGCCGACGCGGATTGGCAACGTCCAAGGCGTATGCCGCGGCCCCGCCCAGACCGAAGCCTGGGTGCCGAGGCGGTCGCGCGTAGGGCCGGTCCGAGCCCTGGGCGACGGCGTCCACACCGAGGACATGGACGATCGCGTCCACGGCGGTCGGACCGTACGAGGACGTCTCGACGAACACGTCCGGATCAGTCTTCTCCCGTAGTCCGCCCCGGGCGGCGAAGCGCTCCCCGTGCAGCGGCGTGAGCCCGGCCAGCAGCGCGAAACACACCCGCAGACGCGGATGGCGCGGGCGGCCGAAGGCCGTGAGCGCCCCCATGCTGCTGGGGCAGGTCCTTCTGGAAGCGATGTGCGACGCCCTGCCGGATGCCCGGCCCACCTGGAGGAGTTCGACGCGCGGGCTGCGGCGCGGGGGCTGTTCGTCGACTGAGCCGAGAGGACCCGGAACCCTGCCGGGGGATTTCGTCCGGTAGCGCCGAGCGGTGCGAGCGGTGGATCGGCCGGCGGCTTCTGCGCCGTACTGTGTCAGGTCAGCTCTCGAGGGATCGAGTTCGTCGGCAGTACGGGCCCTGCGGGTGGGAGAAACCGTCAGCACGAATGCCTGGATGACTGCTGTGGACAGTCCGATCCACAGGGCGAAGCGATAGCTGACCTGGTCGGCGTGCCTCCAATGAAAAGTTTTTGCGCGTGCCGCCGTCCGGATGATGAGGTGGCACGGTGACCGACCATGGTGAGGCGGAGGCTGTCCGACCGTTGACCCTGGCTTGGGTGAGCCGGCACCTGGAGGTCGGCGAACGGATCGTCAGAACCGAGGCGCTGCACGGCGGCATCACTGCCGAAATGCGGAGGCTGACCATCGGCACGCGGGACGGAGGCGCCCGTGACCTGGTGCTTCGGAGCTACGGCGACCCGTTCTTGGTGGAGCACGCCGAGGACTGCCTGAACAGGGAGGCCGGCGCCCTGACCCTGCTCACGGGTACCGGCGTGCCGGCTCCTGGACTGGTCGCGGTTGATCCGACCGCCGCGCACTGCGAGTATCCATCGCTCCTCATGACACATGTGGCGGGCCGCACGGTCCTCTGCGACGAGGGATTGGAGACGCGCGTTCCGCTGCTGGCCCGTCAACTCGTGGCGATCCACGCCTTGCGACCCGCCGAGCGGCCCCGGAAGTATGTGACGTTGACGACCGCCGACACCGTCGTGACTCCGAAGGGCGCCGACGCGGCGGCATGGGCCGCGGCGATCGACGTGATCCGGGGGCCCGCACCGCCCCATCAAGGGCGGTTCCTGCACCGGGACTTCCACCCCGGCAACGTGCTGTTCGACGTGCCGCCCGCAAGGCCGGCGGACGCCCGGATCACCGGGGTCGTCGACTGGGCGGCTACCTCATGGGGCCCGGCGGATCTCGATGTGGCGCACTGCTCCACCAATCTCGCGCTGCTGCACGGCCCGGCGTGGGGACTGCGGTTCGCCGAGGCGTATGAGGAGGCCGGCGGGGTGCTGGCCGCGGCCGCGAGCGAGCGGTTGTACTGGCGGGTGCGGGACGGGCTGGCGTTCTCAGAAGAAGTGCGGGTGGTGTCGCAGCCATGGCGGGAGGCAGGGCGGACAGAGCTGACGACGCGAGCCGTGGAGGAGCGCCTGGATGCCTATGTCACCGCTCTGATGGACGCGCTGGGCTGAGACAAGGCGGTCCGGGGCAAGGCGGCCCCGGCCTCACCGTTCGCTCAACCGAGTGGGAAGTGCCGCCTGTTGTACGTACTCGCATGCGACGGCGCGCCCACCGGGTGTCCGTCACATGGGAAGCGAAAGCAGACGCACTGTTCCGGGCGGCCAGTGCACACCGTGATGCAAGGGCGTCCACATGGTCCGCAGTGGCATGGTCACGGGGCCTTCATGTTGCTGGACTTGGACATCCTGCTCCAGCGTCCGCCATCCGAGTCGTTGGTAGAGGGGCACGAGGGGAGGCCGGCAGAAGAGAAGTCCGTGCTGCGGCCCCATCGTTCGGGCATGCTGCAGTGCTGCCGTCATGGCCGGCCGCGCGAGCCCGTTTCCCCGTAGATCGGGGGCGACGGCTACGCCACCGACGCCCACGACGTCGGTGCGGACACGGCCGATCGCTATGGGCAGTCGCAGCAGGCCGGTATGTGCGACAAGCCGTCCGGCCACTCTGACGCCGAAGTGGTCTTCCTTGGGCAGCCAGACCAAGCCGGTGTCCGCCACACCGAACGGGTCGGTGCTGTCGCCGAGGATTTCGCTCTGTTCGGTCATCGTGTAACGCGTGAGTCGCTCCACGATGGGTGATTCGGAAGGCAGGTGATCCGTCATCTCGGCGTTGTCCTTCGTGGGTCGTTGTCGGCCAACTATGTTCCCGAGGCGGCCGATTGAAGCGCTCGGTCACGCTCCGAAGTGCTGGGCGCAGTCAGGATAGGCAGTCGGTCAGTCGCCGCCAGTAGGGCGCGGGGGTTCCATGTGGGAGAGCCACGCCGTCAACAGTGTTTCGAGTGCTGAGGCCTGAGTGGGCGTCAGGAGATCCAGCAGACGTCGCTCGTTCCGCATGTGGTCGGTGAACGCTCGGTCGATGAGTTCGAGTCCGGGTCTGGTGAGGGCGACGATCCGTCCCCGTTGGTCGTCGTCGGACCGGCGGCGGGTGACGAGTCCGGCTCGTTCCAGGTGATCGATTCTCTTCGTCATCGCGCCGGTGGTGACCATGGTGTGCGCGGCGAGCTCTCCGGGTGCCCGTTCATATGGCTCGCCGGCGCGCCTCAGGGCACACAGGACGTCGAATTCTCCCTCGCTCAGGCCGTAGCGGTCGTAGACGAGGCGGAGTTCTTCACTGAGGCGGTCTGCCAGACGGTGCAGTCGGCCGATCACTCCTTGTGGCGCGATGTCGACCTCTGGCCGTTCGCGCCGCCACTCGTCCTGGATGCGCGCTACGCGGTCCATTGATTGCGGGTCTTTCATAGCCACCATATTAGCTTCCCAGGAAGCTATATTGTCTTCCATGGAAGCTAATGCGCGTTGGGTGGCACTGACCGCGGTCGCGCCGGTGGCCTGGGGGGCCAACTACTTCGTCACCCGTGAGTTCCTCCCGGTGGATCGCCCGCTGTACGGGGCTGCCCTGCGGGCGCTGCCCGCAGGCCTCGCCCTGCTGGCCTTCCGCAGGCGACGGCCCCATGGTCCGTGGTGGTGGCGATCCGCCATATTGGGCGTGGTCAACGTGAGCCTGTTCTTCGTCCTCGTCTACGCCTCCTCCCAACTGCTGCCCACGAGCGTCGCCTCGACGGTCATGGCGGTGTCTCCGCTGACGATGATGTTCATCGCATGGCCCCTGGTGGCCGAGCGGCCCCGGGCCGCGCACCTGGCCGGTGGAGCAGTCGGGCTCGTCGGCGTATGTCTCATGCTGCTCACGGGGGGAGGAGCGACGGGTGTGCCGGGAATCCTTGCCGCGGCGGCGGCCGTTCTTGTGTCGTCCTTCGGCCACATCCTTGCCAAACGGTGGAGTGGCGACGCCGACATGATCGCCACGACCGCCTGGCAGCTCACCGCCGGAGGGCTGTTCCTGCTTCCGGTCGCCGTAGTCGCGGAGGGCACTCCGCCCGCGCTCTCCAGCCCCACGCTCCTGGCCTTCTGCTATGTCGGCTTGGTGGCCACCGCCCTGGCCTTCACCGCGTGGTTCACCGGACTGCGACACCTGCCCGCAGGCACCGTGGGACTGATCGGACTCCTCAACCCCGTCACGGGCGTGCTGTTCGGCACGGTGCTCGCCGGAGAAGTGCTGACGGTTCAGCAACTGTGCGGACTGGCCTTGGTCCTGGCAGGCGTCACCCTCGGTCGCCCCACACGGGCCGGCCGACGTGCCGGTGATCAGGCATCCGACCATCTTGAATCCGGGCCAGGAGCAAACAGCCGAGCCTCATCCGACCTGGGGGCGCCGACGGCGGCAGGGCGAGGCACTGTCCTGCTCCGGTCTCGTGCATGCCGCCGTTGCCCGGGACGACGAGAGGTGCGCATGAGGTGCCGCCGGTGACGGCAGAGCGGGAAAGGCTCGCGCCGGGTGTGGGCGGGCCAGACGGCGGGTCATGAGCAGGCCGTCGAACAGCGATGAGTTTCGCCGTGACGTCCCGTCTACATCCACGTACCCGCTCAACCACACCCGAGGAGAGCATCATGACCGCCACCTACACCTTTGACGTCTTTTCCACCCTCGACGGCTACGGCCGCCCCGGCAGTCGCGACTGGGGCGGCTACTGGGGCAAGCAAGGCCCCGAACTGCTCGACCGCCGCCTCTCCCTGTATGAGGCCGAGCAGCGGATGATCTTGGGGGCCAACACCTATCGGGCGTTCGCGCAGGTACTGACCCCGGCCTTCGAGGAGTCCGGGCGTGATCCATGGGTCACCCGGATGATGAACCTGCCTGCGACGGTGGTGTCGACCACCCTGGATGGACCTCTCGTCTGGCCGGACGCGACCGTCGTGAACGGTGACGCCGTCGACGTCGTCGCCCGGCTCAAGGAGGAGTCCGAGGTGCCGTTGCGCTCGCACGGCAGCATGTCGCTGAACCGGGCGCTGATGGCCGCCGGCCTGGTCGACCGCGTCCAGGTGACACTCTTCCCTGTGATCACCGGTCGGACTGGTGAGCAGCCGATCTTCCAAGGTGCGGCCGACTTCGACCTCGAACTGCTCGACAGCCGGACACTCGACGGCAACATCCAAGAACTCATCTACCGGCCCACCCTGCACGCCTGAAGCCATCCACGCACCTCACCCGGCCGGGACGAGCCTTCGACTCCCACCCATCAAGATCGATAGAGCAACAGGCTAGGTGGCGTCGTCGGTCGGGTTGCAGGCGTGGTGCAAAGCGGTGCGGACCTGCCCGCGCAACCAGGCGTGGGCAGGGTCGTTGTCGTAGCGCTGGTGCCATGCCAGGTGGATGGGGATGGTGGGCATGGTCAGTGGCAGGGGCCGGGTGTGCAGGCCGAGGTCGTCCAGGAGAGGACGGCTGATGAGTTGGGGGACTGCCGCGACAAGGTCGTGGTGGCGGACGAACTGCAGGGCTGTGGCGTTGGTGGGGGTGGCGGCCACTACCTGTCGGCTCATGCCCTGGGACTCAAGCGCGTCGTCGATGGGGTCACGCAGCCGTCCTCGGCGAGAGACGGTGATGTGCTCGGCGGCCGCGTATTTCTCGAGGGTGAGCGGGGCGCGGCACAGCGGATGGGCGGCGCGCAGGGCGAGGATGAGCCGGTCGTGGCCCACGACCTCGTGGCGCATCTCGGGCGAGGAGGGTTCGCTGGATCCGGCTTCGAGGTCGATGTCTCCCCGTCGTGGGTCGTAGGTGTCGGTACTGGCTTCGGCCAGGAAGCGCAGACGCACACCGGGTGCCTCGGTGCGCAAGGCGTGGAGCAGGGCGGGGCCGGCTGCCGCGGCCAGGGCGTCATGCCGTTTCAGGATGAAGGTCCGCTCCAGGGCTGCCAGGCAGAGCAGATGCCTTGAACGCCACCGGCCGCCGGATGAGCCCCCCGCCGCGAACTCGCCTGCCGCGAACTCGCCCGGCGCGGAGGAGCCGCAGCAGCCGTCAGTGACGGCGCATCCGATCAGCCAACCATGCGGCATGCCGGCGGATTCGGGATAGATCGTCAGGGAAACAGCTCTCCCAGTCCTCGTCCAACCTCTTCCAAGCCACCGGCTGCCCGGTCTCCGGGACGAACGAGGTCGCTGCGTCCACGACGGCGGCGTACGACAGCCCGAGCGTGACCGGCAAGTCCGGGTGATAAGAGCGAACCGCAACTGCTGCCGGCTCGGGCAGCAGTTCCGCCCGATGGCCTGTCTCCTCGACAAGCTCTCGGGCCGCACCCTCGCGCGGTGTCTCCCCGGCCTCGACCTTCCCGCCCGGAGGAACCCAACCTCGCCAACGGTGCTTCACCAACACCACCCGGGCAAGATCCCGGTCGAACACCCAGGACTCGGCCGCAAGAGGCTCCATCGGTCCCTGCCGGGCAGCAGCCAGCCACCGGCAGGCCCCGTCGAACTCGGCTATCGCTTGTTCAGCATCGCGCACCGCCGCTTCGACGGCCCTCTCGTCGACCACCTTCTGAGTCATCGGGCCAACATACGAGGCCGCGCACCGAGTCGATGACGGAAGTGAAAGAACCGGCCAACTCCAGTCCGCCGCCGAGCGGATGCTTCGATGCTCAGCCTCCGGCCGATCAAAGGCCCGCAGATCAAGCGGTCCCACATTCCGACAGCTCCACCCCAGCAGGTTCACGCTGGCCAACGGAACGCCCGCCCGAGGCCAGGGCCTTGGGAAGTAGGTGAACTGTCCGCCACCATCTCGCATCGAAGTGGCACCGCAGAGCCAAGGCTCCTGGCACATGTGTCAGGAGCCTTGGCAGACAGACGTATGCCTTCGCGGCTATGCCGGGCTACCGAACCAATGGCCGGCAGCCTGCTCGAACGCTTCACGGTCACAGGGGCGATCGCCTGCCCAGGCGACTGTGCCGTCGGGTCGGACAAATACGGCGCCCAGTCCGAGGTCGTTTCTCGCCGGTCCTGCCGCATATCGTATGCGGCTCTGCCAGCCCATCGCTGAACGTCGCAGGCACCGGTCGGTGCTGAAATCGAGCGCGACGCCTCGGCCGTCGTGCATCAGGTCGGCGAGGCGAGTGCCGTCCGCAAGGCGAAAGTCCGGGGCGTCGCGGCCGACCATCGGGTGCTCGCTGCCGAGGTCGTAGCGATTCGACGATCCCGTTATCCTGCCGAATACGTAGGTCGTTCCGTCCCGGGTCCCGATCAGGTCGCGTATCACTCCCTGGACCGCCTGGGCGTGCGGGTCCGGCCTCAGGGCCGCCACTTGGGCGCGCGACCAGTCGAGCACCTCCGCGCCGATCGGATGGCGCTCGCGGGTGTAGGTGTCGACAAGCCCGTCCTGCGCGTACCCGTGCACGGTCGCGGCGAGCTTCCAACCCAGGTTCATGGCATCGCCGATGCCGAGGTTGAGCCCCTGCCCGCCAAGGGGGGAGTGGATGTGAGCGGCGTCGCCCGCGAGCAGGACGCGGCCCTGCCGGTAGGTCGTCGTCTGCATCGCCCGATCGGTGAAGCTGGAGGCGAGATGGACGTCGTTCAGCGTCACGTCGGTGCCGGACACGCGGCGCAGAACCGCCTGGAGATGCCGGCGAGTCGGATGCTGTGAGCGATCGAACGCGCCGCCGTCGAAGTCCATCATGCCGATGTGCCCGTTCAGGTGCGTCCGCAGGTAGATGCCCGTCGGCGCCGGATTGAACCCGGGGCGCAGCTTCTCGGGATCGGCGATGGTGGCGTGCATGGCGTAGCCGGTGAACTGCGGCTCGGAGCCGACGAAGTCGAAGCCCGCGAGCCCGCGTACCGTGCTGCGTCCGCCGTCGCAGCCGACGAGCCAGCGGGCCGCGTACTCGTGCTCGCCGGCGTACGCGACCACGTTCTCGTCGTCGTGTGCGATGGCCGAGACCGTGACGCCGCGCCTGACCTCCACGCCGAGTTTGGACGCCTGCTCGGACAGCACCGTCTCGACCGCCTCGAGGTCTGTCAGCATGCCCTCCAGCGCCGGGCTGGGAAGCCGGAACGGCAGCGCGGCGGTGTCGACCTTGGCCGGATCGAGCATCATGCCGGCGAAGTGGCCCACCTGACGCGGGAGTGACGGCTCGTCCGTGCCGGAGTGCGTGCCGGGATCGTGGTGGACGCCCGAGGCGGTCAGCAGTGGGTGCAGCATCCCGCGGCGGTAGAACGCTCCGACCGACGCGGCGGACAGGCCCCGCATTCCGAGCGGGGCCGCCTTCCACGGTGAGCGGAGCTCCGGCTCCCGCTCCAGCACCAGGACGGAACAGCCCGCCAGGCCAAGTTCACAGGCAAGGAACAGGCCAACCGGGCCGGCGCCCACGATCACTACGTCATGCATGAGCACTCCTCGCTTCGAAGTCGTCAACGTGGCTCACCGGCCGTTCTCAGTGATCATGTTGATCAGGCCCTGGGCTGTGTTGTCGTCGGAATCGCTCCTCTTGATCTCGGCACCTTCAAAAGTGGCGTCCTCGGTGGGGCGTAGGAACATGGCCTGCTCGTACTCGGTGAGCGCGGTCTCGATGTCGTCGGGGTGCGCGGCGATGGCCAAGCCGAGTTCGGCGCCGTCGAGCATGGCCAGGTTGGCGCCTTCGCCGTTCGGGGCCACGAGGTGCGCGGCGTCGCCGACCAGAGTCACCCCCGGCAGCCGGTTCCACCGGTGCCCGGTCGGCAGGGTGTAGTGGGGGCGCAGGACCAGCGCGGTGTCGCCTTCGGTGATCAGCGCGGTGAGTTCCGGTGCCCAGCCGTCGAACTCCTGCGAGATCCGTGCGGTGGCCGTGACGGAATCGGTGAAGTCGATGGCTGCGAACCAGTCCTGCGGCTTGGTCAGTGCCACGTAGGTGTGCAGGGTGTCGCCGCTCTCCCGGTGAGCGAAGATCTCCTTGCCCGGCGAGGGCGCGATCATCGACCCGCCGCCGACCCCTTTCGCGGCGGCGGGGTGTCGGGTGTCCGCGTCGAACTGGTAGGTCTCGACGAACGACGTGCCGGCGTACTCGGGGGCGGCGGCGGAGAGTAACGGCCGGACCCGTGACCACGCGCCGTCCGCGCCGACCAGCAGGCTCGTGACGACGGTGCTTCCGTCGGCGAAGGTCACCTCGTGGCGACTGTCGCCGAGGGCACGGGCGCCGCTGACCTTGTGCCCCCACCGGACGGTGTCGGCCGGGAGCGAGTCGAGCAGGATATGTCGCAGCTCGCCGCGCTGCACCTCGGGGCGCCCGCCCGTGCCGTCGTCGGCCTTCTCGAGCAGGACGGTCCCGTCCGGGTCGAGCATCCGCATCGTCTGGCGACCCTCCAGGACGATGGCGTGGAACTCGTCCATCAAGTCGGCTGCCTTGAGGGCGATTTGACCGTTGTAGTCGTGGATGTCGAGCATCCTGCCCTGGGTGCGCGTGGTCGGCGAGGGTTCCGCCTCGTAGACCGT
>Ga0307516_10007587_pt1 | contig 12433 bp, 9 predicted proteins | sample 19_EM_MG_FD_203310 | JGI IMG/M metagenome (GOLD analysis project Ga0307516, IMG submission 203310) | Populus trichocarpa ectomycorrhiza microbial communities from riparian zone in the Pacific Northwest, United States - 19_EM | ecosystem: Host-associated > Plants > Roots > Unclassified | place...
TTCGCCGACGCGCTGACCTTGGCCGGGGCGCCCGACGTGGGGCCGGCGCCACCGGCGGGCCCAGCGGCGGCCGGCCCAGCAGTGGCGGGCCCAGTAGCGGCGGGCCCAGTAGCGGCGGGCGGGCCGGCCGGCGAGTCGTCGGCGTCCTCGAAATCGTCGTCGTCCTCGCCGTCCGGCGACGCCGCGGCGGCGAGCACCGCGGCGGACGCCAGCTCGGCGACCCGTTTGGCCTCCCGTTGCACCTGGCGACGGACCTCGGAGGCGCGACGCTCGGCGGCCTCGCCGGCGCGCTTGGCCTCGGCCACCCGGCGGAGCTCGACCTCGAGGTCCCGGTGCACGTCGGTCAGGCGTTGTTCGACCTGCTCGGTCTCCAGCTCGGCGGACTTGGCCCGCTCGGTGGCGGCGGCGACCTTCTTGTCGGCCGCCTCCAGCCGTACCTGCGCGGTCTGCAGCTCGCGACCGTTGGCGGCGAGCTTCGCCTGTTGCGCCTCGATCTCCTTGCGGGTGGCGGTGGCCTGCTCGTCCGAGCGGCGCAGCACCTCCTCGGCGTACCGGTCCGCCTCGCTGCGCAGATCGGCGCACTGCTTCTCGACGCTGGTGCGGAGCTGGCCGAGTTCCTGCACGACCGTCTGGCGCCGCTGGGTCAGCTCGTGCTCCACTGTGGCCTTCTGTTCGCCGCGCTCGCGTTCCGTGGCCGCGCGCTGGGCGGCAATGTCCTGCTGGGCCTTCTCGCGCAGCGCCTTGATCTCCTGATCGGCCTGCACCCGAGTGGCCGTCACATAGGTGTCGGTCTCGGCCCGGGCGCGCTGACTGTCCTGCGTGGCCTGCGCGGTCACCTGCTCCGCCTCGGCACGCGCCCGGGTGAGGGCGGCCTCTGCTTCGGCGTGCATCTGCTCGGCGGCCTGGCGGCTGGCCGACAGGGCCTCCTCGGCCGCGGCCCGCCGGGCGGCGTCCACCTTCTCCTCCTCGGCGCGACGAGCGGCCAGCGCGATCTCGAAGTCGCGGACGCCGTCCTGGGCGTGCGACGCGGCCTCACCGCGGATCCGCTCGGCCTCGGCGACCCGGGCGGCGACGTCGTCGGTCGCGGACGATTTGATCGTGTCGGCCTGCTCCAGCGCGAGCGCGATGATCTGCTCGACCCGGGGTCCCAGGTGGCGGAACGAGACCTCGGGGCCGATGGCGGGTTGGCGCCGGGCCTGGGCGGCCTCCTGCTGCAGTCGTTCGATCTGGGCCTGCATCGCCTGCAGTTGCTGATAGGCCTGATCGCGTTCACCGGCCAACGCCGAGATCTCGTTCTCGGCACGTGAGACGTACCGCTGAACCTGCTTCTTCTCGTATCCCCGCAGGGCGGTCTCGAAGCTGGGCTCGGAGGCCGCATCCCCACCGAGACCGAAGATTTCACCGCCGTGCGACATGCTTTCCATCCTCACATACGTATCGTCCCGTGAGGTGTCGATACACACCCTGCAGGCGGGAACATACCTCTGGTTGCGATTTGTCAGGGCTCCAGGTTACGTGCGTAGCAAAACGGACCGCACCGGAGGATCTCCGATACGGCCCGCTTCTCATGTCGTATCCCGGCTACTCCACCGTTACGCACCCGACCGGGTGACGCAACTTGGGTGCCGAGTGTTGTACGCCTCAGGAGTTGTTCTTGGCCGGCACCGGCTTGTCGGCCGGCCCCGCCTTGCCGGGCTCCGATGCCCGGGTGGCCGGCGCGCCGGCCGCCGCGTCCTTCTGGCCGTTTTCGACCGCGGCCTTCGCCGCCGCACCGACCGATGGGACCAGGCCGGAGAGCCCGGAGAGCATCTGGCCGAGCTGGTTGGTCACCGCGTCCTTCTGACGGGTCAGGTCCTCGACCTCGCGGCGCGCGGCCTGAGTGGTCAGTTCCGCCTCGGTGCGGGCCTCGCCGAGCACGCGGCTGGCCTCGGCACGAGCCTCGGTGACCGTCTTGTCGGACAGGGCGCGGGCCTTCTCGACCGTCTCGATCGCGTGGCGCTCGGACTCGATGCGGCGGCCCTCGGCGCGCTGCTCGATCTCCTTGGCTCGCTCCTCGGCGGCGCGGGCCCGGCCCTCGGCCTCGGCCACCATCTTCTGCGTGGCGTTGACCTGGGCGGCGTGCCGCTGGGCCTCCTCACGCTCGGACTTCTCCCGGCGTTCCGCGGTCTCCAGCGCCAGGGCCTGCAGGTCCTTGTCGCGCTTGTCGCGGGCGTCGGTCAGCATCTTGGTGGCCTCGGCGCGCTTCTCCTCGGCCTCGCGGGACGCCTTCGCCCGCAGCTGGGTGATCTCCCGCTCGGCGGTCGCCCGCAACGAGGCGACCTCGCGCTCGACGGTCGACTTGAGCTCGGCGACCTCGTGCGCCGTGACGGTACGCAACTGCTTGGTCTCGCGGTCGGCGTCGGAACGCAGCGTGTCGGCCTCGCGGCGTGCCTGCACCCGGTTTTCCGCGGCCTCCCGCTCGGCGTGCGTGCGCACCTGGCCGGCCTCGCGCTCGGCGGTCGCCTTCATCGCGGCGGCCTCGGCGCGGGCCTTGTCGGTGATCTCCCGCGCCTCGAGCCGGGCGGCGGAGAGGATGCCCTCGGACTCCCGCTTGGCCTCGCTGCGGTGATCGTTCGCCTGCTCCTCGGCCAACCGCAGGATCTGCTCGACCCGGGTGCCCAGCCCGGAGAGCGTCGGCCGGTTGTTCTCCTCCAGCAGCTTGTTGCTGTCGGCCAGCTTCTGTTCCAGGGCGTTGAGGCGCTGCTCGGCCTGGCGCAGCCGGCGCTGCGCGTCGTTCATCCGCTGTTCGGCCTCGCCACGAGCCTGCTCGGACTGGTTCAAAGCGGCGATGAGTCGTCCGAGGTGCGCATCCACCTGTCCGCGGTCATAACCACGCAGGACGACGGTGAAATCATGCTGGGAGTTCGCGCTCTCGAAAAACGCGAGGTTCTGATCCTGCTGCTGGGGCATTGCGACATCCTCGCGAACGCAGCGGTGCCCACGCAAGAGCGAACGGGCGTCTAAACGGCAACGTAGATCAGCATTGAGCTGCCAACCCGAGCCTTTCGGAGGGTGGCGCCGCTCATGCCCCGCTCGGCTGGACTAATTCCACCAGAACCCCGCCGGCGTCCTTCGGGTGTACGAAGTTGATCAGCGAGCCGGCCGTACCGCGCCGGGCGGTGTCGTAGAGCAGTCGTAGGCCGCGAGCCCGCAGCGCCGCGCTGGTCGCCTCCACGTCGAGGACCGTGTAGGCGAGCTGCTGCAGCCCCGGCCCGTTGCGATCGAGGAATTTCGCGATCGCCGAGTCCGGGCCGGCCGGGGCGAGCAACTGCAGCCGGGCGCCGGAGCCGTCCGGGCCGACCGCCAGCATCGCCTCGCGTACCCCCTGCTCGACGTTCGTTTCCTGATGTACGGCATGCAGGCCGAAGGTCTCCGCATAGAACGTCAGCGCGGCGTCGAGATCGGGTACCGCCACGCCGACGTGGTCGATGCGCAACAATTCCACGGCGGGGAGCCCGCCCAACCCATCAACAGTCACCCGGCTAGTCTTGCTTACCTAACCATCGTTCAGGCGGGCGATCCCGGCCGTCGGATCAGGAGGCGTATCCGTGACCAGTTCGGTGATCGTCAGCGGCGCCCGTACCCCGATGGGCCGCCTGCTCGGCAACCTCAAGAACGTGCCGGCAACCGCGCTCGGCGGCTACGCCATCGCGGCCGCCCTGGAGCGCGGCGGGGTACGCCCGGACCAGGTCGAGTACGTGATCATGGGCCAGGTGCTGCAGGCCGGCGCCGGTCAGATCACCGCACGCCAGGCCGCGGTCGCCGCCGGCATCCCGATGACCACGCCGGCCGTCACGGTCAACAAGGTCTGCCTCTCCGGGCTGGACGCCATCGCGCTGGCCGACCAGCTGATCCGGGCCGGCGAGTTCGACATCGTGGTGGCCGGCGGCATGGAGTCGATGACCAACGCGCCGCACCTGCTGATCGGCCAACGTCAGGGGCAGAAGTTCGGCGACATCCTGGCCCGCGACCACACCGCGTTCGACGGCCTGACCGATCCGTGGGACGGCGTCTCGATGGGCGAGTCGACCGAGAAGAGCGGCGCCGCCCTCGGCATCACCCGCGCCGAGCAGGATGCGTTCGCCGCGCTCAGCCACCAGCGGGCCGCCGCGGCCCAGCGCAACGGCCACTTCGCCGAGGAGATCGTGCCGATCAAGGCCGGCCTCCGCGACGCCGACCCGCTGGTCGACACGGACGAAGGCGTCCGCCCGGACTCGACGCCCGAGTCGCTGGGCCGGCTGCGCCCGTCGTTCGCCAAGGACGGCACGATCACCGCGGGCAGTTCGTCGCCGATCTCCGACGGCGCCGCCGCGGTCGTGGTGATGAGCCGGGCCAAAGCCGAGGAACTGGGCCTGACCTGGCTGGCCGAGATCGTCGCGCACGGCAACGTGGCGGGTCCGGACAGCTCGTTGCAGTCGCAGCCGGCCAACGCCATCAGGCACGCGCTCGGCAAGGCCGGCCTGGCCGTCGCCGACCTCGACCTGATCGAGATGAACGAGGCCTTTGCCCAGGTCGTCATCCAGTCGATGCGCGAGCTCAAGGTCAACGAGGAGATCGTCAACGTCAACGGCGGTGCGATCGCGCTCGGCCACCCGATCGGCATGTCCGGCGCCCGGCTGGTGCTCACGCTGGCCCTGGAGCTCAACCGGCGCGGCGGCGGCACCGGCGCGGCCGGCCTCTGCGGCGGCGGCGGGCAGGGTGACGCCCTGATCATCAAGGTGCCATCGGCGTGAGCGACCGTACCGTCCCGATCCTGATCGCCAAGGCTCGTGACGGCGATCCGCGGTCGGTCGCACGGCTGATCAGCATGGTGGAGAACGGCGACCCGGCGCTGCCCGAGGTCGCCGCGACGCTGGCACCGTACGCCGGCGACTCGCAGGTCATCGGGCTCACCGGCTCGCCCGGCGTAGGTAAGTCGACCACCACGAACGAGCTGGTCCGGGCGCTGCGCCGGTCCGGGCGCCGGGTCGGCGTGCTGGCCGTCGACCCGTCCAGCCCGTTCACCGGCGGCGCCATCCTGGGCGACCGGATCCGGATGCAGGAGCACACCACCGACCCGGGCGTGTACATCCGCTCGATGTCCAGCCGTGGGCAGTTGGGCGGGCTCGCCGCCGCCACCCCGCAGGCCGTTCGGGTGCTCGAGGGTGCCGGCTGCGAGGTGATCCTGGTCGAGACGGTCGGCGTCGGCCAGGCCGAGGTGGAGGTCGCCTCGCTGGCCGACACCACGCTGGTGCTGCTCGCGCCCGGGATGGGCGACGCGATTCAGGCGGTCAAGGCCGGCATCCTGGAGATCGCCGACGTCTTCGTGGTCAACAAGGCGGACCGCCCGGGCGCCGACGCCACCTACCGCGACATCCAGGGCATGCTCGGCCTGGGCGAGCGCGTGCCCGGCGACTGGCGACCGCTGGTGGTGCGGGCGAGTGCCGTCAAGGGCGAGGGCATCGCCGACGTCGTGGCCGCGATCGACAAGCACCGCGCCTGGCTGGAAACGACCGGCGAGCTGCGCAAACGCCGAGAAAGGCGGGCCGCCGTCGAGGTCGAGGCGATCGCGCTCGGCACGCTGCGTGCGCGCCTGGGCAACCTGCGCGAGGGTACGGCGCTGAGCGAACTTGCCTTCCGCGTCGCGGCCGGCGAGATCGACCCGTACGCCGCCGCCGACGACCTCATCAAAGGTCTCTAACCGAACTCGGCCAGCGTCGACTGGATGAGCTGCTCGTCCCAGATCAACCGACCGGACGCCAGGTCCTCGATCAACGCCCGCAGCCAGGCCAGCTCGGCGCGCAGCATGGCCGCGCGGTACTCGTCCTCGATCAGGAACAGCCGCGGCAACCCGGGCGGCGCCTGGCCCTGCACCGCGGCCAGCTTCTCGTCCAGCGCGGTGACCCGCTGCTCGAGCAGCGTCCGGACCTCGCGCGGGTCGAGGACGGCCAGGAACGCGAGCGCCGCCGGGAACTCCGGGAACTCGCGGGCCGGCGCCGGCAGCATCGCGGTCAACCAGCGCCGCATCGTCGCGGCGCCCTCGTCGGTGATCTCGTAGACCGTCCGTTCCGGCCGTCCGGAATCCCGGGTGGTGCTGCCCGGCCGGGCCAGCCCGTCCCGGACCAGGCGTTCCAGTGCCTGATAGACGCTGTTGCGCTGGGCCACGTTGACCAACTGGTCCTGGCCGCGCTCCTTGATCATCTGCTGCATCCGGTACGGGTGCATCGGCGCTTCCAGCAACAGCGCGAGCAACACCATCGCCAGGGTGGATCGGCGTGGCTCGGCAGATGTCATGGACAACACGATAAGGGGTTGCCACTTCATAGTCATGAGATGCATAGTCAACTTATGACTAAGACTGCCATCGTCGCCGGCGGCGGAATCGCCGGCACCGTCGCCGCCATCGCGCTGCAGCGCGCCGGGTTCACGCCGCTGGTCCAGGAGGCCTACCGGAAGGACGCCGACGAGCGTGGCGCGTTCCTGACCGTCGCCGTCAACGGGCTGGCCGCGCTGCGGGCCCTCGACCTCGACCCGACCGAGCTGCTGGCGGCCGGTTACCCGACGCCCCGGCTGCGCCTGGCCAACGGCGCCGGCCGCACGCTGGCCGTCCTGCCGCTCGGCGGTCCGCAGCCGGACGGCACCACGACCACCACCATCCGCCGCGCCGACCTCTACGCCGCGCTGCGGTCCGCGGCGGTCCGGCGCGGGATCGCCATCTCGTACGAGAAGCGCCTGGCCGCTCTGGACGACCGGGCCGACGGCGTCACCGCGACGTTCACCGACGGCAGCCGGATCGACGGCGACGTGCTGATCGGTGCGGACGGGCTGAACTCCCGTACCCGTGTGCTGTTGAATCCGGGCGCGGCCGGGCCGCGCTATCTCGGCCTGCTCAACGCCGGCGGTTTCACCTCCGGCCCGGTCGATGCGGACCTGGGCAGTACGCCCGGCGTGGTGTCGATGGCGTTCGGCAAGCGGTCGTTCTTCGGCTGGTGCGTGGCGCCGGACGGCTCGGTGTGGTGGTTCGCCAATCCGCCCAGCAAGCTGCCGATCGAGCCGCGCGACTGGAGCGAGGCGACGTGGCGGGCGCACCTGCTGGACCTGTTCGCCGACGACGCGATCCCGGCGGCGGCGATCATCCGGGCCACCGGCGACGTGCTCGGCCCGTGGAACACCTACGACCTGCCCCGCGTGCCAAACTGGCGATCCGGCCGCACGGTGCTGGTCGGCGACGCCGCGCACGCCGCCTCGCCGTCGTCCGGCCAGGGTGCCTCGATGGCCATCGAGGACGCGGTCACGCTGGGCCGCTGCCTGGCCGGTCAGCCGGACGTGCCGGTGGCGCTGGCCGACTACGAGCGGTCGCGGCGCGCACGGGTGGAGAAGGTGGTCGCGTACGGCCGCCGGAACGGCAGTGCGAAGGCCGCCGGGCCGGTCGGCGCGGCACTGCGAGACGCGATCATGCCGTCGCTGATGCGGTTCTTCTATCGCAACGGCAACCCGCAGTCCTGGATCCTCGACTACCAGGTGCCCTGACCGTCTCTCCCCGCCGTCGACTCTGCGGCGCACGTCGTAAGGTCGAAAAGGGGGGCTCGGATCGCTCGGAGGAGCCGTCGCGATGGCTCGTGCTCGGGCCGGATATGACGGCCGAGGGCCACGACGGCGACGGTGGCCGCACCGGCCGTCTTCAAGGCGTACGACAGCGACTGGGCTCTGGCCCCGGTGGTCCAGGTGTCATCGAGTACCAGGGCGTGGATCGGTACGGTTCCACTCGGCATGTCAACGGCGAACCAGTCCGCATGAAATTGATGCTGACCGATCTCGTACCCGGCCTGTGCGATGGCGGTGATGGGCGGTAGCCCGAGCCGGTCACATCAGGATCAACGCGAGAAGGTTCCACCGAGCGGGGTACGAGGGCGGCGTCGCCTTGTAGGACCACAGGCTGTGGTGGTGCTGGTTTCGCTCGGCAGGCGGCCGAGGATCTCGTCCACGACATCGAGTAGCTGTCCGGTGCTGCTCACGACGTGCACGCCGGGCCGGTCGGCGAAGGCGCGCGCCCACTGGCGATCTTGAGTCCGCTGTCGCTTGCGTTGCGGCTGCCAACGACCGCTACCGCTCGCTGATCTGTCTCGAGTCGGCCGCGCGTGAACAGGATCGGCGGCATCTCTCGAATCGCGCGAAGCTGCGGTGGATAGTCCGGGCCGAAGAACGCGTGTACGCCGATGCCGTCGGCCCGCCACTCGGCGATCTCAGCCGCCGCGGACTCGATCAGCGACGCCACCGGGATCTGGGTCGGGTCGGGCAGTAGCGAGTCGGGCTGCTCGACGAGTTCGGTGAGCACGTTCACCGCGCTGCCGTTCTCCTGAACATCAAGCGCAATGTCCGACCAGGTCGCGGCGGCGACCCAACTGCATTCGTCGAACGTACGTACGAGCGGCGCCTGAGTCAACTCTGCGGCTACCTTAGCGATCGTTCAGTGGTTGGCTCTAGGATAGCGGTATGGACGCAGCCGACATCGCCGCCGGCCGGGAGCGCTGGCAGCAGCGCTACGACGCCGCCCGCAAACGGGACGCCGACTTCAGCACGCTCTCCGGGTCCGAGGTCGAGCCGGCCTACGGGCCGCGCGGCGACTACCCGGGTTTCGAGCGGATCGGCTGGCCGGGGGATTACCCGTACACCCGGGGGTTGTATCCGACCGGCTATCGCGGACGGACCTGGACCATCCGGCAGTTCGCCGGCTTCGGCAACGCCGAGCAGACCAACCAGCGCTACAAGATGATCCTGGCCGCCGGTGGTGGCGGGTTGAGCGTGGCGTTCGACATGCCGACGCTGATGGGCCGCGACTCGGACGACCCGCAGGCGCTCGGCGAGGTGGGACACTGCGGCGTGGCGATCGATTCGGCCGCCGACATGGACGTGCTGTTCGGCGGCATCGACCTGGCCGCCGTGACGACCAGCATGACCATCTCCGGGCCGGCCGTGCCGGTCTTCGTGATGTACCTGGTCGCGGCGGAGCGGCAGGGCGCCGACCTGAGCAAGCTGGACGGCACGCTGCAGACCGACATCTTCAAGGAGTACATCGCGCAGAAGGAGTGGCTGTTCGCGCCCGAGCCGCACCTGCGCCTGATCGGCGACCTGATGCAGTACTGCGCGCGGGAGATCCCGAAGTACAAGCCGCTGTCGGTGTCCGGCTACCACATCCGGGAGGCCGGCTCGACCGCCGCGCAGGAGTTGGCCTACACGCTTGCGGACGGTTTCGGGTACGTCGAACTCGGGCTCAGCCGGGGCCTGGACGTCAACCAGTTCGCCCCCGGGCTGAGCTTCTTCTTCGACGCGCACATCGACTTCTTCGAGGAGATCGCCAAGTTCCGCGCGGCCCGCCGGATCTGGGCCCGGCACCTGCGCGAGGAGTACGGCGCCACCAGCGAGAAGGCGCTCTGGCTCAAGTTCCACACGCAGACCGCCGGCGTCTCGCTGACCGCGCAGCAGCCGATCAACAACGTGGTGCGGACCGCGGTCGAGGCGCTCGCCGCGATCCTGGGCGGCACCAACTCACTGCACACCAACGCGCTCGACGAGACGCTCGCGCTGCCCACCGACGAGTCCGCCGAGATCGCCCTGCGCACCCAGCAGGTGTTGCTGGAGGAGACCGGTGTGACCAACGTCGCCGACCCGCTCGGCGGATCCTGGTACCTCGAGGAGCTCACCGACCGGATCGAGGCGGAGGCGGAGGAGATCTTCGCCCGGATCCGCGACCTGGGCCACGACGGCACGATGACCTCGGGCATCCTGCGCGGCATCGAGGACGGCTGGTTCACCGCACACATCGCCGAGGCGGCGTTCGTCTACCAGCAGGCCCTGGAGAAGGGCGACAAACGCATCGTCGGCGTCAACGCGCACACCGCCACGGTCGCCAAGGAACTGGAGATCCTCCGCGTCTCCCACGAGGTCGAGCTGGTGCAGCGGCGCGAGCTGAGCGCTCGCAAGACCAACCGCGACGGCGTACGGGTGAAAGAAGCGCTCGACCGGCTGGTCGCGGTGGCCCGTACCGACGAGAACATGATCCCGGCAATGCTCGAGGCGGCCCGAGCCGAGGCGACGCTGGGCGAGATCTGCGACGCGCTCCGCGGCGAGTGGGGCGTCTATCGCGAGCCGGCCCGCTTCTAGCCCGCCAGCAGCGTGGCGCGCAATTCGGAACCACGGCCGATCAAATCCGTAGACGGCCGATCACCGTCGGTGACGACACCGAAGGCATGCAGGTCACTCGCCCTCCACGCCCATCTGGGTGTGGCCCACATCCAGATGGGCGTGGAGTTCGGCAGCTCATATCTGAGTTTCACCCGACACGCCGGGTGCGTACTCGCCGCCAATCGCACGACAAGTCGCCGGTCGTACAGAATCACCCTCGCCAGCGTCGACCCGCCCAGATCTTGGCAACGTAGGGCGCGGAGCCGACCCCAACTCACCATCACTGCGGCGACACCTGTCGCCAGCAGCGACCGCTGGGCGACAAACGCCACTAAGCACGCAAATCGTCCGCGAGCTTGGCCCGCCTGCTGTGGGAGGGGATGCCGGGCGTGATATTTCGGACGTAAGGGTGGGCGGCCGAGGCGGTGTGGTGCCGAGCCGTACGCCGATGCTCTCCTGGAGGCCCGGTGAGGTCACTGGCGCACGGCCGAGCCGGCATCGTGTGCTTGGTCGATGTGGGTACGCGTTGCGAGCCCGCCGCAGGCGCCAATCACCGGACCGCCTGGGGCCGGGCGCCGGCAGGTCACCGGCGTGGCGTGGCTTGACGAGGTCCGGCTGTGACGTCCGATATGACCTGCCCGGCGACGACGCGATCCCGCTCGGCAGCGTGCGAGACTAGGTAACCATGAGCGACCCACGGACCACTCCGTCGATCTTCACCCGCGGCGCGGTCGACCTCAGTGCCCTGCGCGGCCCCGCCCCGTCCGAGGGCCAGCCGGCCACGCCGCCCGCCGCTGCGCCCGCAGCCCGCCCCGGAGGCCCGAACGGGGTCCCGCCGGCGCCCTCCGGCGGGCCCGAAACGATCATCGAGGTCACCGAGGCCAACTTCCAGGCCACCGTCCTCGAACGCTCGATGGCCACGCCGGTCATCCTCGACTTCTGGGCCGACTGGTGCGAGCCCTGCAAGCAGCTGTCGCCGATACTCGAGCGGCTGGCCGCCGAGGGTGGCGGCAGCTGGCTGCTCGGCAAGGTCGACGTCGACGCCAACCCGCGACTCGCCCAGGCGCTGCGCGTTCAGGGCATCCCGATGGTCGTCGCGGTGGTCGGCGGCCAACTCGTCGAGGGCTTCACCGGGGTGCTGCCCGAGGCCCAGGTCCGGCAGTACGTCGATGCGGTGCTCAAGGCCGGCGGCATCTCGGTCGAGCCGCCGGAGGACCCGCGGCTGGACGCCGCCGACGACGCGCTGATGACCGGTGACCTGGACGCGGCCGAGGCGGCGTACAAGAAGATTCTGGCCGAATCACCGACCGACATGGCGGCCGAGTCCGGCCTGGCCCAGGTCGATCTCTATCGCCGAGTCTCCGGCGTGGACGCCGCCACGGCCATGGCGAAGGCCGCCGCTTCCCCCGACGACCTGGACGCCCAGCGCCTCGCCGCCGACATCGAGGTCCTCAGCGGACAGGCCCCGGAGGCGTACGAGCGGCTGGTCTCGCTGGTCCGGCGCAGCAGCGGCGACGAGCGGGACACCGTACGCAAGCACCTGCTGTCGCTGTTCAGCGTGGCCGGGCCGGACGATCCGGCGGTCGCCACCGCTCGACGTGCGCTGGCCAGAGCACTCTTTTAGTTCGCCGCCCTCCTTTAGGATCGCTGGAACACCCAGACGGGGGGCCGCATGCGCCGCATCGCCATCCTGGACGCGCCGTCCAATCTCGGTCTGCGCCCGCCGACCGTCACGTCGGTGCCGGGATGCGCCAAGGCGCCCGGAGCCCTGCGCGATCACGGCCTGCTCACCCGGCTGCACGCCCGGGACGCGGGCTGCCTCACCCCGCCCCGGTACGACCCGGGCGACTGGCGCCCCGGCGACGGGGTGTGTCACGCCACCGAGATCGCGGCGTACTCGCGGAAGCTCGCGGACCGGATCGGCGCGATCATCGACGCCGGTGAGTTCCCGTTGGTGCTCGGCGGGGACTGCTCGATCGTGCTCGGGTCCGGCCTGGCCATGCACCGGCTGGGTGAGGCGGTGGGCGGCCGGATCGGGCTGGTCTTCGTGGACGGGCACTCCGACTTCCGGCACCCGGGCAACGCGTCGTACGTGGGCGCCGCCGCAGGCGAGGACCTGGCGCTGGTCACCGGCCGGGGACAGACCGACCTGGCGGCGATCGAGGGGCGCCGGCCGTACTTCCGCGACGTCGACGTGGTCGTGATGGGCATCCGGGCGCAGGACGAATACCGT
>Ga0307516_10007588_pt1 | contig 12432 bp, 11 predicted proteins | sample 19_EM_MG_FD_203310 | JGI IMG/M metagenome (GOLD analysis project Ga0307516, IMG submission 203310) | Populus trichocarpa ectomycorrhiza microbial communities from riparian zone in the Pacific Northwest, United States - 19_EM | ecosystem: Host-associated > Plants > Roots > Unclassified | place...
TAGCTGGTTCAATTCTTGCAGATTGTACTGCTAAATGTACGTACTAGCACCTCAAATCACAGTGACCTCCCAAATATTGCACAGACCTCTTTGTTTACAAATTTCAAGCATCCTAATTAATCTCCCAAGTGACATCTGGTGGCCATGTTGCGGCCCTGACAAGCAGCTGAGAAATTCTCCAACATTAGAGGGATTCAATGTTCTGTTCAATGTTTGGATACATTGATTCTGCATTGCAACGCTAATCACGGTCTGTTCTCCGGCAAGGGGGGGAAAAACAATGATCAGGGATAAGGCAGCGAATGTCTGGTGAAAACAAGGGTATTTTCATACTTTTCTCAGGTTCGTGTAGTCAGCAATGAACGAAACCAGGCAAATCCAACCAAGTAGAAAAACCTCATGAGTAACGAGAAAGTCGAGGAGACAGTATCTGGCACCCTCAGATGCATCATACCTTGCGATGAGCCAGAAACTAAGATGATTCTAGTGACGTCTAAATCATCAATCCCACGGTTAAAAGGACACCATAACCCAAGCCACTAGAATATCTGCTTACGCAGCAACCACACTGCAAAGCCACGACGAAGAACTACAAAGATACGGATATAACATGATATAAATATATTAATACTTAATTCTTCAAGGTCTTGGATTATGAACTTTTTTGTTCATATTTATTTTATTATATTGAAAAACTCGAAATAAATAAGACGATTATTATAAGAATTCTTAAATCATGTTTATCAAATTTTGTCCTATCTAGAGACCATTAATAATTGTGTGTGGATTAATTCACCAAAAACTTAAATGAAAAGTAACTTTATCTAGAGATGGAAAAGGAACTCAATTACCCTCAATGATAAAATTGAACGGAAACTATTTAGGTGGTGACCCAGTAATAAGAGTTTGGAACTAAAAGGTTTGCTCTCTTTGTGGTCTCAGGTTCGAGTCATGTGGTTGTTTATATGATGGCCACTGAAAATTTACATGGTCGTTAACTTCAAGACCCGTGGAATTAGTCGAGGTGCGCCAAGTTGGTCCGAACAACCAAATTAATCTAAAAAAAAAAAATTGAACGGCATATTTTGAATGTTGAAGTAAAAAAGTGAAAGGGAGGTAGTAAAACAATATACGACCTAACAGGAGAGGAGTCCAATCAAGTAGATCATGTGTCAAGAGATGAGTGGATAGAAGAACTTCAAGTGAAGAATGTATGCAGGGAACCAAATGTGTGAATGACACAAAGATCTGACTAGTTCGATTTCAACTGTCCAGTTCCGAAGAAACATCAAAACCCTTTAATTCTGTTAGCTTCCCAATACATACAAAAAAGAAAAAAAGACAAAAAACTCGTCCTGTTAAGGGCAGTTTTGGTATATAAATAAAACAAGAAGCTCACTTGTCTTTATATATCTACCAAATCCAAGACATGCACCTGTGAAAGATCACAGAGAGAGAGACAAGGGGGCAGATAGATATGGATCCGGAGGCTTTCACGGCGAGTTTGTTCAAATGGGATACGAGAGCAATGGTGCCACATCCTAACCGTCTGCTTGAAATGGTGCCCCCGCCTCAGCAGCCACCGGCTGCGGCGTTTGCTGTAAGGCCAAGGGAGCTATGTGGGCTAGAGGAGTTGTTTCAAGCTTATGGTATTAGGTACTACACGGCAGCAAAAATAGCTGAACTCGGGTTCACAGTGAACACCCTTTTGGACATGAAAGACGAGGAGCTTGATGAAATGATGAATAGTTTGTCTCAGATCTTTAGGTGGGATCTTCTTGTTGGTGAGAGGTATGGTATTAAAGCTGCTGTTAGAGCTGAAAGAAGAAGGCTTGATGAGGAGGATCCTAGGCGTAGGCAATTGCTCTCTGGTGATAATAATACAAATACTCTTGATGCTCTCTCCCAAGAAGGTTTGGTTAGCATTGATTCTACCTTTTAGTGTAATTAAGCTAAGCTCATACCATTACTAGCTATAGGAGTCCATGGCCAATTTGTTGTTGTTTTATAGAGTAAATTAATTCTATGTATACTTGGATAAGATAATTAGCTTATTATAAGTTGTTACTTGCCAGCTTATAATTTCCATATACAATAATCATTTTTATTCCCTTTTCTTTTTCTTATATATGGAATTTAGTTCAAGTATAAGTGCTTGTACACCAATGTATGTTTACTCTAGTCATATCAATTCTACTTTGCAGGGTTGGTTTCTTGCTAATTAATCACCATGCTCAATATTAGAGTAGTAATTCTCTTAACTAAGTCAAGGTTAGCTAGCTTTTGGTTTCTTGTTAATTGCCATACATACTTAGCTTAAATTAGTTCTCAAGGTAATAGTTAGCTTAATAGCTTTGAGCTCATGCTGGTTTCTAGAAAATAAATGAACAAAATCTGATTGTTTCGAAAAATTAAATAACATGAACTTATTAAACTTATTTTCCTTTCCTTAATTTTTTATTTTTGCTTGTTTCTTGGGTGGTTGTGTGTTCAGGTTTCTCTGAGGAGCCAGTACAGCAAGACAAGGAGGCAGCAGGGAGCGGTGGAAGAGGGACATGGGAGGCAGTGGCAGCGGGGGAGAGGAAGAAACAGTCAGGGCGGAAGAAAGGCCAAAGAAAGGTGGTGGACCTTGATGGAGATGATGAACATGGTGGTGCTATCTGTGAGAGACAGCGGGAGCACCCATTCATTGTAACAGAGCCTGGTGAAGTGGCACGTGGCAAAAAGAACGGTCTTGATTACCTCTTCCATTTATATGAACAGTGTCGTGATTTCTTGATCCAAGTCCAAAGCATTGCGAAGGAGAGGGGAGAAAAATGCCCCACTAAGGTACGAAGAGTCAGCTTCGCGAGGGATTGATTTTTATTTAGAAATATATTAAAATAATATTTTTTATATTTTAAAATTTATTTTTAATATTAATATATTAAAATAATATAAAAATACTGAAAAATAAATTTTTAAAAAATAAATTTTTTTCAAAAATATTTACAAAACAAACTGTGTCTAAAGAACACATTTAGACCGTTAATTTCTGCAAGTCTCAACATTTCAATGGTTCTTGTCTTGGACCCACATAGACCAGCCATTGTATTCTGGACTGGACTGGAGTTATGCCCCCACCTGAATTTGCCTTTCACAGCTGTCCCGATAAAAACGTGACAACTCATGTACTGGTTTCTGGTCCCTGTCATTTTAGACCTGCTATTTGCAGTGGGATACTTATTGGTTACTCTTACTAGTCGATCATCGTTATTTGAATATTTCAAATATTCTGATTTTGGAAGTTTGTACGATGTCGTGTCACGTGGATCTTGTGAAACCTGGTTGATGTCAACTATTGTCGAACTGGACCAAAATCCATTACATTCTGAGTTTCTCTAGTGTTTTCCTGCCATGGAACCTGAAAGCCCATGTTGATGGTTAGGACTTAGAATTTGATTAGCCCTAAATGGAACAGTGAGTAATTATGCTAAGAAAAATGGTTTTTCTGTTTTTGTTTTGTGTTTGGTTATAGGTGACAAATCAGGTGTTTAGGTATGCCAAGAAGGCAGGAGCAAGCTACATCAACAAGCCCAAAATGAGACACTACGTGCATTGCTATGCTTTACATTGCCTCGATGAGGACGCATCTAACGCACTTAGGAGAGCGTTCAAGGAGAGAGGAGAGAATGTTGGGGCATGGAGACAGGCTTGTTACAAGCCCCTTGTAGCCATCGCATCACGCCAAGGCTGGGACATAGATTCCATTTTCAATGCTCATCCTCGGCTTGCCATTTGGTATGTGCCGACCAAGCTCCGTCAACTTTGTTATGCAGAGCGCAATAGTGCCACTTCTTCAAGCTCTGTCTCTGGTACTGGAGGTCACCTGCCGTTTTGAGTTCTTAATTATGCCAAGATAAATACTCCTATCTCTATAAAATTGTCAAAATGTATGTTGTAGCGAGGTCAGGACAAAGTATTGGTTGATGGAGGATGGTTCATTAAATTTCACATCCTTGACTATTTATATATCATGATATGCTTAAAGGCTCTAATCATTGTTTACGTCGATGGAACTATTATATTTCTAATTTAGTTTTCAGGGAAGTCTAGGCTGCTGCTGCCTACAGTGTCCATAAATTTGAGCGAAATGGCCAAAAGGGGCCACTTGGGACCCACTAAATTAATTTGGTGGTGCAGTCCCCCTTACAATACTACTGCATGTAATACTTGTCCAAAATTTGAGTACAGTTCATAGGCTGTTACTTTAAACAGACAAACACATGATGACAAGATAAAAGGCATGGATAATTCTTGTCTTCTTGAGGTGCCAACATGCAAAATGCCATGTCAGGTTGTTGATTTGATTTCTAATTGTTAACCATTACTGTTTTTTTTGCCATAACCATGCAATGGTGCTAAAGTTAGATGCCATAAAAGATGTATCATGGCAGCCTGCAACGCAAAATAAAAACGGGGAAACAATGGAAAGTTGCCAGAAATTTCAATTACTAAAAAAACACAAGGATGCATGCTTAACAAATGGCTTCTCCTTTGTAACTAAAAAAACAGACAAATAAATGGATGAACAAAAAGGGCAATGGCTAAAAAAAACATCTGGGATCCGGTGGAATAATATTGGAAATTGAGCGTGACAGCATTCCTATGGTGCTTAAACCAGAGCTTAACCTTTGAAATTCATTCTTCTTTTGAAGCTTGATAATCTGCAGGCAGAGAAACTGTAGTACACATATAGCATATTGGCCATCAGTGACCTCTTTTACTGCACTTGATGCTTCCTCCACATCAACATGGATCTGAACTTTGGTGTCCTCTCGGATGGTAACAGATGAAGTTGAATCCACTGTTCTGGCATTTCGTTTTCCTATTGATGTACCTGCTAGGAAACTTGACACGTGAGCATAACTTTCTTCTGGACTAACCTCGAATCCATAGCAGGATTTCTCCGCACCACAGCACTGGTTCTATAGTAATTCATAAGATATCAAAATACAAGAGCAGCCAAATGTGCATTAATTCACCTCCCAAAGATTATATCACCACGTATTCTGATTGACACTACATTTTATAGGTGGCCACGATTGGAGGGAAACGGAAAACATTCAACTGCTCATTGCCTGACTTACTAGGCCTAGGGTAGAAAGAATGCTCATAAAGACAGTAAATGATCCGCCCAATACCAAAAGATGGTTCCAGCACTGCATTTGGCATTTGTTTAAGTCGAACAAAAGAGTTGCTTATAGCCGTAGAAGAGGCTTGCTTATGTGGTTATGGGCTCTTTTGTCCGTTATCTTAGTGTCGTAAACTGTATGACAATAGTGTAGAGCTGAGCTTCTTAACTTTTTTTTGTTACAATGTTATTCTTAATAGTATGAAACTATTAAACCTCAATATTCATATAGAGTGTGCACGATTATTTTACTGGTGAAATTTGCTAATGTTATCCAGTCCTGAACATTCTATAATTATAATCCGGAGAATTAATTGCAAGTTTGTAAGTAGAGTATCTATGGTGGTGTTGCATGACAAACTTGAGAGTTTGGCATTTCTGTTAAGTTGTTCACTATATGTTGCTGGCTGCTGCATCACATGGATGGGACTGTGATAACAGATTCTATAATTGTATTCAATTAATACTATGGTATTTTGTGATAAAAAAATGTTCAGGAGAAGAATTCTGCAACTCCCTTTTTTGATTATATATTTCTCATTCCATATTCTGGTTTTTTAACAGCCTCGTGTGCAATATTCTTGTTCCTTACGTTTAGTAACTACAACAATCTTCTTCCTAAAGTCTAGGAAGTAAGGACTCTATCTTTTAACTCCTATCTCACTAACAATATACAATCCCACAATTATAGGCCTCTGATTCTCACAGCATATCTGGTATTAATCATGATGATATATAACATTCCCCTTCAAGTTGATGACAAACACCATTCATGCCCATCTTGTTGAGACATTGGTTGAATGCTTGACTTGAACGGTTGAACCTGTCTGTGAGTATATCGGCTAGCTAGTCTTATATAATCGTACGTCAGAAATCTCAGTAATCTCTGCTTTTAGTTTTTCCTTGATAAAGTGTCGGTTGATTTCAACATGTTTCGTTCGATCATGTTGTACTAGATTATAAGTTATATCATATACTATCTTGTTATCATAATATAACTTCATTTATGGGACTTGTTATCATAATATAACTTCATATATGGGATGTATCTTCGCAATTTGTAGTTCATGTATAGTTTTAAGGAGGAGAGTTTAAGGACAAATGTTTTAAGATTAACACATTTTTTTGGCTTGCCTTATAAGTGATGGTTGCATGGCTATTTATAGCCTTCATAACTAACCTAAATGAAACAATCTAGATAAACCTTCCAACGGTAGAACTTGCTGGAAATTTAGCCAATACATTAGAAAATCCTAGAGTTCTTTGAATTATGAACAAACATTCTTTTTTTCCTAAAACATCTATAATGTTTGTTTTATTTCTCCAAACTTAGCTTAACACTAATTTATAGTTTATATATAGTATTTTCTAGAATTGGTCTCTAATCTTCTTTAAGTGCATTAATAATTTAACACTCCTCTTTAATACACTTAACTGATACTCCAAGTTGATCTTGTAGTGCCTTGAACTTGACTCGTGGAAGCGTTTTTATAAGATATCTGCTAATTGTTCTTTAACCTTACAATATTCGAACTCGATTTCTTTATTGCTAACTACTTGTAGAAAGTGATATTTGATTGATATGTACTTATTCCCACTATGAAATACAAGATTTTCATCATAGAAATCATTGACTTATTATCACATAATATCATTATAGATCCTTGTTGGCTCTCTTCCATATCTTATAATATTCTTCTAATCCATATAGCTTAACTTGTTACTCCTGCAATTACCAAGTACTCTGTTTCAACTAATAATTGTGCTACAAACTCTTGCCTTTTAGATGCCCAAGAGAATATCTGAGAATCAAGTGAAAATATATAGCCTAAAATGCTTCTCATATCATCAATCGATTTAGCTCAATCACTGTCTGTGTATCCAAGTATTCTTGTTTTTGTATTTGGTTTATACCATATGTCATACTTCTTTGTTTTTTGTAATTATCTAAGTATTTTTTTTAGCAACTCCAAAGTGGATTTGACTTGGACTTTGCATGAGCCTTGATAGTAGACTTGTTGCGTGCATTATATCTAGTCTTGTTGTTGTTAAATATAATAAGCTACCAATTAAACTTTTGAATGTTGATGCATCTGTTTTTTTTTTATCTAACTTCCTTTTGTAATTTCTTATTAGTCACGAGTAGAGTAACAACTGATTTGCATCATGTCATCTTGAATTTTTTTTAGGAAGTTCTCAATACATTTTTTTAGATAAATATTCCTTTATTTTTTTGACTGATTTATATCCTAAAGAAATAATGCATCAAACCCATATCTGTCATTTTAAAAGTCTTCATAATATATTCTTTGAACTCTTGAATCATTTATTTGTTGTTTCCCATATAGATAAGATCATCAACATACAAAGAGACAATGGGGGTGTCAGAGTTACCTTGAGTCTTGATGTAGAGTGTTGACCCACTCTTACTCCTTTTGAATCCTTATTTACTGAAGTAGTTGTCAATTCTGTTATACCAGGCCTTGGTGCTTGCTTGAGCCCATACAATGTTTTTTTCAATTTTAATACTTTATCTTTATTACTTTTTACTACAAAGTTGAGTACTTGCTCCACATAGATTTCTTCTTCTAAAACTCCATTCAAGAAAGCGAACTTCACATCAAGTTGATAAATTCTCCATCTATTTTGAGCAGCTAAAGCAATTAATACTCGAATAGTGTCTAGCCGAGCAACTATAGCAAATGTTTCATTATAATCGATCCTAGGTAGTTAAGAGTAACCTTTTGTTAAAACCTTGCTTTATGCTTTTGTATTGAGCCATCAAAGTTGAGCTTTGTTTTATAGATCCACTTAACTCTAATGACCTCTTTATTTTTTGGTTGATCCACTAGTTCTCATGTTTTATTTTTCTCAATCATTTTAATTTTTCTTTTATTTTCATCACCCAAACTTCTTCTTTAGATGCAGTTTCATAGCTTTCAAGCTCCACAACTATGATGTTGTAACTTTTATAAATGTCAATTAGTGATCTCATTTTATTAACTGATGAATTGGAAGAAATTTTTACTTGCCCTGTAGTTGATGGTGATCTAGGTGAACTAGGAGGGGTTGATGGTTAGCTTATTGATGAAGAGAATCTTAGTAGTGATGATGGATTTCTAATTCCTTTAACATCTCCTCCATCAGCTTGAGTTTGGTAAAAACTGATCATTCTCTTTTCAACCTTTTCTTTATGCTAATTTTGCTTAGCATTCTTATCAAACTTGATACCTCAACTGATAATTAGCTTCTTAGTTTGCAGATTGTATACTCAATAGCTTTTTGATGTTGAACTATAGCCAAGAAATATTCATCGCTTAGTCTTGTCATCCAACTTACTCCTTTTTGCATATGGAATATGAGTGTAACTTATATTACCATAGAGATGTTTTTCTTAAGGCTTTCTTCTTGAGCATGCTTCAACTAGTGTTAATTTTATCTACCGTTACTTTTATTGGATATCTATTTAGTATATATACAATAGTGGATATTGACTCTGTCTAAAATTTATTAAGAAGACCTTTCTCCTTCAACAATAATCTTGCCATCTTTATTACAGTTATATTCTTTCTTTTTAATACTCCATTTTGTTCGGGTGCATATCTGATGGTAAGTTATCGTTCAACGTCTTTTTCTTTATAGAATTTTGCAAACTCTTTGAGTTGTATTTCATACCTTTATCACCCCCTGACACCTTGATATATCGGCCACTTTTTTTTAGTATTTTTTTGGACTTTTTTAATATGTGGAAAACTTTATGTAAAAAAAAATTGTTGGAGGAGAGTGAATATTCTCTTGCAAAACCTGCAAGAAAAGCATTATGATACTTAAGTCAATATAGTATTTGTACAGGTGACGAGGAGAGTGAGTATTCTCTAAACTTAAATGTTCATTGTTTATACTCCTACATATATGTTTATATAAACTTGTTTAAGATAAATATTTTAAAAGATATTTAAGTTTCTTAATTATAAGATATTTAATATAAGTTTTTTATAAATATCTAGGATATTTATAAAAAAACAATTATAAAGGTGTATATTGTATAAAATACTATGTAGGCCTAATTATAATCAACCCAAAAATTAATATTACTATGTAGTTTTTTAATGTATTATAAGAAAAAATTGATAATATCTCGCTTTTCCATCCCTCCAAAGTTCCCAGGCCTGGAGGAAAACCAAGCAAAAGATGACAAGCTATTATGGGAGATACTGAAGAAGAAAAGAAAATATTGAGTACAAGAGAGCCCGTGGGACCCGAAGAGCCTTTGTATTTTGGTTCCACTAGGGAGTACTAGAAGTCCAAAGGGGTGAGCCCACTGTTCAATAACAGGCCAAGTAGAAGGAGCCGCATAACGAGGCTGGGTCCACAAAGTCCATTCTTGAATGCTCTGATACCTTTGGGCTCATCGCCTTCAGCGGTAAATAACCAGAGACTTCATCGATGCACGTTTCTCATTGAATACTTGCTTAAAGTTGAAGGATTTGGTAGCTTTCATTGTCGATGGGTGGGATTTGTTACCTTTTCAGTTAGTATGCAGGCCTTGTTAACCTTTTAACGGGCTAGCATTACGATGCCATTTCTCTATTTGCACGCTATGAATTATTAAATAGCACAAAAATCCCTTAGTACTCCAGGAGTTCTGTACAGGAAAACAGTTTTGCTTCATTAAAATTTCTTCAATTAGTTACAAGTCAGGCTCTTTGCATCATATTTGCAGAACGAGTGCACTCTATGGTGATACTCACAGCCATTGGAACATGGTGTGAAAAACTGAAAGGAACTGAAGTATGATTCAGTTTTCCCTTTTATTATTAGTGTTTCTACTCATTCATAGATCTGCATGTTGTCCGAGAGCCTATCTTTTATGTTTTAAGCTTTTGATGGCTAGTCTTTCATACAAATAACAGTCATTAACGTTAGAAAGGCGCGTCGTACAATTGGAGAACCAAGCCTCAAGAACAATGTTGTAAGGCGATCCTCTTCTAATAGTGTAGATCCCTCACTTGAATGCTCAAGATATTCAGTTGCTACAATTCCGAATACATCACCCATCCATTTCCTCCATGAACTCTGCAACTAACTCAAACATTGATATCTCTTGATGAATTTTAAATAAAACGGCGTTTACAATGTCAGTAGAGGAGGGAACTAGCTCCCTCCTTCAGTCTCCAACCCCTTCTGAGTTTATATTGATACATTCAATCTTGAACTCGATTTCGAGGTCAACTGTTTATTACTCTGATTGCTTTATCTTCGTAATACTGAAAAATTGACTTTTGATATTGTTTTAGTAAAGTAAGAGCTGCTTTCGTTTATATGTCAATGAAGGAGATAATAGTGGGAGATAAAAGGGGGGAATAAAGGGCTGGAATATATATTGACCCAAACGGAATAATATAGCATGTGATCAGAAGGAATGCTAATCTCTTGGGAATCCAATCCTTGGATGTTGAGGGATTGTCTCCAACTTGGTGCTCGTCAAGAGAGACATTGATTCTCCAAGGAGTAAATGCAAGACAAGAAATCTATACCTTTTTGTTTGGATTAGCCTATTTTCTCCAAAACTAGGTGCCTGAATAGGTTTCTGCAGATTGTGCCGCGTCAGAATATAGGTTACAACTTGAGCCCTACAAGTAAAGATTACCAACCAAACAGTACAATGATCTTCACCTCTCTTTGATCTCCCAACTGCAAGTCTCGCAAATCCAAGAAGCAATGCTGAAAGAATATGCAAGCTAGAAAACCATGGGGAAAGGTTAGAACTTATAAGAAATTTCAAGGAACAACAGGACTAAATAACCTAGGGCCAACCAAAGCTTCATTTGACTCATTGTAAATATTAGATAAAAGAAACAAAATAGTCTCGAAAAAGGGTTTCAGTCTCTTCCCCTCATTTTTTGACTGCTTCATTCTCAGTCCATTATCATAATGCCAATGTTAAATAACTTTCTTCGCATTCTCCTGATCCATATGGATACTTTAGATCCTAACTTTAATTTCATATATATTGAATTCCATAATCAGCACCTATATGATTATCATGGAAAATCAAACAATATTTTACTATACTTTGAGAAAGTTTGATAGACTAAATATTCTACACAAGATATGATTTTAAAAGAAATTTTAATTTAGTCCTCTGCTTGATGATACAAATAGTAGCTCTGAGTTCCAAAATGTATGTGGTTTGATTATGCTTACTTTAACCAAGCAAATGCATAACCTTGTACTGCAGGACCTAGCTAGATGATGTTGCTGTAGAAGAATTTGCAGACGTCTCTGGATCTGCAAGCTAATCATATCAGACCGTTAAAGGCTGGACGGAATTTGGAAGGACAGTTGCAAGAATAGAATGGTAGAGTTGTTGTTTACTGACAGCTTAATTACATTCTTTATGTTTCTGCCCAAGTCTCTGCAAATATGACATTAATTTAAAAGGTTGTACTATGTGGTTTGGCAACTTCTGGACAGGTTCATCTGGACAATTGGAGAGATCAGATGCTTGTGCTAGTCAATTTAAAACCAAAATGGATGTCCTTAATGTTCTCCAAATCGCGATATTGCGTGCATGGCTAGCTAGTTTCTTTGATTTATTCTTTCAGCTATGGATTCCAAGTCTAGAATGTATAGGTTTGTAGTGGCCTCTTGTTGTTCCCAGATTTCACGAGACATGTTTTAATTTCCATTAATAAATGGTTTTATTATCCATCAAGGTTGAATTCCTATTAACCATTCTCTTGAATTTTGAAGTAGAGAATGAGTCAATTGAATATCTATCTATATTATTCTCCAAAAGTTGGCAACTATAATGTTTTTGCCAGTGGTTTTACAGAAAACCAACAGTACTAGAAAATATCTGAGTGGAAATTGAACAGCAAGGTGCAGATCTGATATGGTTTCTCTATCACCTTTACAGGTATTAATTAATATTTGGTTATCTGCACATGAGATAATGTAACAAGATAAAGAAAATGCTGCTGTTGGGTGGAGGATTCCACCAGAATTCAACGCCAAGTGGGCAATTAACCAATCTATATAAACCCCATGAAGGCCTATATTATTGTATAGCCACAGAGGATTTCATGTACATCTCTACAATGGTTGGAGAAGCTCCCAACTCCCTCAAAGGTTTCCAGCATCACATAATTGCTTCAAGTAATGGGAATGTTGGAAACCTTTTGTGGGGGTTTGAGAGCTTACTCCCCATGACTCAATGGGTTACTAGATTCAGTAAAAATATATATATATATATA
>Ga0307516_10007589_pt1 | contig 12431 bp, 19 predicted proteins | sample 19_EM_MG_FD_203310 | JGI IMG/M metagenome (GOLD analysis project Ga0307516, IMG submission 203310) | Populus trichocarpa ectomycorrhiza microbial communities from riparian zone in the Pacific Northwest, United States - 19_EM | ecosystem: Host-associated > Plants > Roots > Unclassified | place...
GGGTGGCATACAGAGGTTTTATACATGCTGGCTTAGATATACGAGATACACTTCTCTGCCCCGCTTCCGGTTCTGCGGGGTGGGGTGGCACAAAACTCCGGCTATATCTTGCGTCTCTCCTCTCCCTTCTTTTTCCCTTCTTCCTTTCCTTCGCTCTCCCTCTCTCTCCCCTTACTCTTGCTCAATATGCACCTGCGAGATACCTTTCTGGATCGACTTCGTGCGCCGCTTTTGCGACTGCCAGAGTTGGCGAAGAGCTTTGAAAACACCTTCAATTACATCGCGGCACATTCGAGCACACAATTCCTCCCTACGCCTATAATCTCGTTGCCGAACGGGTCAGAGACGGGAACTTTTGTTGTTCTTGATCTGGGTGGATCGAATCTTCGTGTTGCTGTCGTTGAGCTGCTCGGCAGATCTGCATGCGATGAGAGTAGAAGAGAGGATGAAATATTAAGAATCACCCAGCAGGGAAATTGGCCGATCCCAGTGCCACTGAAGAGTGGAACAGCCGAAGTACTGTTTACTTGGATCGCACAGAGGACAGCGGGCATTGTGGAGGCGTACGTAGGGACGCTGGCAGAGAAGGTAAGAGGGGGAGTAATGGCAGAGGGGGTTCCGGTCGGCATTGCATTTTCCTTTCCTATGGAGTAGGTCATGCTTGGGTGTTCCCAGCCGATCCGGAGCTGACGATAAAGCAGGCAGGTATCGCACACATCCGCCGTGATAATGCCCATGGGAAAAGGCTTCACCTTCGAAATAACCAACAATTTGTCTGCACTCCTATCAAACGCCTATACCTCTCTCCCCAATGCCGACACCCTCGCACCCCTGCGTATAACCGCAATAACCAATGACTCGGTTGCCACTCTTCTCTCCACCGCGTACTTGCACCCATCCCACACCGGCACCCGCGCCGCAGCCGGAATAATCGCGGGCACAGGCACCAACGCAACCTGTCTCTGCCCCGTCTCGAAGCTTGCCGTCGGTAAGCGGCGCAAAGATGCAGAGGGTATCTTGATTAACACGGAGTGGAGCATCAACGGCACCCTCCCAGCGCTGGCGCCGATACGGACGGCTTGGGACGAGACCGTGACCGCACGCAGCGAGAAGCCGGGGTTTCAGCCATTCGAAGAGATGGTGGGAGGGAGGTATCTAGGTGAGATTACGAGACTGGCGGCGGTGGAGCTGTTTTTGGACTGGAACGTGGAGATTCCCCAGATGATGAAGACTCCATATGCAGTTGGCACGAAGCTATGTTCGGAGATCGAAGGCGCAACATCCGTTGAAGAGGCAAGGGAGCTGTTGGGGACGTACTTCGGTGAGCAGGAGTTTTGGAATTCAGATCGGTCCCGAGAATTCCGTGAGATTGCAGGTGCGGTTTCGGACCGTGCTGCGGCGCTAGTTGCGGCTGCCACCATCGGTGTCCTTGGCCTCAACGATGAGCTGAGCTTTGGGAAAGGGAAGCTTGTGGTCGGATTCACGGGGACAGTGCTGGAACGGTACTTTAGGTTCAGGGAGAGGTGCCAACAGTTTCTGGATGAACTGGCAGGGGAGGGGAAAGTGCAACTCGTTGAGGCAAAAGATGGGGGAATAATCGGGGCGGCTGTATTGGCGGCAATGTTGATGGCAGGGACGACGTAAAATAAACATGTATTATGCCTTGTTCTTCTCATGAGCTACCACACAAAACTGAGATACGTCGGTTGGGGAAATACAGTGAGCGTTCGGCTTGACTGCCAGTTCGAGAAAGGAGAGAAAAAGACTGAACCACATGATATTTTCGTCTGTTCTTTCCCCCTTCACTGCCGCTATGCATGTGTTTCGTCTGTGCTCGTTCCTCCTAAACTGTTTTCGCTAGGCTGCCACCTAGTAGTTGTGGATTGTGGCGTCAAGATCTGGCGCTGGAACCGATGGTTGGAGAACTCGATGGTTAGGGAACTGGCGGAGGAGAAGGACATGGTGTTTATTACATATCAAACCTCATACGCGTTAACAGTAAAAGAAAGCAGGTATCTATATACACCCTCTAACGATGGTCGGGATTGTGCTAGCCCTTGAGGAACTGAGCGGTTTCCAGGTGGAGAAACGGCGAGACGGCTGAGAAGCTGCAGCAAGCACGAAGGGGAACGCCGAAGCAGCCCTCCCCGCTCTTTCCGCCGAAGGAACTGAACCGGGAAACGGCGGTTCCCCGTAGGAGGAAAGTGGTGAGACTGCTGAGGAACTGGAGGGGGTATGAAGGCAGACTTCTCCGCACTCTCCCCTCCGAACGCAGCAGCGAGGTCAACGAAGACCGCGGCAAAGACCGCGGCCACCTGCGTTTGTGCTGCTGCACCATGTGCGTGCGCAGTTCGTCAACGGGCTTGTCGAGAAGTCACCTCCTTTGGAGAGTGCTCTTCCTTCATGGAGTCAGCCGAGAAAACAGGGCAAGAGAGTTTTGATTCTTTCTAGCTTCACCAAGACGCTCGACGCCTCAGCAAGGCCAGGTTTTCTTCCCCTATTCTATGAATGAGCTTATCGTGGGGAGGGGGATTATCTTAGACGATGCCAACATGATCGTGCATAACGGAGAGATCAGCAATGATCTCTGGTTCCGCTTTGGGAGGAAAATAGTAGCAGCACTAGAAACATGTGAGCTTCGAAATAGTACCCTCAGTTCGGGGTCATTGGCAACATTCGCGCGCTTGACCCCATCGTTGGAAAGGATCTTCTCCTTCGATCCGGAGAAGTCGCCCTCGGGAGGGCCATTTCCATCCTGGTGAGTAGCCGGTTGTACCGAAATCGCTGCATTGGCGTCAAAGGCAAGAACATGATCACCTCGGTCTTGATACGGGATCCAAGGATTACTCCCGTGCGCTGTTTCCTGCGACGAAGCAGGATCAGTTCAACGAGCCTCCGAGTGTTGCCCATGATCTGGAGTCGTCCTTGCCGAAGTCAAGCCAAACGCATCACTGAAGAGCTTCATCGTCTGCCCAGTAAAGACATCCGGATACAGCCAGTAGAGCAGCTCGGAGCTCCGTAAGGTTGCCTTGAGGAGGGGCTCCGGTCAAGATCAAGCAACATTTGTCCTGTCTTCCTGATCTTGTTTCCCTTTATCCAGAGCGACAGAGCACCAGACGGAAGCGGACCTTCTCGCGCCCAAAGACCTTGCAGCTCGGTTAACCACACCCTTCGGCTCTGGAATCCTCTGCACCAAACAACTCACCAGTTCTTGACCGTGCAAATTCTGTCAGCGTTTCTGCGACTTGCGCGGGGATGTTGAAGCTGTGTTGTGCCTGTCCCCGGACTTGGCTTCATGTTCCACCTTCTCCTTCAGTCCGGAGAAGACTCCTTTGAGAGGGCCTTCGCCCGGCAAGTCGTCGGTCAAGCTCAGCAGAGCTTGACCCTCGTAGCGCACCGTCTTGGTGACGTCACTCGACTGCCTCCCATCCTTGTGGAGGGCGGAGTGGGCCTTCTCTGCTCCAGACTCCGTGGAAGTGCTACCATGAATCCTGAAGTCGGCAGTAGACTATCTGTTTTCGGTCCCATTATCTGATCCAGGATCTCTAGCCGCACTAAGCCCGACATAGACGAAAACAGCCCAGGCGACGCCACATCTCCTTGTGGCGACCCATCGAATTCTTCTACATACCTTCATTCACCAACACTTACTCAAGCCGAAGTTCTGTGCTTATTCGACTGTTGCTGGAGGAGCGGGAAACCTTCGACGCGGGCCTACTACAGGAAGAGGAGGCCGAGGCCAAGCGGAGGTGGAGTGCCCCCAACCTAAGCTCTCCACGTTTACGGATGGACCACGGCTGCTCTACAGTGGAGCTATCGGATACTCGGTCGTTTGGCAGAACGGTCAGCGCTGGTTGGGTCTCGAAACCCACATGGGCTACAACCAGGAAGCTTACGACACAGAGTGTGCCGCCCTCGCTAGGGCGCTAGAAACCGCGGCAAGGCGACAGACGACTCCGGAGAGGTCAAAATCTTCACGAGTGCCCAGGCCGCTATCAAGCGCATGGCCTTGGAGGAACCTGGCCCCGGCCAGATGTATGCAATGCAGGCCAGAAGGCACATCGCGACATTTCGGAGAGCCAGTTTGGACATCACCACCGAGATCCGATGGTGCCTAGCTCACAAAAGCGTCTTGGGGAACGAGAATGCCGACGAATGGGCTAAGCTCGCGGCGGAGGAGCCTGACGCTCGCGGGGTGGAATGAATGCGGTCCTCGGATTGGCACAGCGCACGGCCAATGCCCCTGCCCGGGTCTCTTGCAAACCTCAAGCGGGAGATTTCGAAGAAGAAGTGTGTCTAAGCCAAGCGCTGGCCTGCGGGCTGGGCGACCTACGGGAAGTACAAGCTGCCGACCAAGCAGCGGCCGGACGAGACGGTGGACGGGCAACCAGCCCACCGCCGAGTGCTGGCGGTGCCCATACAGGACACAGACGCGGAAGCACGTACTCAGGGGCTGTCTCTGCTGGACGACCAAGAAGAAAAACCTGTGAGGTTTGGAAGGAAAATAGGAGGGGGAAGGACCAGTTCAGAGATCTGGGACTTCGCCGACGCGAGGCGCAGCCAGGCAGTACTGGACTTCCTCTCCACAGATGTGGGGAGGCAGATCCCAGCCATAGCTGAGGACGTGCAGTGAGGCGCCGGGATGGGAACTCCGGGAGCGGAGTGAAAGAATGAGACGCGGAGGCAAGAGGCCGACGAGGAGCCCCCCCCCCCCGCGCCCTCCTTCATGACCTCTGCGGGAGAGGAGTAGGCGGTTTTCTTTTGTCTTTCCTTTGTATTTTCCTTGGCGCCTTTTAACTTTCTTGGGACAGGCCTGGGCGGAGGGCAAACGGGAGCTTGCAACGAGCCGCCTGGGAACTGGACAGTGTGTATCGCCATGATCTAGGCATACGGATCGCACGCGATTAATGACTAAACAAAAAAAGGCTCATTGAAACCAGGGAAATGGACCGTGTACGGTACATAGAGCGTCGAAAATACATTGGATAAAAGTAAACGCCTGTTCGTTCATAGCTATCGGTCGGTATCACGACGTATCAGGTACAACCGGTCCCTCTGACCTGAGGCTAAACTCAAAGCAATTCCAAAGCTTATACATAGGTCTGGATAGTGTCCCAATAGGCAGGCCGTGCTGTGCCGTCAATCGTCGTATATAATGACTGCTCGCTCGTGTATTCGATCACTCAGTGTTGGCTGTTGCAGCTTGGTAGCTTGCAACCCACGACTCCAGTGATTGCAGACAATCGGCTTGGAAACCGGGTTTTGATCTGTGTCCAAATATTCCGGGAGCTTTCTGGCGACCAAGGGGCGTATGGAGTTCTCTGTAGCTGGAGGGGAAGGGGTTTGTCTGTGGCGAGGGAGGTTATTATTCGTGAGAATCTTGAGGTAGCAGTCAGTGATCGTTCGGTTCCTCCTGCTCGTCCTTGGGCGTCCGCACTGTGTGCACTCTGTAACTTTACTTTTATCAGTCCGGATTCGGTCGTATTCGGCCTGGCCGAGAGGTTCCGTAGGGCAATCGGAGAAGCTGCTCCTGTCACTACTCCATTCCAATTGTGGCCCCGCCTCCTGCTCCCCAGATGGGTCGTCCGCCTCCTCCGCTCCTCACCTTCCTCGTCGAACCCGGTCCTTTCCTCATCCGTGCATCGCGGGGATCCGGCACTTTTCTTCAAGCAACGACGCGGATAGAGAGAGTGTCCAGACTCCAGCCGGGGGTATTTACCATTCGCCGCATCTATTTGTCACAACCAATCATGTTCCGCGCATAATTGTGCATGTATGCATGTACTCTAGATAGTTACCCGCAGATACTTATGGCCTCTGGATCCGGATCCGGGACTGCGATCCGGGAGCGTCGAAACACGAAGCGAGGCGGACGGGAGATGAAACGTGCCCACGCTCGGGTTCGGTGGAGTGCGGGATGGTGGGAAGACCCTGCACACTCCCGGGTCCTGCATACGAGCCCCTCTTTGATGTCCCGCCTGGCCTTTGGAGGGCGCAACGGCACTGGTTGCACGAAGCCGTAGCCGTCGAAGCGACAGGCAAATAGGGTGGCCATGTCTAGATACAGTATTGTTCTACTTGCATCTCGGACGGCTCCGTTTGGCAAGCCACCGTGCGTTGGGTGTCGGGTTCGACAGGGTATGTAGGAAAACCTGTTGCGTCAGTCTCATCACATGCAAGTTGGTTGGTGCATCTGCGGCCTGACAGGGAGTTTTCGATGTGATGCCGCAGTATCGCTCGCTAAGATTTGTCGATGAAGTGGAAAACCAGGCACTCGAGGGGTCTGCCGGACACACATTGTACTATATAAACCGCCATTCACATACAGATCGTGATGTGGTTGTGACCGGATTCCGGTATCTCGAGTACCTCCGCGCCTCTCAATCAATACTACACACCTTTCTCCACCACCCGACAACATGCAACTATCATCCCGAAAGTGCGAGCCACGACATCAGCGAACGCCAGTAGCCGGGTGTCATTCTGACCACCGGCTGCTCCAACGACGGACTTCGAACTGCCGTTTGAGGAACGAGGTGTCGATGCTGTTGCAAGCGGTGGTCTCACTTATCGTGGTTTGCATGGTACGCTGCCTTGATTATGGCGTCTCCGCCCCATATTGTGCTGAACTGCAGGTGAGATTCAAGCACCCGACGTGGGGTGCCCGCGAGTGGCTGGTGGCTGATCTGTCGGGGTCCATCGCATGTAGGTCCGATCCAGGCCAAAGGCAGAGCTTGTCGCAGAAACCAGATGCCTTTTCTTATCTCGATTCCTCAGGTCAACCCGCACCTCGCTATGGATAACTAGCGAGTAGAGTACGGTCAGTGTCCCTGCTCTGCTACCTCTATGCTTCACACCTGGAGTATCTTGCGGACATTCTGTGTCGTGCGAGTGACGGGCTATGTGATTTGCTGCCTGAGCAAATGGACTTGCACATGTAGGTCTAGTGCTGAAAAGTGCTTACGCGTTCCCTAGTCTAAATTTGGAACTGTTCCATGCCCATCACCCTCTTCTCCAGTACTTGTTCCGCATCCTTTTCACAAGCCAGATTTCCCCTCTTCGAATCCAAGACTTCCGTAGTTGGTGGATATTTCTCTTCAGCAATTTTTCCGACTCTCGTTTTTTTCGAAAAACCATCAGCTCCTCCCACTACGTACTTATCGAGATTCGTGGAGGACACGTTAAATTGTTGCCTATCGATGCTTTTGCAGACGTCTTGGCAACCTAGTCTCTGACTGCATCCTTGTCGAGGTCTCAATCAGCTCCGCCCTTAAAGTTTTGGGGACGAACCTATCTCCATATCGGCACTCAGTCAGTCGTTATCATCCGCAGTGTCCGATAGAATTTCGCCTGCTACCCTCTTTCCACCCGAGATACAGAGCTGGGGCGTTTCTGGGATTTCTTTCTTCATCTTCGCCTTTCGTTCCTGTATCTATCGCTCGTTTCGTGGGACTCCATTCGCTAGAAAGGAGAGAGAAGGAAGTATTCCATGATGGGTTCCGGAAAACACCACAAGTGTCAGTCCTTGGCTCCTGTCGACTAGACATGTGCATGGGATGCTGACTGGTTTTTGCGACAGATGGCGTTGTTCTCGATGCAGGCTCGAGTGGGACCCGACTACACATCTACCAGTGGAAAGATCCAATACACGCTCGCAAGAAGGCTTCGACGGAGAAACTCCGCAGTATTCCTGAGATCAAGACAAAGAAGCTGTGGACTAAGAAGGTCAAGCCAGGTTGGTTTTGCGCCTCTCGCGCACGGCATTCACGACGGCAGCGTCTGACGATAGGGTTCAGGAGTCTCGACATTCCACGACAAGCCGGGATCCGTCGGCCATGATCATCTCGCACCGCTTTTCGAACATGCGCTGAAATCGATCCCTCGAGCCGATGTCCCAAATACCCCACTGTTCCTACTCGCAACGGCGGGCATGCGGTTGGTTCCCGAGAATGAACGGAAGCGGTTGCTAGACGAGATCTGCACGTACGCACGAAGGAATACTGAGTTCCTGCTTCCGGACTGCGGCCTGCACATCCAGGTGATACCTGGCGAAACAGAGGGATTGTACGGGTGGATCGCGGCCAATTACCTTTTGGGCGGCTTTGACGACCCGGCAATCCACGAAACACACATGCACAGTAAACACGGGCATCACACGTACGGGTTCTTGGATATGGGCGGCGCATCGGCGCAGATCGCATTTGCGCCGAATGCGACGGAGACGATCAAGCATGCCGACGACCTGAAGCTGCTCCGCCTGAGGACCTTGGATGGGCGGGATATGGAGCACAGGGTGTTTGTGACGACTTGGCTGGGATTCGGTGTGAATGAGGCGAGGAGGCGATATGTGGAGAGGATTGTGGAGGCGAGCGGCGCGCACGGAATCAAAGAGCTCCCCGACCCATGTCTTCCGAAGGGACTGTTGAGGACTCTGGATGGGAAGGAGATTGAGGATCCGGCCGTGGCGAAGAAGAACGTACATCTGATCGGAACGGGCAAGTTTGCAGAATGCGAGCGGCAGACCTACCCTCTCCTCGACAAAGACAAGCCTTGTATGAACGCGCCCTGCCTCCTCAACGGCGTGCACGTCCCGGCTATCGATTTCGACGTCAACCACTTCGTCGGTGTGTCGGAGTACTGGCACACTACACACGAGATCTTCGAGGACAAGCACGCGACTAAGGCCTACGATTTTGCGACTTACCAGAAGCGTGTGAAGGAGTTCTGTGAGCGTGACTGGCACAGTATCGACGAGGATGTGAGCAAGCACAAGTGGGGCAAGAAGGTGGGCGTGGATACGGCCATGCAGGTCTGCTTCAAGGCGTCGTGGATCATCAATGTCCTTCATGACGGAATCGGAATTCCGCGTGTGGGCCTCGAGAGCTTTGGCAAGAATGCCCACAATGGGACCGAGGAGGTCATTGAGGCCGTTAAGGAGAAGGGGTTTATGGACTCTTTCCAGCCCGTCGATAAGATCGACAACGTGGAAGTGTCGTGGACTTTGGGGCGAATGATCCTCTACGCTACGTCACAAGTTCCACCTGCCAAAGTGGAAGGCAAAGAAGCACTTCCGGTAGGCTTCGGTGACAATGTTTTCACCGCAAGTGGTGTTCCCGAAGGATTCCAGTATGGAGGAAGCGGGCCGCAAGGTCAGCACGGGAAGCCATCGATCCCCAGTGGAAACCACACAGCATCGGACTCGCACTGGCATGATTCGTTTTGGCAGGATGGAGATACCGCTCCCCGTCGGATTCCCGGCCTGGTCCTGTTCCTAGTCATCTTCGGTTTCGCCGCATTGCTTCTCCTCGGCCGCGAGAGAAGGCGCAAGATACTCCACATTTGCACTTCCACCGTTAAGAGCAAGAAACGCAAGATACTCGGAAGCACCGGAATCGTCACGTACGAGCGGGTGTTGGAGGATGAATACGACAGCCCGTCAACGTTCGAGCTTGGGAGTTACGAGGACGAGGAGGGGTGGGGAACACCGAAGCTCGAGGCTGGGCGCTACGACGACCCGGGTCTTGGACCGCGCTTTGGGCTGCATGTGGCAGGGTCGAGCTCGACGGTCCGGCTTGCGACAAGGGTGGAGAGTAGGGAGCGGCTAGCCACGCGGAGCAGGGAAGTGAGTCCATCGCGAAAGGGGCCGCGCGCGCGGAGTCCTCTGCCGCCCCGGTAGAACCGAAGTGGAGGTGGGGGGCGGGAGGGACGTGTGGGTTTTGGGCTTTCGCCTGGGGGATTGATTCTGTCGCAGTGGCTGCTCATCTTTACGCTTTCCTTTATTGGGGTTATGGATTTCTAGTGCTGGGTTTTGTTGTCACAAAATGGGGTTCCTTGTTTGATTCATTTGTTTCTGGGTCTTTTCCGGTTTCTTTTTTTTTTCTCCTCTTTTTTTTTTATTGCGTTGGAGTACGGTGCTCTCGTACCTGGGTATTTCTCGAGGGTTGCTGCTCCATCCATGTTTCGCATAGGAAGAGAGTGCAAAGTGAGGGGAATGTAGATGTCACTGGTTTATTGTGGGGATTGATGGATTTGAAGTAGTGTTAATATGTTCTGTTACTTTGATTGCTAACATGGGTGAAGAATCTTCTGGTAGCGACTGGAATGGGAGAGATGGCAAGCAATGACGCTCTTCTCGAAGATTCCATAGTGGGGCTGCACACATAGGTACAACGGGCTGCACGACACATGCGTGTCTTTCCCACCCCACGTCATCATACGTGCTTCACTACTGCCATTCATCCACAACATCACAACGATTGCAATCCCAGCTCAGACGAATCGAACTGCAACCGTCCGCCGCCTCCACTTGCAGTCGCCATGTTCGGCTGCGTCGTTGCTGGGCGACCAGGTACGTCGACGCCTACACGGTCCTTCCGTCTGTTTCCCTGGGGATGACACTGGGTAGCTAACCGCGAGCTCGGGAGCGGCAGTGCAGACCAACTTGCAGTCGCTGTCGCCGACGCAATTCGTGTTCGTGCTGCCCTCGGCGGCGAGTATAAACCACCTGGTCGTGTTCCTGCTCCCGGGGACGGTGCTGCCGGAAACGCACGCGGCAACGGTGCATATACGCTTCCCGTCGCGCGGGAGCTTCCAGCTGCTCGGCGCGATTTCCGCGGCGAAGCCGAGTGCCATCTTCCGCGTGCGCGCGATGGCTGGCGACGCCCAGAGCCTAGCCGACGGCGAGGTCACGCTCGGCATCAGCGTCGAGGACGTCGCCAGCGTCGATGCGCAGCTGGCGAGCTTGCCCTCCGTCCCCGCGCCGCCACTGCCGCACCTCGAGGGCGCCCTCGTCAGGGCCGGCAGGAGCGTCGACACTCTCCTGCTCGCACAGAGGGTCATCGGAAACGCTTTCAACTACCTCGGCAGCTTCTCGATTGCTGTGCAGGGCGAGGAGGTCGTCCCGCTCAAGGCTTTCCGCGAGTGGTGGGTCAAGTTCGAGAAGAAGGTCGAGTACGATCCTACGTTTCTGGAACGAGAGACCGAGTAAAGTGGTGAAGTCTGGGTGTGGGGAATTGGGGGGGTTGGGGTACATACCTATGTATCTGTTTCTATTCCTGGGGGGTTTTCCCGGTCGTGTGTATGAGCGCATGTCGATCCGAGTTGCGTGGATGATCCGATCGAAATGGGATCTTCCGTGGCGCTCACTCAGACTCAACCACTGGTGCCGTGTAGTGACATCACAACGCCACACTGTGCAATGGAGCCCGATTCGCACTTGGACGGAGAAGCTATTGCTGTTCGTTCACCGCTCGATATCACCATCCCAATAATTCGCCAGAAACCGCGGGGTGGCGGCGGCAGCGACACCGCAGTCGTGTTTCGTATGTGGTACCGTTCCGGTTCTGGGAGGAGTCTCTTCACTACGGCGGACCTCCTAAAAATGCCGTACCTTTTTGAAACTCTCCACTAGCGTTTTCGCTAAGAAGTATGTATTGTGAGGGGCCAACCGCCGGCCGCTGGCAGTATCTAGATGGCTGTCGCCGGCGACTCCTCCAAATCCCAACACCACCTCTAGCACCGCCATTACCGCCGTCACCACTACCGCCACCACCATGGACTCGGCATCTGGCAGCTCTTCCCGGGTGGATCCGGCCTTGTCCAGTGCTCCACCCTCGCATTATCCCCTGGATAACTTTAGCGCCTCTGGGCTTTGCGGGTCACCCAAATGTGCATTGGCAGGGAAAGCAAAAAAAAATAATAATCAAAGCCGCTATCCCAACTCAGAGGGTGTACATAGGATAGATAGATCACAACCATGTAGAGTTGCCTGTGATGTACCACCCACACTCCGCCGCCGCCGGCAACCACCCAGAGGAGTCCGCAAACATCTGATTCGGAGGGCAATTCCGAGCCAGAGCCCCAAGCGTTTTGCAGCAGGCAGCAGCTTCAACGACAGAATTCGCTAAGAGAGCACCAAGTCACAAGCGATCACCCGGCCACCTCGGAAGACCCCTAGTTAGCCTTGTTCTCGCAGCCACAGGCTGCTGAAGCTCCCGCTCTTGCCCCACTACCGCCAAGGGACCCTCCCCATGCGGTCTACACCATTTTTTTCCGTCTCTTAAAAGCGCTTGGGAGTCACTCAAGATGGAGGTAGGAGGCGGGCGGATGTGACTACGGGAGAAGTGAGCGTCTGGTTTGGTATTGTGATCTACATGGGGGTGCATTCCTCCCCCAGTGGTTGCGGATTAACTACTCGCGCCATGGTGGATACACTCAATCCCACACTCCGACTAGACACGCTTCGAACAGATCAAGAGATACATGCACATGCCCCCCCCCCCCCCTCGTCGGCTACAATTCCCTCTGGAGCTCAAAGTTTCGAAGCGGGGCGTTGCAGAGTTTGGCTACCACTCGGCGGAGTTTAAGGTTGTCGAAGCCCTTGGCCAAGAGGTTGGGGGGGGGGGGGGGGGGGGGGGTTTTTTTTGCAAAAA
>Ga0307516_10007590_pt1 | contig 12429 bp, 14 predicted proteins | sample 19_EM_MG_FD_203310 | JGI IMG/M metagenome (GOLD analysis project Ga0307516, IMG submission 203310) | Populus trichocarpa ectomycorrhiza microbial communities from riparian zone in the Pacific Northwest, United States - 19_EM | ecosystem: Host-associated > Plants > Roots > Unclassified | place...
TCCAACACGTTTGCCCCACGGGCCAAACGCGGCCTCCGAACTCCGTGCTCGTGGCCCCCTTGAGGCGGTGAGTACCGAAAGCCGGGGTTATCAACTCACCAGGGTTTTCTCACGGGACAAACAGCCCCCGGTTGCCAGCTGCGACCACGCGAACTGCGACCCTCCTCCTGATGTTAGATTCCTCTCCCGAAGGTTCGAAGAGAACCTGAATTGGTATCGAGGTCGTGCGGCTGCTGTTGCTCATCTCTCATACAATAGACGTGGATGTAAGTTGCTCTAGACCACTGCCAGGCCGATGGTGTAACCGATTTATTGCGTTACAGTCTACTCCCTACCAATCGATGTCGTGGAAATGATCCCCGAACAATTTCCTACCCTCGATCCACTGACCAGCTTCGGACTCCATGAGGGGATCCTCCACGATGACCACTACCACAAGATGCTCATGACCTTGACCGCTACCTCCAGACGTCTCAGGTGGTTATTCCGCGAGCGCTCTTGGAAAGCCAGAGTCCTGGCAGGAACAAAGATACCAGCATTTTCCGCGTTTCTTAAGCAGCCCGAGACGTCCCAAATCTTCATACCTCAGGTCGGGTGCGTTAAGTTATTTCTCTCACCTGTGCCGTTAACTTCTATTCGCGTCTGGTGACACGGAAATCTAACCCCGACCTCTTTTTTCATCCTTACAGGAGGTTGATCATGAGTTACCCGGGCGATTCCGACTCTCTGAAACTTTTCAAAGAGTGTTTGATGGCTCTCCCTTCCCTGCACACGTTGGAGATCGTGAACACCAGATTGGAAAACAAGTCTTCCATGGGTAAATATACCAAAGAGATCTTCAGGAGACCTGACTTCCCGGGAATCAGGAAGGTCACACTCCCGCTAATCGCCCACCCGATCTTGTCTCGGTTTCCTAACCTAGAGGAACTGGCTTGCTTTGGCCGTTCTTCAGCGTTGGGTGTCAAACCTCTCCTGGCCAGCGTGCGAGGACCCTATCGGGAGGAAAAGTCCGGAGAGATTGAACCTGTTTTAAAGAGTTTTACGGTCATCGGTACCCACCGGGATAAGTCCATCGCCAAGGGTATGTAGCGCCACCCACGGATCCCTCTCCGTCGTTCGGACATTGCGATTCATTTACACATTAGTGCAGCCCTCGTAAAAAGATTCCCAAGACTACGCAAAGTTTGCCTGCCACTGGTAAGCTATCCTTCCCTCATCCCCCCCTTTGTCGTTGACAATTTCCCCCTTTACAGCCGACAGCAGAAGACCTGGCGGCCCTTCGCGGCCTCAAGGAGATAGTTGAACTTGAGATCCTCGTCACCCCTGAACCAGGTTGCGCACCCTACGACACCGCTCTGGTCAAGCCCTTGGCGATGGAAGTCCTCCAAGCGAGTAAATCCCACGAGAATTGTGCGTGTGACTACGCATGCGGGTGTGCTCAGACGGGCAAGTGCGGGACCTGCAAACCCCCTATAAAGTTTTTGCGATTCAAGACGTGTCCACGGAGCTTTATGGAAAAGGGTTCCGTAACAATCGACGCAGGGACCTGTATTGAGGAAATAGAGGTTCCGCGCTGAGTTGCGGGATTTGTGTAGATGCGGATATATACTGATACGTAGAGCTCAAAGCTAAACACTGCTGTCGAGAAGGGGAGAAAATTATAAACCGTGGAGCAGAGTACAGACACCGAGGTGCCAAAAATAAAATGATGAGAACGAGGATGAACGAGTGGCGAAAACTGGAAGGTAAAGGGGACAAACCAGTTGAAGAACGTGGAATGTTGAGGTCGAAAGAGAGGGGGAAGGTGGAGCGGATGGAGATAAACAGCGAGTGTCGGGTTTAGTGCGTGGGCTAAAAGGTGAATAGATCACAAGAGAGGAAAACCAAAGGGAAATGAAACCAAATAAACAGCGAGGGGATTAGGGTAAACAAGACGTGGGGAGGGTAGGGCAGAATTTCTTCAAAGCAAGGAGAAAAAACATGATCGTACATACTTCAGCTATGATTATCGAATGTCGGTGAGTGTGAAAGAAACGACAGCGTGAGAGAGTGAAGAAATGGCGTAGCGGTGGCGTGAGCTATGGTGAGCGTAGGGCGTAGAGGGGCAACGTGAGCAGAGTGCTTGAGGATGACAACTAGGACGGTGCCGGAGGGCGTAGTCGGCAAGAGATCAGGGCGGCCGGAAATAGAACCCCGATCTTGATCGGAAGATCAGGTCGTCACAGGATTCCGGAAGCTTTCAGTGCGTTCTGCATAATCGTCTCCTTCACTGCGGCAAATACGAGCCGGATATTTGAGGTATCCGTCGCTTGTGTGAGACTGTGGTGGGATAAGATGCCGGGTTAGATCACGAACGGGATTGAATGAGGAAGAGGGCGCACTGTGGGTAAACACTGAGCCTGGCTCGGTTTGCTTGCATGAATTTCAGCAAGATAAACTTGGCAGCTTTATTTATGTCCGGTCCGCCAATGTACTCGGGACAGTAGCGCTCCAGTGGAATCTAACTCGACCACCGTCAGCTCACCATACGTGAGGGACGATGGTCTTGGGTCACCTTCGGTATCTTTCTCCGGAACACGTCTATCTTGTTCATGAAGAGGATAATCGACGTCCGTAGGAACCACCTTGAGTTCACGATGGAGTCAAAGAGCGCCAACGATTCCGTCATCCGGTTCTAAATTGTACCCGTCAGCGAAGTCGAGATTAATTTATCAAAGCGGGGGTACCTGATTCCTCTCCTCCAAAAGCACCTGATCGTACTCGCTTATGGCTGTGCAAAAAATGATGCTTGTCACTCCCTCGAAACAATGTATCCACTTCTTGCGTTCCGACCGTTGCCCGCCGACGTCGAACATGTGGATTCTAACGAACTGGGTGAGGAATCTGCAGTATAAAGGGGGAGGGGGACAAAAACACGGACAGTAATGGACCCATTGTGAACCGAGTTTCGACGATAGCGGTCGTCTTTTGTCGTGATCTCAGAATATCCTTGTCGGTTGGGACGTAATTGAGCTTCCCTATCCGATGGGCTTCCGTGAAGAAGCTGGGCACACGTCAGTACGGGAGTCCTTGACTGGTCGCGAGGCGGGGGATGCATACGAGGGAGCACTGTCCATCAGGTAGAAGTCGCTCGCGTGCTCGTCTAGAAGCTTGGGGATGGCCGGATCCCCCCACAGGTCCTGGATAGCTAGGGCAAGGTCTTCCGGGAAACAGTACGTTGACGCAGGTGAGATGAGGTCTAAGTCGTAATCCATAATTCTGTTGGCGCCATCCTGAATCCGCAGACGGTCAGCTGTGGAGGACGCTGGACAGGAAAAGGTGACGCACTCGGTTGGTAGGCTCCTCCGCGACAACCCCAAGCTTCCTCATAGCAAGCACCAGACCCTGCGCACTCTCAATGAGGTTCTTGTAGATGATGTGTCGGTAGTCTTGCCGCTCTTTGTCGGAGAACCCGCCCTGGTGGATGATCTTCATTTGCTTCACAATTGTCGATTTCCCCGACTCTCCAGAGCCTAAGAAGAACGCGTCAGCCCATCGCCCAGAAATTCCTCGTTTGTTGCAAGGGAAGTAGTTGATCGGAGGACGGAGGGTCGAGGTTGACCAACGTTGAGCCGTCCCCGGGCTAGAGAAGGTAAGGAATAGGATAGGGCGGTGGCTCCGTTCTGCGCCAGAGGAGCTGCGGACCTCCCAAAGCCGTACTCTGACCGCGGGTTATGAGGGATTGAATGAGAACGACTTACCGAGTAACAGAATTTTGCACTCCTTCCTGAAGATCCTAGAATCCTCTTCAATCTGCCTGTCTATGGCTGCCGAGTGGGCAGCCCCGTGGTCATCGTTGGTTGAGGAGCAGTTGCCCATGGTATGAGTCTAACAATGGTGGTAATAATGTCGCAATGGCGGCGGTATGGACGGTTGACACCTGAGCGTTGAACGTGAGACGTTTGTTGGCGTACGGTGGCGGATACGGCGGGGGACGGGATGGCGCTGAGGATGTGCTGGACTGAAGCTGGGTTCTTGACTGAGCATAACTCTTCAGACGGTGTTCATCGTCAGTAGTATCCCGGAGATATGTCGGGTACTGTGGCAACAATGTCCGGAGGCGACCGCCATCAAGTCGCACCCTGAGACTTTTCCTCCTCCCTCAAAGGACGAGACAGTGGGCGCACACCGACCCTGGCGTTCAGAATCCAAAACAGAGTCGACGGAAAATCAAGGGAGCTGATCCAGTGGTCGTGATCCCGGACTATCCTTGCGTTTTCTCTCGCCCAACAATTACACTCGCAGGTTGACAGACTGGGACTCATGAAACCCTTGACGTTGGCATCCATGTGACACGAAATATCCTTTCACAGCCACGGTGCGGATATCGAAGGCGATAAGCTTTCACCCTCGCGCTATGCCTGGAGAGTTTGGTGGGTCAACCTGATCCCGACCTGCCTGGTTCGTCTAGTCCGTCGGACATAGGACAGTTGTCCTTCTATGAACCGGCGCACGGTCTTTGGCCAGGTCGTAAACTTCTCCCTGCAGTCCGTGTTATCCGTGTTTATAAAATCACCGACACAATCGGTTCTGCCCCTCGTCTCCCGGTACCCGGCCCATCGAACAGAAATCATGGTCCAGCTGCATAAGGCTTCGCTCGTAGACCCTGGCTCTCACTCTCAGAAGATGTTCGACCTCTTGGAGCTTACCGTCGGCAATGAGTTGGTTCGTAAGTAACCGACCTTCTTCGTGTGCAAGTTGTCCTGGCACCGGAGCTGACAGGGTTAATGATAGGATATGTGGCACGGGTTGCCGCTGATGCCATAACCTACGCAATAGAGCACTCTCCAACAGCTAGACGCGATGGTCCGGCCCGGAAAGAGAAGATTAAATTCGACCCTTTTCTTACATTCGCTTCAAACGTGGTCCACCGTTCCGAAGTCAAGATCCCCGCAATACTGGTCTCTTTGGTGTACATCAAGAGAGCTAGGGAACACCTCTTCATCCAGTCCCCTGAATGGGCCTGTGAGCGCGTCTTTATGGGAGCGCTCATACTTGCAAACAAGGTCCGTATCTGATTTCATTGTCCCTCTCTGGTGACATTAAAAGTGGACTTAACGCTGCAAATCCGTAGTACGTTAATGACTGGTCGATCAAGAACTACCACTGGGCCCTCTGCTCTGGGGTTTTTGGCAGACGCGACATCGGTCGTATCGAACGCGAATTCCTCGATGTTCTCGATTGGGATCTCTCCGTGACTGAAGCGGACATCGTGAAGCACTACGATCACGCCTCGGGTCTTCTGTCGAAACCAAGACCAATCCCCGTTCCTGTCACGCTACTAGAACCAACCGACGTGGACATGGATGCATACCCATGGGAAACTTCGAACGGTTCCCCTCTTTCCTCCGCATCACCTACACCCTCCCCAAAGACCCCCGCAACCGCGGTGTCACCGTCGAACCAACCCGCCCACGTTCATTCGCCGTCGAACGAAAAGTCACAGATCTCCGTGACTGTCAAACAAGTTTCCGACCCCGAACCAGAAGAAGAGGACAAGCACCCGCACAGCCACTCAATTCTCTGCCTTTTTCACTCCAGCTCCAATAAACCCATTCATCCGTACCAACGGGTATAGAGGACACACCCCATCGTATTTCGTTCTGCTTCGCTTATCTATCTCATTTCTCATGTATATATTGTTCGCATGCCCGCCCACGACCCCGCACGCCCCTGGCCACGACTACCTTAAATCAAGATTCAGCGTCTTCGTATTTAGTTACCTCTTCTAATGGACTGTAAGATATTTCCAATGTCAATGGACCCACTGTCCTGGTCGACACTATGACATATAAGCAACAAAGGAAGGCCTCTTTGTTAGTCGCCCAACGGCCGTATCTGTGCTGTGTTTGTTCCGAAAAAGGAAGGTGTCAACGTCTTGGGCTGGTTCCCACGACTGTGTCGGGAGAGCCGAAGGAAGCTTGACCCAGGCTGGGGATCGATTACGTTCGGAACGTCCTTCGGTGTGCGGAACGGGCGCTGGGCGACATTGACATCAAGGGATCCGCTTGATGGTGAACCTTGACGACTGTCTCGGCCACCTGCGTTCCCGGTTCTTGGATAGCGAATATAAGTCTCCCCACTTTGACAAAGGGGGCGCCCTTCCCCAGACGTTCCCCCTCTTCCCCTTTGTCGTGCCGTCTCCCTCCCCGCCATCATCCACTGAACTGTTCTTTTCGTGTATCCATAACTGTAATCCTACATCGCCATGGATTCCGGCGTGAACATGGGTGAGATCTTGGGTCCGATTGTGCTGGCGGTTGTCATCAACGTGAGTCCTTCATCTTTTCTCGTCCGTCTTTTCAGGGCTAACACGTCTGTGAAAAAGTCCATACTGTATGGAACTTGTATTGTGCAGTGGTACAACTACTATACTTCAGGCTACAACGACCCACTTTTCACCAGGTATGCCCGCCCGACGCGACATTGTCCGCGTGACAGCCGTCATCCGGCGCACTTACGCTCCGCCCACCCAGGCTTCTCGTCTTCTGGTGTATGATCCTGGATACCTTCCACACCGCAGCCACAGTGTACATGCTGTGGGACTTCACCGTCGACAACTTCGGCAAGTACGAGATCTACCGATCTTTGCCATGGACCTATTCCAACACTCCGATCTACAGTAAGTTCGGCTCCCCTCCTCCGCCACAACTTCGGAACTGACACCGTGATTGACAGTCGTAAGTTTTCGAATCCGAAGCTGCAAACCTGACACTCATTCGATTTGTTCGCTTTGCCCTTCGTTCGCCGCTCGTAGGCACTGTGAGTGTTTCAAACTCGTGTGGGGTCCTTCTGACGAGACACTAACGGGAACGTCCTCGTTTCAGTGCTTCGGTTCCCATTCAACACTTCCTGGCGTGGAGGATCAAAAACCTCTCCCATCGGTGGTCTTGGTTCATCGTCATCTCCATCCTGTCGTTGGGTCAGGGAACCTGTGCGTTCATCGGTGGCGTGATGGCCTCGACAACGGCAAGGTATTCCTCGCTCTTTCCTCTCCCGTCGCGTCGGGAGCTGAGTTTTTTTTTTCGCCTCCAGGTCGAATTTCAGTTCGTTGATCCCCATCGCTGAATCGTGGATTAGCATTGCCGTCCTCACTGACGGTACGTCCTTCGAGCCCAGGCCTGTTGATCCGAACCGGTACTAACAACCCCACGCAGTGTTCATTGCGTATGTGGTGACAGACACGTAAACGCCGTCAAACGGGAACTAACCTACTCTTGTGCAGCATCCTCCTCTTCTACTACCTGCGCAAGGGAAGGACTGGATACCAAAGTACGCCACACGCCCTTGGTTCTTTTCTTGGAACTCGGTACTAACCTGAGATTAGCGTCCGTTGACCACGTTATTCAGCGCCTGATAATGACGGTCATCGAAACTTGTTCGGTTGGGGCCGTTGTATGTGTGAGTAAAAACCAACGCACCGGCTACAATCCGAAGCCCGTCCAAGGATACGAACTGACACGTGGATTATCTTCTTCTCCCGTAAACAGATCGTGGACATCATCGTCTTCATAACAAGACCTGGCACGAATCTCCATTTCCTCTTCGCTTTGGTAAGTTCGCTTCTCCGGTTTCAGCACGGGGGAACAGAGGATCCTGATTCCTTTTTTTTTCTCTCAGCCTCAAGGCAGGATTTACACGTGAGTTTGCATTGTTCCGTTTTCGTCGACCGAGAGCGCCGTAACTCAGACCGCCCTTTCATTGTAACCGGAATAGGAATACGCTCATGGTGGTACGTCCAACATCCACTTTAGATCCACCTGACAACCCGGAGCTTACGTTTTTTTTCCCCAGACCCTGAACGCGCGCGCTGGTCTACGAGAAGAGATGAGGACGACGAGATTCAACGGTGTTGAATTACCGGTACGGGTCCAGTTCCTCGGTACCGAAAAACTGATTTGCTGACTGAGGACTTGTTGTATCAGGCCAACGTGAGCAAGCTACAAGCCTCCGCGTTCAGCGTCGGGATCCCCCGAACAGACCCAAACATCGAACTCGACCAACTATCGATCATTTCATCCAGCGGCCGAGACAGCCGCGAAAAAGACGTCGCCTCCATTGCTTGAGCGCGATAGGCATGCCTCATCATTCATATATCCCCCTCCATGACCCAACAACCCAATAACCAAATAACTCAACAACCGACAACACACTCACGGACGTTCTCGCTCTCCATTGTATATCCTGTTATCGTTATCCCACCCACCTACCCATCGCTCGCTCGCCCCTGCTCTCATTGACCCATCTATGCATTCCGACCCCTCTCACGACCCCTCACTCCCCACCGCATCTTGTCACATATACTCCGCCTACCCTCTCGTACCTTATAATCCTCCTCCATTTCGTCTTGTATCTCTCTGCTACTCGGTTAGATCGGGCCTGGAGCTGTTTTGTTTTGTGGCCTTGAAGTCTCTTATATCCGGCTTTTTGGGGAATACCCCTCGTTGTAACAACTAGGTAGAATTGGAACACATTGTGGAATTATGGTGAATCTGACAGGTTTGATTGCGGAGGCGATGCTATAAATTTTTGTTCGCGAGTTTCAGCCCAGGTGGGAGAGCACGCGTAGTGTACAAGGGCCCAGGTGGGTTATTTATGGTTCAACTCATCCTCACTCCACCGTCAGGCACGGTGCCCTGCACCAATATCCGCTTCAACTCCCTATACCGCTTCCGAATAACCTCAAGTTCGTTAGGCTGCATATCTGGGTTCCACACCCTCAAATACGCTAACCCCTTGCCCAGCTCCCCCAACACTGAATTCAACCTCGCAAGCAGATCCATCCTATGCTCTCTCACTTCGTCGTCATCCCCACGGAACTCCTCCAAAAGCACCTGACACATCCCTTCAAAAGCCCACTCGCCCGCGCAATCCCATTCCGACCACATCGTGATAAGGTACGACGCGAGAAGCTCGATATCGTTGCGCGCTCGGATGGCTGGGAGAACGTTCGATCCGATCGAACAGAGAAGACGGCCACGGCACCGGGGAGGTAGAGCCGGTCGCTTGTTCAACCACGACCACGCTTTCGGAGTAACATGAGTCCGGACGGAATGGAAGAACGCCATTTGCAATAGCACGTCCACCACAGCTTGACAGACGCCTTCCATGTCCTCCAAGGCGTCGGCGGCGGAAATCCAAAGTTCGGTGAAACTGGGCATTTCGTCGGAATCAAGCCAAGCGAGTTCCAAGTACGGCAAGGCGAGAATCGCCGCGCGTTTCAACACAGGCGAGCTTCCTTCCGCGAGCAACTTCGGGAGTACCGGACGGATATACCGACGAGTCCATTGGGAGGTAGGGGGGAAATGCTTGACGGTGTACAAAAATGCGTCCAGTAGTTGGGAGTCTCCTTCCTGTCCTCGTCGTACCGCGTATGGAAAGAGCACGGTGATTGCTTTATACTTTGATAGAACAGTCGCTGGATCTTGAGAAGCTTCGGCGAGACGTATAGCGATCGAACTCGTAATTGTTTCAAGCTGCATCCTGATAAGAAGTTGAAGGTCAGCCGGGCTCCCCGGGCGCAGGGAAGGAGAAGACCGTACCCCTTGTCCGATGTTAGGATGTCTCCTTCCGAGATAGAGTAGCCCAAGTCGATCCCGACGATCAATAAGGAATCCGCAATGATATCATCGGGGGGCAACGTTTCCTGCGAAAGAGAGCGAAGGACAAATCGCAGAATCCAACGCGGGACTTTCTTCCATTCTCGTCTCCTCCGGTATTCTGACCACGCGATCAAGAGCAGACCGCGCATGACCGACCCGTGTTCTGGAGGTGAAGGATGGAAATCGTCCCAACGCACATTCCTCCGCCCATGTGCACCGGTGTAGAACAGATGATGAATCACGGTCATCGTGGAGCTCGACTGGAAATCGCCAAACGACGTCGTTGGGGCGAAAGTCCTCCTGTACCGTCGGCGGACATCTTCCAGGACATCCGACCCTGGAACGATCGCCAGGAAGTGCGACAGTAGGGTTAGGAAGCAAGTGATCGCCATCTCCGCCAACCTCTCCGACTCCCGGGTGACTACGGCCCGGGTCCCAATGGTGGTGACGCAACCGGCGAGGATGTTGAAGCAGTTTAAGAGTATGGTGGGGTCGGAAGTTGGGAATGTGGCAGTCGCCAGAAGGAGTTCGAGGGCGATGAAATTAAAATCTCTGTCCAGCGACGTTTCCAGCATCCAGGATATGCAGTAAGAATCCAGAACGTGGACTTGTTTTTCAAAAGTATTTACGATGTTGAGCGAGGTCCCATTGCGTAGGAGAGGTTCCGGAGTTTGGGGTGCCACGAAAAGGCGGTGGTATAACTTGCGCATACAAAGGAATCCAAACATGAACGGGGTCCGGACAACGCTGAAAATATCAGAGGCTAGCACGACTGGGAGTCGCGGAGCGACGTGCGCCAGGTACCACCACACGTTGTCTTTGGACCACCAGGGTTCGGAATCCCACCTCCTCTCCCTCCCGAGTAGGGCGATGAAAGCCGAACCGACGTGGATCCTTCGGAAACTCGAATACGTGTTGTAAAATAGATAGCGTAGATTTTGAGATTTCCTCCAGAGGTAACGGATGGACTGTGAGCCAGGAGTCTGGTACGGACAGCTCTCGGTGAGTATCCCCATAATCACGATGAGCGTGTACACCAAGACGCCGAACGAAGTCACCCCGAGGACGACGGATGCAACCGTCATGTCGATCGTCCAGAGGTACTGGGAGAGCGCGCATCCGAGGAGTAGGAGGGAAAATTGGAGCATGATTGGTAGGGCTTCCATCACATGCTCAAAGTACCAGGTCGCAATCCCGTTAAGCTTTCGTTGCCGATGCTGGCTTCTCTCGATCGCAGACCCTCGTACATCGACGGACACGTATCGGTTCAACCACTGCTTGCCGAGCATAGCGAGGAATGCGGAAAATAACGACGTGGCAAGGCTCGAAAGGAGGATGCTTTGGACTTGGACGATCGTACGCGGTGGGCCGGTCCATTCTGGGAGGGGAGGGGAGGATCCGCCGAACGTCGTGTTATCAATTTTGTAGATGAGGACGCGAAGGAGGGAGGCAGCCTCTTCGTTTGGATCAGACTGCAGCTTTTGGTTGATGTCGACGATAAAAGCCGACGTCACAGCAGAAAATAAACCAGCCTGTGTGACCGGTCAATAGAGATCCTGTGGCTCTCGATGAGAAGCTCACAAATATGAGGGTTGTGTTCAGGTCTTCCTCGTGCTTTTTCATAAACACTTTATCATACTCCTCTGCCACCTTGTAGTATTTGTCGTAGAATTTCACGCGCGAATCGGCCTCTTGGGATGGACCGAAGCTTCCTATGCGTTCTCCCGGTCCGAGACTTTGTGGAAGTGTAAGAAACGCGTCGCGGAAGTCAGGGGTTGGACATACCCTCTGCGCCGCTGGTTCCCTTTGGCAGGGTGCTTTATCCGGGTCTCCCTGGGTTCGTGCCTACAATCGAGTGTCAGCGAAGTGAAGAAGCTGTCGTGGAGGGTAGGAAACGCACTCTTCCAGATGATCCCCGAGTGCGTTAACATATGGCCTTGACGTGGTACGACGATTTCTTGACCTAGGACCAAGAAAAGTGAGATAGGCGGTGCTGCGGACGGGCGAAATATCGGCGTATCGTACCTGTACCTTCGCACACTACCTCTCGTCGATCCTCTCCCAACTATATAATCCACTTCCTCGAAGAGAGTACCAGGGCTGGAGGTCCCCCATGAGATCGGCACAACTGAGGATTCGGTAATAACCTCACCTGTCAACCGTGATCTCGCGTGGTAACCCCGTCATTGTACGAGACCGTGATCCGGGTAATTGACAAAGCACGCGTCGGAGTGGCCGTGCAGGGTCGCTGGCGGTATTTGGTACCCAGATATGCGTGCTGGTTTGATTGAGGGAAGGAAGGGAGGGCAGCCGAAATCGCGTTGGGGCCACCCCAGCTCAGGGATCGGTTGGCACAGCACCGCGCCGGCGGAAGGGCGCCCGCTTGGGCGCACAGCCTTGGGAGACTAGAAACTCTCAGTGCACGCATCCTAGTGTCCTTCACCGAGAGACGAGGGGATTCGGGGCGGAAGGATGTGGTGAATGTGAGGGTGGGACGTGTTTGGAGGATGGTAGCGTGCCGGCGTCTCGCAGATGAGAGTGGGATTGACGCTGGAACTTCGGCAACGGAGACAGCGTCTTTCTCACATCCCCATCTCGAAAACCATCACAGTATCTGAACAACAAGCTGTTCTCGACCACGCACGCCGTGGAACTGGGCTGCCGACATGTATGCTGGTAAGGTCTCCGGAGCCAAACCACGTTGCACGCAAATCATCCATCTGATTCTAAACTCTCTTCCCAGGATCAGTGTCTACGGCAACGAACAATAGCCCAAGTGCGAGCACGA